>Ga0314774_1002121_pt1 | contig 11595 bp, 10 predicted proteins | sample MetaGCBIA2018_FD_204515 | JGI IMG/M metagenome (GOLD analysis project Ga0314774, IMG submission 204515) | Cryopeg brine microbial communities from Beaufort Sea near Barrow, Alaska, United States - CBIA 2018 | ecosystem: Environmental > Aquatic > Marine > Coastal | place: USA: Alaska | collected... | reverse complement strand
GGCGAGGTGCGCACCGTCCCCGCCACCGGACTGTTTGTTGCGATCGGTCACGACCCGCGTTCGGAACTGGTGAAGGGTGTGGTCGAACTGGACGCGGCCGGGTACGTCAAGGTCGACGGCGGCACCACGCTCACGAACCTCCCAGGCGTGTTCGCAGCGGGAGACCTCGTGGACAGCCGCTACCGCCAGGCGATCACCGCCGCGGGCACCGGCTGCGCGGCCGCTCTCGATGCGCAGCGCTGGCTCGAAGATCTCGAGGATTCAGAAACCGGCCTGGACCAGGCCACCACGGTGGAAGGAGGCGTGTGATGAGCATCATCGTCAACGCCACGGAAGACACGTTCAAGGCCGAAGTGTTGGAGTCGCCCATGCCCGTCGTGGTGGACTTCTGGGCGGAATGGTGCGGCCCCTGCCGAGCCGTCGCTCCCATCCTCGAAGAGCTGTCGGGCGAGTACGTCGGCAAGCTCAAGATTGTCAAGGTGGACACCGAGGCCGCCCCGGAAATCGCGATGGCGTATGGCATCACGTCGATTCCCACGATGCACTTCTTCAAGAATGGCGAAGTGGTGAAGACCCTGGTGGGCGCTCGGCCCAAGGCGGCGCTCCAGGCTCAGTTCGACGAGATCGCCGGCTAGGGGCTCCAGCGTCGAGCGACTGGACCGCGCGAACTTGGCGGCAGGCGTGAAAGACTGGCGCCCATGACGCACTCGGACACCGGCGGGACCAGGCTCGACCCTTGGTTGGGGTCGTACGCCGCCCGGGCGCACAACATGCGCTCATCCGAGATTCGCGCCCTGTTTGCCGTCGCGTCGCGCCCGGAAGTCGTGTCGCTCGCGGGGGGCATGCCGTTCATTGGTGGACTTCCCCTGGAAGAGATCGGCGAGATGATGCACCGCCTCGTGGTCGAGCAGGGCGAAGTAGCGCTGCAATACGGTTCCGGCCAGGGATATGAGCCTTTGCGCGAGCAGATCACCCAGGTGATGGCGCTTGAGGGCATTCATGCGCACCCGGACGACGTCGTGGTCACCACGGGCTCGCAGCAGGCGCTCGATCTGGTCACCAAGATCTTCATCGACCCGGGCGACGTCGTTCTGGCGGAGGCCCCGTCCTACGTGGGCGCCTTGGGCGTGTTCCGGGCCCACGAGGCCGACGTGGTGCACGTCGCCATGGACGAGGACGGCCTGGTGCCGGAGGTGCTCGAGTCCACGCTCACCGAGGTGGTGACCTCAGGCCGCCGGGTGAAGTTCCTCTACACCGTGCCGAACTTCCACAACCCAGGCGGCGTCACGCTGTCCCTGGAACGGCGCCCTCGCATCCTCGAGATCTGCCGACGCTTTGGCGTGCTCGTGCTGGAAGACAACCCGTATGGGCTGCTCGGCTTCGACGCCGAGCCGTTGCCGGCGCTGCGCTCCATGGACGAAGAAGGTGTCATTTACCTGGGGTCTTTCTCCAAGACCTTCGCGCCTGGGTTCCGGGTGGGCTGGGCGCTCGCCCCGCACGCCGTGCGTGAAAAGCTGGTGCTCGCGTCGGAGGCGGCCGTCCTGTGTCCGTCCAACGCTTCGCAGATGGCCATCTCAAGCTATCTCGAGCATCACGACTGGCAAGGCCAGATCAAGAAGTTCTGCGAGCAGTATCGCGAGCGGCGTGACGCGATGATCTCCGCTCTCGAGGAGTTCATGCCCGAAGCCTCATGGAACGTGCCCGACGGCGGCTTCTACGTGTGGGTCACGCTTCCCAAGGGCCTCGACGCCAAGTCGATGCTGCCCCGCGCCGTGACCGCCCGCGTGGCGTACGTTCCTGGCACCGCGTTCTACTTCGATGGCAGCGGTGCCAGCCATATGCGGCTCTCGTACTGCTACCCCACTCCCGAACGCATCAAAGAGGGCGTGCGACGCCTGGCGGGCGTCATGGACGCGGAGATGGAGACCATCAGGATCTTTGGCAGCGGCGCATACGAGCCGTCGTCCACTGTGGAGTTCCCCTCACCGGACGTGACGTGAGCGACGCGACTGTGACTTGGGAGGCTATGACATGAAGGTCATGATTCTTGCTGGCGGACTGTCGCATGAACGCGACGTGTCGATTCGATCGGGTCGACGCGTGCGGGAGGAGCTCGAGGAGCGCGGCATCAAGGCCAAGGTGCACGACGTCGACACCGCCCTGCCGCCCATTTTGCGCTCTCTTGAAGATACCGTGGTGTGGCCATTGCTTCACGGCGTGTCCGGCGAGGACGGCTCCATACAGGCGCTGCTTGAGCTCGTCGACGCGCCCTTTGTTGGCACCGGCTCGCGGGAGGCGCGCGTCGCCTGGGTCAAGCCCGTCGCCAAGGCCGTGTTCGCCCGCGCCGGAGTCTCCACCCCCGACTACGTGACGCTCCCCCAATCGCTGTTCCGGGAGGTGGGCGCGGAGAACGTGCTGTCCGCCATCCTGTCCAAGTTCACCCTCCCGCTCATGGTCAAGCCGGCCCGAGGCGGATCCGCGCTTGGGGTGTCACTGGTCACCGAGAAGGCCTCGCTCTCGCAAGCCCTGGTCCACTGCTTCGCGTACGGCGACATGGCCCTGATCGAGCAGGCGATCCCCGGCACCGAGGTCGCCGTCTCTGTCATCGGCCACGGCGACAAGGCGTCGGCCCTCCCCGGCGTCGAGGTCGTGTGCGACGGCCCCTATGACTACGACGCCCGCTACAACCCCGGCCGGGTCGAATACTTCGCGCCCGCGCGGCTTGACGCGGATCAGGCATCCGCCGTCGCGACGGCCGCATTGGCCGTGCACCGGACGATGGGGCTGCGGGACCTCTCGCGCATCGACATGATCCTCGACTCGGAGGGTGTGGCTCAAGTGATCGACATCAACATCGCCCCCGGAATGACCGAGACGTCGCTGTTCCCCCAGGCCGTCGAGGCCTCGGGCCACGAACTGGGCGAGCTGTACGCACAACTCGTCAAAGGGGCGTTTCGGCGCTAACGTCCGCGACCCGGTGATCGGCGCCCGGCGCTCCCGATGCCCTACCGCTAGCTGCCGAAGCCCTTCTCCGTGGGGTTGATGATCTTCGCGATGCGGTTGAGGTCCTCGACGGTGGCGAATTCCACCGTGATCTTGCCCTTGGTGCTTCCCAACTGAACCTTGACACGGGTGTCGAGGTGGTCGCCGAGCCGCGCAGAGAGGTCGTCCAGAGCCGCTGTACGCCCGCCTGGGCGCACGGAACCCTTCTTCGGCTCGAGGACCTTCACCCCGAGCGTGACGGCCTCCTCGGTAGCGCGCACCGACATTCCCTCGGCGACGATCCTGGTCGCCAACTGATCCATCGCCTGGGCGTTGTCCAGCGTGAGAAGCGCGCGGGCGTGGCCAGCGCTGAGAACGCCGGCAGCCACCCGCTTCTGCACCGCAGGAGGCAGCTTGAGCAACCGAAGCGTGTTGGTGATTTGAGGACGCGAACGACTGAGGCGCTCCGCGAGCTGCTCATGAGTGATGCCGAAGTCGTCGAGCAGCTGCTGATAGGCGGCCGCCTCTTCCAACGGATTGAGTTGCGCGCGGTGCAGGTTCTCCACCAAGGCGTCGCGCAGCAGGTCCAAGTCGTCGGTGCTGCGCACGATCGCCGGGATCTCGGTGAGTCCGGCCTCCCGCGTAGCGCGCAGCCGGCGCTCACCCATGATGAGCTCGTAGCCCTCGCCGGTGGGATGCGGCCGCACCACGATCGGCTGCAAGACGCCGATCTCCTTGATGGAGCCCACCAACTCGGCGAGCGATCCCGCGTCGAACACCTGACGCGGCTGCCGCGGATTCGGCACCACCAGCGTCGGGTCGATGTAGGCGAACCGTGCCCCCGGCACGGGGCGGAGGCCCTCGTCCTGAGTGTCTGCAGGAGCGTCGACGGCTTTGCCGCTGGCGAACTCTTCTGGCACGCGCGGGATGGCCGCGGTGTCGGAGAAGAAGACGTCCCTGGGACGCACTCCCTGGCGCGTCGCATCGGCGCGATCGGTAACGTCCGGCTCCGTGGGGATGAGAGCTCCAAGCCCTCGTCCTAGGCCTCGCTTGGGGTTGCTCACTGCGTACCTCCTGCGGCGACGCCGCGCTCGGCCAACTCCTTGGCGACGGCGAGATACGCCACCGCTCCTGGGGAGTGGGGGTCATGCGCGATCACGGTCTTGCTGAAGCTGGGCGCCTCGGCTACTCGGACCGAACGAGGAACCGTCTGGGGGAAGGTCTGGTCGGGGAAGTGACTGCGGACTTCATGAGCCACCTCACGGGCCAAGTTGGTGCGCTGATCGAACATCGTCAAGACAATGCTCGATACGTGAATCGCGGGGTTGAGGTGCTTCTTGACCATCTCGATCGTCTTGATCAGCTGCGTCAAACCCTCGAGGGCGTAGTACTCGCACTGGATCGGAATGAGGACCTCGGTTGCCACCACCATGGCGTTCAGCGTGAGCAAGCCGAGGGACGGCGGGCAGTCGATGATGACGTAGTCGAGGTGCTTGCCCTCGCGCGCGAGCAGCTCCGACACGGCGACGTGGAGCCGATACTCGCGGCGCACTGCCGAGACGAGCTCAATGTCGGCGCCCGCGAGGTCGATCGTCGCGGGTACGCACCACAGCGTCGGCAAGTCCGGGCATCGCTGGGCCACCGACGCGATCGAGGCGTCATCCAACAGCACCTCGTAGATCGAGGGCGTGCCCGCCCTGTGGTCCACGCCCAGCGCGGTGGAGGCATTGCCCTGGGGGTCCGCGTCGATCACCAAGACGTTCGCGCCCTTACTTGCCAGGGCCGCCGCGACGTTGACGGAGGTGGTGGTCTTGCCGACGCCGCCCTTCTGGTTGGAGATGGCGATGACGCGCGTGGCGGAGGGCCGGGGGAATTCGGTGGCCTCAAGCGTACGCCTCAAGCGCTCGGTCTCGATGAGCTCGGCCGCGAGAGGGCTGTCGTGGTCTGCGTCGATTCCACTGAAGGGATCCGTGGGTGCGAGCACGGCAGTCGTCGCGACCTGCTCTCGGAACGGCTCGTACGCCGGAACGCGTGAGCGGTTGCTGTGACCGAGGGTCGGCGTCTCAGACGTCGGCTCCTGCGCGGGGTCGGTCACGCGGTGCTCCTTCGGATGGGGGAAACGGCAAGGGCCAATGTTTCACGTGAAACACCACCACCGCAAACGCCGTCAACGCAAGTTATGCACACCTAGCCTGGGGACGGCCAACGATCAGCGCGGGCCTGTGGACAACGCCCGCCCAGGGCCCGATCCCTGGGTCTCTTTGCTGTGGAAAACCTGGGGAAAGAAATTCTCACCGATTCTGCGAACCGCGCCTCAAACGCACCACCGTGGTGGGCTCGAGGCCCGGCAACGTCGGCGCGGACTCGATCTCCGCGACGAGCCGCGCCTTCCGAAGCGCGTACTTGGCGCGCTCGATTTCGTCCGCCGCGCTGCGTCCCTTGAGGAGTGCCATGTGGCCTTTCGGCCCGAGCAGGGGCAGGCACCACTTGATGAGCTTGTCGATGGACGCGACCGCCCGTGCGGTCAGCACGTCGGCCGTCACTGTGCCCTTGACTTCCTCCGCGCGGCCCCTCACCACGACCACATTGGTCAGGCCAACCTTCGCCGCCGCCTCCTCGAGCCACGCAACACGGCGCTCCATCGGCTCGACAAGAACCACCTCTCGGGTGGGGAGCATGGCCGCAATCACCAGTCCCGGCAGGCCCGCCCCAGATCCCACGTCGACGATGCGTCCTTCGCCGAGGAACGGCACCACCGCCGCCGAGTTAAGAATGTGGCGCTCCCACAATCGATTGAGCTCGCGGGGGCCGATCAGTCCGCGGGTCTCGCCCTCCGCCGCCAGCACTTCCGCAAATGCGGCCACCGCATCGAAGCCCTCGCCAAAGTATTCGCGCAGGGCGGTGGCTCCCAGCGACTCGAAGTCGGTGTGCCCTTTCGCGGGCGGCGCGGAAGGAGGGGTGCCGTCGGGCTCCCGTGAAGGTCCGCTCGGCATCTGCGGCGTCATACGTCCAAGCCTCCTCGGCGTTGTTCCGGCCCCGTCGTCTGGCAGCACGACAAGTCTCGTCGTCCGATGTTTCACGTGAAACATGCCGGCCCAGCTGCCCCCGGTCGAGTGTTTCACGTGAAACATTGCTCGCCAGAAGGCTACCGCCGCAGGCCCGTGCTCGGGGGCGCGGCCGTCGACTCCCGCACAGCACAAACCCCGCGCGCGCACCGCACCAGCCGAAGCTGACTGCGCAGGCCCTCGCGGGGCTGGCAACGATTGCGGGCGATGTTTCACGTGAAACATCGCGGGTCCGCTACTCGGCGGGCTTGATCACCACGTGCCGGTCCGGGTCCTCGCCCTCGGACTCCGAGACGAGCCCGGCTTCCAACACGACGTCGTGGACCACCTTGCGTTCAAATGCGTTCATCGGCGCCATCGAGATCGAAGTACCGCTCTCCCGCGCTTCGGCGATAGACGCTCGCGCCTTCTCGGCGAGCTGCTCCTTGCGACCCGCGCGGAAGTCGGCGATATCCAGCATGAGGCGGCTCATGTTGCCCGTCTCCGACTGCACGGCCAACCGCGCGAGGTCTTGCAGCGCCTCGAGTACTTCACCGTCGGGGCCCACCAGTCGCTTCATGTCCTGGTTGGGGCCATCCGCTACAACGGCGACCTTGGGCCGCCCCGCCTCGACGGAGATGTCGATGTCGCCATCCATGTCGAGGATGTCGAGCAACTCCTCGAGGAAGTCGGCTGCGATGTCACCCTCGTTCTCGAGGGCCTTACGAGTTTCGTCGGTCATGACCGTCCTTGGGAAAAGGGCCGCCCGTACGGCGGCCAACGATTAGGTGGATTCGATGCCCGGCGCGGAGTCGTCTGGACCGGCGTCCCCGGGCTTGTTCGACTCGTCGGCCTGGCCCGGCTTCGCGGCGCCTTTCTTGCGCTTGTTGCGCTTGGGCTGCTGACGCTGTCGGCTCCGGCGCTCTTCCTCGGCGGCCGCGGCGGCCGCTTCCTCTTCGATGCGCGCCTCTTCGAGCGTGCGCCCGTCGATCGCGAGTCCCCTGCGTGCGGCCTTCTCCGTGCGACGTGCAATCAGCGCCTTCTCCGCCTCGGAGCCGGGCGTGGGGTTGCGCCGGATCACGTAGAACTGCTGTCCCATCGACCAGGCGTTCGAGACGGTCCAGTAGATGAGGACACCGATGGGGAAGTTGGGGCCCGACAGCACAAAGATGAAGGGGAGCGCGTAGAGCAGGATCTTCTGCTGCTGCGCCATGGGTCCCTCAAGCGCGGAAGCCGGCATGTTCTTGAAGGTGAGCTGACGCTGGCTGAAGAAGGTGGTCGCGACCATCGTGACGATGAGCACGGACGCAAGAATGCGGGGCTCGATGCTGCTCGATCCAAGGAACGTGTCCGACAGCTTCGCACCGAACAGCGTCGCCTCGCTCGCCTGCACGCGAAGCGCGTCCGACAGGAGGCCGATCGCTTTACCGTCCCCGGCCGTGCCCCGCTCCAACCGATAGTTCAGCACCCGGAAAAGGGAGAAGAAGATCGGCATCTGCAGCAACAGTGGGAGACACGACGCGAAAGGGTTGGTCTTGTGCTCGGAGTACAGGGCCATCGTCTCTTTGGTCATCGCCTCGCGAGACGCCTGATCCTTCTTGCCCTTGTACTTGTCCTGGATCTTGCGCAGGTCCGGCGCGATCACCTGCATCGACCGCTGCGCCTTGATCTGCCGAACGAACACCGGGATCAGCGTGATCCGGATCACCATCGTGAGTCCCACAATCGACAACGCCCACGTCAGGCCGGACGCCGGATCGAAGCCGATGAAGGCGAGTGCCTGGTGAACAAGCACCATGATGTTCGCCACCACCCATTCAATGGGCGTCAGCAGGGAGAAAATCGCGTCCACGAAGAATCCTTACGTTGCTACTGATGAAGTCTGGTGCTGGTGCCCGAACAGCGGCTCGCCGACGGCCGGTACCTCGTCAACGCCCCCGTTGCTCCACGGGTTGCAGCGAAGCACCCGCCACCCCGCCAGCACCGTACCGCGCAGGGCGCCGTGCCGACGCACCGCCTCGAGTCCATAGTGGGAACAGGACGGGTAGTACTTGCAGGTCGGGCCAATCAGAGGAGAGATGGTCACCTGGTACACGCGGATGAGTCCCATGAGGAGAAGCCTGGGAAGGCGCACGATGAAGGTGAGAACGATCATGCGTCGGCCTTAGCGAGGGCCCGGCGTACGCCACCAGCCACATCGGCCTTCAGCTCGTCGAAGCCCGCGGTTGCCGCGGCGGGAAGTGCGCGCAAAACCACGCGAGACCCGTGGGGAAGTTGCTCCAGCTCATCGGCCATAATCACGCGAAGGCGCCGAGTGACTCGGTTGCGCACCACAGCGCCTCCCACCGCTCGAGAAACAGCGAAACCGGTCATGCTGTTCGCATCACCGGTTCTCGCTAGGTATACCACCGCAGTACGGGTGCCAGCCTTGGCGCCGGTGCGCATGACGAGGCGGAAATCCTCGCCGCGCCGAAGCCGTCGGCTAGCCGCTAGCACTACGCCGACAGAGCGTCGCGACCCTTACGACGACGGGCCTTCAAAATGGTCCGCCCGGCACGGGTACGCATGCGCAGGCGGAAACCGTGCGTCTTAGCACGCTTGCGGTTGTTCGGCTGAAAAGTCCGCTTGCTCACGGGGAAACTCCACGACTGTAGGGATGGTCAAATAGCGAACTCACGTTACGCGCTGCGTGAGCGCCGGTCAAATCTTCACGGCGCCGTTGGTGCATTGCCCCAAACGGTATAGGCTCCCTCATCAACGCTTGTTGCCGTGTAACGACACGCCGAACGCGGAACATGTCGAACAGGTAACACGGTTCTCACGAACTGTGTACAAGGCTGTGGAAAAGAGGGTATCAGGTGGCACAGGACGAGTCCGCAACCAACATGGAAGACGTGTGGTCGCGAGCCGTCAGCCGACTGTACTCCGACGATTCCACGTCCGCCCAGCAGCGATCCTTCCTGCGTCTCATCAAGCCGCTCGCGGTGGTCGAGGACAATGTCTTCCTTGCCGTCGCTGAGGAGTTCACCAAGAGCTACATCGAGTCGACACTCCGGGCCCCGATCACGGAGGCCTTGAGCGAGATCCTCGACCAGGACATTCGTATCGCCGTCACGGTCGACGCCTCGATCAAGCCACCCGTGCTGCCCGACGACGAGCCTGCGCAGGAATCCCGTGAGCGTCGCCCAGCCACTCCGGTCGCTGCGCCCGCCGTGGAGGATCCACACCTCAACCCCCGGTACACGTTCGACACGTTCGTGCCCGGTTCGTCCAACCGCTTCGCTCACGCCGCGGCCCTTGCGGTCGCCGAGAGCCCCGGCAAGACGTACAACCCCCTCTTCATCTACGGCGACTCCGGGCTGGGGAAGACACACCTCCTGCACGCGATCGGTCACTACACGCGCCAGATCAAGCCGCAGACCCGGGTGCGCTACGTCAACTCGGAAGAGTTCACCAACGACTTCATCAACTCGATTCGCGACGATCGTTCGCTGAGCTTCAAGCGCACCTACCGCGAGGTGGACGTGCTGCTGGTGGACGACATCCAGTTCCTGCAGGGCAAAGAGCAGACCCTCGAGGAGTTCTTCCACACGTTCAACGCGTTGCACAACGCCGGCAAGCACGTGGTCATCACTTCCGATGTGTCGCCCCGCCACCTCAACGGCATCGAGGAGCGCATGCGCACCCGCTTCGAGTGGGGCCTGATGACCGACGTCCAGCCGCCCGACCTTGAGACCCGCATCGCGATCCTCCGCAAGAAGGCGCAGGCGGACGATGTTCAGGCGCCGCCAGACGTTCTCGAGTACATCGCGTCGAACATCACCAGCAACATTCGCGAGCTCGAGGGTGCCCTCATCCGTGTCACCGCCTTCGCTGCCCTCAACAAGCAGCAGGTCGACCTCTCCCTCGCCCAGGTGGTGTTGAAGGATCTCATCAGCGATGACGACTCTCAGATCACTGCGTCGAGCATCATCGCCAAGACGGCCGAGTACTTCGGCATCACGATGGAGGAGCTCACCGGCACCTCCCGGTCGAGGGTCTTTGTGACGGCCAGGCAGATCGCGATGTACCTGTGTCGCCAACTGACGGACCTGTCTCTGCCCAAGATCGGCGAGCACTTTGGCGGTAAGGACCACACCACCGTGATGTACGCGGTGAAGAAGGTCGAGGACCAAATCGCCCAGCGTCGTCAGATGTACAACCAGGTCAACGAGATCCACGCGCGCATCAAGCAACAGTCACGCGGATAACCTTTGCGTGGTTTGTCCCTTTTACATGCCCCCAGAAGTATGACTCACACATGTGGATAACTCTGTGTATAACTTTTGGGCGCCCGTTCACCACCCTGGGACAAGTTGTGAACAAATCACCACTGCTTGTGTATGGAGGGTCGGCATTCACAGGCTCTCCTCAGTCAAACCGCCTCATATCCATTTCTCGTCCACGGGCGGCTCGCCGCCGATAGCAGGAGAGTCGTAGTTTCTCCACAGATGTCCGCGCCCCTATGACTACTACAAACCTTTCTTTATTACTTCTACACAAGGGCCTTCATTAGGCCCACCGGAGGCTTCCCGTTCCGGGACTAGACGCGTCGGTCCCGTGGCGTAGTCTGTGACCCGAAAGGGGAGATCGATGAAGTTTTCTGTAGAGCGTGATGTGCTGAACGACGCGGTTGCATGGACCGCGCGTGCCGTGCCGCATCGTCCTCCCGTTCCCGTGCTGGCCGGAGTCCTCATCGAGGCCGACAGCGCCGGCACGGTCAAGCTTTCGAGTTTCGACTACGAGGTGTCAGCTCGCGGTGAATTCGCGGCCGACGTCGAGGACAGCGGTTCCGTCTTGGTTTCTGGGCGGCTGTTGCGCGAGATCTCCAATGCGCTTCCGCACAAGCTCGTGAAGTTCGAACTCGAGGGATCCAAGGTGTCCGTCACGTGCGGCGCCTCGCGGTTCTCGCTCGCGACGATGCCAGTCGACCAGTATCCGGCACTTCCCAGCATGCCGGACAGCTCCGGCACGGTGGATGGCGGCGAGCTGTTGTCCGCTGCGCAGCAAGTGCAGTCCGCGGCATCGCGAGACGAGACGTTGCCCATCCTCACCGGCGTGCGGATGGAGATCGAGGGTGAGCGCATCTCGCTGCTCGCCACCGACCGCTACCGCCTTGCCCTGCGCGAACTCACCTGGAAGCCCGGCACCCCCGATATGTCCGCGATCGCCTTGGTACGGGCCAAGACGTTGACCGACACGGCCAAGGCACTCGGTTCCGGCGAGGTACAACTTGCGCTGAGCTCTGGCCAGGGTGTTGACCTCATCGGCTTCAGTGCGGGCGGACTCGTCACCACGTCGCTGCTCATGGACGGCGAGTACCCACAAGTGCGTCGCCTGTTCCCGGATTCGTCGACCATCACGGCCGTGGTGTCCACCACCGAGCTCATCGAGGCGACGCGTCGCGTCGCCCTGGTGGCCGAACGCAATGCCGCCGTGCGACTCGCGTTCTCCGAGGGCGAGGTTGTTCTCGACGCCGGTCACAGCGACGACGCCCAGGCGTCGGAGGCCATCGAGGCCACGGTTGAGG
>Ga0314774_1002120_pt1 | contig 11596 bp, 8 predicted proteins | sample MetaGCBIA2018_FD_204515 | JGI IMG/M metagenome (GOLD analysis project Ga0314774, IMG submission 204515) | Cryopeg brine microbial communities from Beaufort Sea near Barrow, Alaska, United States - CBIA 2018 | ecosystem: Environmental > Aquatic > Marine > Coastal | place: USA: Alaska | collected... | reverse complement strand
TCGAATTATTGGTTTATTGTTATTTTTGTTTCGCCTGAAGAGTCCCATGTTTATACAGTTTTTTGTTGAACTCAAAAATATAGGATTCTGAGGGCTTTTTAAAATGCCGACTTTCGGATGCTAGTGTATATAAATGAAAAAAGCCTCCCAATTGGGAGGCTTTTAAATATTGAATATTTAAGAGTTTAATTATTTAAAACCCAAACATTACTTTCATTTAAAATAATACTTATACTTTCTGTAGAAAAAGGACCATATGTACTAAAGGTAAAAACATATTGTTGTCCAACGCTAGCAGTAGGGTTTATATTATCTGCAAGAACTCCCATCGCTGTCACTAACATGTCGTCACTCCACTTCGTATCACCTTCATATCTACTAAAGTTTCCATAATTATCTAAATTTCCTGCTGCTGCTACAAAACCATCTACACCAGTAAACTCAGAAGCAATAAAAGAATAGTCTGCAGTTACTAATGTATATTTAATTGTATTATCAGGTTCCCAAGCTACACCGTCATGTCCAAATTTTATAGACTTTTCAACCACACTAGGTATTGCATTGAAAACAGCACCATCAAATATAAAATTAACGTATTCTGTTTCTACTGATCCACTATATAAATCATAAGCAACCGCAGTCATATCACCTTTTTCAGCATAAGGGGATATTGTTTTTAAATAGATAGCTATTCTATACCAAGCTAAATCTTCATCAGAAAAATTTGGATAACTTTGCCCCATTGCAGAGTAGTCATCATCAGTTAAAGTAAATGGTTCAGCCCATTTATCTGTAAGTGCAAATAAGGTAGTTAACTCAATTAAGGTATCTGGAAGTTTATCGTAAACACCATTGTTTAATTGAAGTAACATGCTATCATCGTGCGTACTACCGTCATAAACAACAAATGTAACTGCGTATTTTGAACCTTCTACAGCAGTTGGATCAAGGTTTTTAAGTACTAAATTAAATGCATCAACAAGCATTTCATCACTCCAATAATTAGCACTACTAGTTCTTCTGTCAAAGCTACCGTAGTTTCCGACATTTGCAGCAGGACCAGGATATGTTTCTGCTAATTCAGTTTCGATTAAAGCGATATCTGCATCCGTTAATTCATATTCAGTACCAGTAACCATGTTATAATTAGTGCCATCAAATTGAACCAACATTTCAAGTATAACAGCATTGAAAGAATTGTTAAATGCCAGATAAGAAACTAAGTATTGTTGATTGATTGGCGTATCTGGAAAATTGTTTAAAAGAATAGTCTCAATTTTTTCTCTTCTAACTTCAATATCTTCTTCCGCTTTTCCTGTTCTTATATCAAAATTATTGTAGTTTCCATTACCAACCAATGCATAATCAGCATTAACTAAAGGGTATGATATTTTCCCAGCTAATTTATTGTAAGTTAATTCAACATATGCACCTTGCTCAGCTTGCGGATACTTATAAGTGAAGAAATCATTGATATCTGAGTTACTTGATAAATGAGCTCCTTGTGTTTCACCCATGTCAAGTAAAGCGTCATAATCGCTACTTGTAACGGTATAATCTTCAACTCTTATTGGGTCATATAATTTAAAAGTAACATTAACTAATGAACCATCTCCCCAAACTGGGTAATTGTTTGATAATAAACTAGGTATCATCGTCTTAGCGTCATCAATACTGCTAAAGCTGCCATATCCTAATTCTAAATAAGCATAATCATCATCAGACATGGTAAGTGTAGTTTCACCTAGTATAACTTCTTCTTGTGCATCAAGAGCCGTATAGATCTCATCCATTGGGTCACAGGCTGTAAAAACAAGGCCTAAAACCATTATTAAATAAATTAATTTTTTCATTATTTTATATTTTTAAAATTTAAGTTTTGCACTTATGTTAAAAGTTCTACCGTAACCATACCATACTTCTGCAGTTTCTGAAATTGAACCACTACCATCATCTGCTACAGAGATATATTGCGTATCAAATACATTGTTCATTCTAGCTGTTAAGGTTGTGTCTAAACCACCAATTTTAAACCCGTGTCTTAAACTCATATCAAAAGTTGCATAATCTGGCATTTCCCAAGCTTGAGGGCCTCCTTCTGTACCTCTATCTTCAGGATCAAATCGTGCGTATAAATCAGCAAAATAGTTATAATCCATTGTGAAATGTGTTTTTTCCATTAACTCGTAATCCAACCCTAAAGCAGCAGTTGTTTGAGCAGCACCAGCAACTTTTAATCCACCCATATATAAATCAACTTTATCAACTTGTACTTGGTTTTCATCAAAAACAGGTACATCAACAAGATCACTATCCCAAGTCCAGTCTCCTAAAGAAAGCATACCGGTTAATGTTAATTTGTCAGAGGCTTTGTACATAAAGTCAAATTCAACACCTTGGTGCAATGCATTCACACCTAATATACTTGCGTAAAAATTCTCTCCAGCTTCTGATTGAAATCTTTGAGAAAGAAATCTATCTTTCCATTCAGTTCTATAAATATTTACGTTAGCAGAAAAATTCTCACCTCTAAATCCGTATCCTAATTCTACACTAAATACCTTTTCATTTTCAGCATCTGGATTGATATCAACATTATTATGTTGTCCACTTTCAAAAGCTCTAAAACTTGGCGCTTTTTCAAAATACCCAATATTAGCAAATACATTATGTTCGTCATTTATATTGTAGTTAGCACCACCTTTTACACTATAACCGAAATAATTATATTTATCCGTTTCTTGTAAAGGATCGCTATCTAAATAATTAAAGTAGTCAATTCTTCTGTAAGAAGTATTTGATGCAGCAACAGAAATAAAAGTTGCTAATTTATCTTTATTATATTCCAATTGCGTAAACAAACCTTGCCATCCAACTTCACCATCATTATTGTATGAATATTTATCCCCAACATGTAAAACAGCATTTGGATTATTTACATTACTATCATCATAAGCATAGTCACCACCTAATAAGTCAGTAAGTTCAGTATAATGTTTTCCTGTATAGTTTCTTAAATCTATACCTGCGATAAAATCTAAATTATCATTTAATTCTGTTTTAAAAGTAGATAATATTCCATACCATACGTGGTCGTTTCTAGATGCTCTTAACCATGCAGCAGAACCTAATGCGCCTCTTTCTTTATTTATAGCAACAATATTATCTAAATCTACAGGTTGATCATCTCCACCTAATCTTTCATTAAATAAACTATAAAAACCGCTGTCAGCAACACCTTGGCCACCACCACCACCAGTACCCCAAGAAGCATACAGAGCAGTAGATAAATTAGATTTATCATTAATATTCCAATAGTGGTTTAATGAAGTTTGAGATTTGTGGTAAAAGTTATCTTCAATATTAACAACTTGACCATTTTTATATCCCCAATCTGAGTTAAATTTATTACCACTTTCAGCATTTCTATAATCAGAAATTAAATGTTTGTTTTGTCTTTGTCCGTGTCTTTGTGGCGCTCCAAAAGATGTTAATGACAATTTATGATTATCACCTAATTGTTTTGAAATGTTTACAAAGTAGTTGTAGCCTTCAAATTCAGTACCATCAATATATCCATCTCCTTTTGTTTTAGCAGCAGAAATTGTTGCAGCAAATCCATTGTCTAATAAACCAGTTGAAACAGTTGCACCATATTTTTGGTAGCCATCATTACCTACAGACGTTCCAAAGCTTCCACCTTTTTCCATGTCAGTAGTTTTTGTTAAGATATTTACAGTACCACCAATAGAAGGCACAGCCACTTTAGAAGCTCCTAAACCACGTTGTACTTGCATAGCACTAGTAACATCAGACAATCCTGCCCAGTTACTCCAGTAAACTTTACCACTTTCCATATCATTAACAGGTACTCCGTTAATCAGAACAGCAACGTTTTCAGAATTAAAACCCCTAAGTAGTAGCTCACCATCACCAAATCCACCACCTTGCTTAGTAGCATATACACCCGGTGTAGATTTTAAAATTTCAGGAAATTCTTGAGAACCTAATTTGTTTTCAATAACATCTGCTTTAATAGTTGAAACAGCTACTGGTGTTTTTCTGTCAATAGCGAAAGATACAGCAGTAATCACAATTTCATCTAATGATTCAGATGAAGGTTTTAAGGCAATTGTGCCTAAATTGGCATTTCCTTTAAATGCTACTAATGTTTTTTCATAGCCAACGAATGAAACTTGTAAAATACCGCTAGATATGGAAGTTTCCAAAGTGAAATTTCCATCAAAATCAGTTGAAGATCCTGTTTTAGTGTCTTTAACAACTAAAGAGGCGCCAGGTAGTGGCTGATTTGTTTCATCAACAACCTTACCTGTAAGTTTGGTTTGAGCGAAAATAGCAGAAGAACTAATTAATAGTACTACCATTAACAAATTTTTAAATTTTCTCATTGTTTAATTTTAAGTTGAATTAAATGTTTGTGCAAAAATGGTAAATTTTACCAAGTGAATCTTTAATAAATTGTTAAATTTTAACAAAAATTTAAGACAAATAAATGTAGTAAAAATCACCGTTAAAACTGGTTTACGTTATTTTAAATATTAACAATTTATTAACAAATTATGATTTTGCACATAGGTCGCCCTATATGACAAAAAGAAAATCAAACTAATTAGTGTTTGAATTGCTTAAATGTTGAACTGCATGCAGTTATAAATAAATAATAAAAATGGGCTAATACAAAAAAAACAGCATAATTTAATTAAAAATCAGCTGTTTGTAATTGAAAGTTTAAAAAAAGGAATATCCTTTCTCTTATTTAAAATTGAGGAATCCATTAAATAAGTCATTTTAGGCACTCAAAACTTAATGAATTGATTTTTACAAAAATTATTTTTTTTGAAGGTATTTATTGGCCAATTCTTTTCCAAGTTCAACACCAAATTGGTCAAAACTAAAGATATTCCAAATAACTCCCTGAACAAATATTTTATGTTCATAAAAAGCAATTAAACTTCCCAATGTTTTGGGCGTAAGTTTGTTTATTAAAATGGTAGAGCTTGGTTTATTTCCTTCAAAAACTTTATATGGCAACAATGATTGTATTTCATTCATTTTGCCTTGGGTTTTTAAATCTAAATGCGCTTCTTCTTTTGATTTTCCTTCGGCCAAAGCTTGGGTTTGTGCAAAAAAGTTAGCCATTAATTTGGTATGGTGTTCTGTGTTTCCGTAAAGCGATTCTTTAAACCCGATAAAATCGGCCGGAATTAATTTGGTTCCCTGATGCAATAATTGCATAAAAGCATGTTGGGCATTTGTTCCTGTGCTTCCCCAAATAACATTACCTGTTTGGTAAGCCACTTTTTTTCCATTTCTGTCTACACTTTTACCATTGCTCTCCATAATGGCTTGTTGAAGGTAAGGTGCGAATTTATTAAGATATTGCGTGTAAGGTAAAATCACTTCAGTTTCCGCATTAAAAAAGTTGGTGTACCAAATGCCTATGAGGCTTAAAACTACCGGTGCATTGTCTTCAAATGGGGTATTTCTAAAATGTTCATCCATTTCAAAAGCCCCAATTAATAACTCTTTGAAATTATTGAATCCAACAGCCAAACTTATAGACAAACCAACAGTACTCCATAATGAAAATCGGCCGCCAACCCAGTCCCACATAGTAAAAACATTTTCTGTGGCAATACCAAAGTCATTCGCAGCCTTTAAGTTTGTGGAAACAGCGACAAAATGTTTTGCAACATCACTTTCATAAGCAGTTTGCAAGAACCATTTTTTTATAGTTGTTGAATTGGTAAGCGTTTCTTGTGTGGTAAATGTTTTTGAAACAATTACAAATAAAGTGGTTTCCGGATTTAAAGTTTTGATAACTTCCTGAACGTGGTCACCGTCAATATTTGAGACGAAATGGACATTTAAATGGTTTTTGTAATATTTTAAAGACTCAACCACCATATCCGGTCCCAAATCTGATCCGCCAATTCCAATATTTACAACATCGGTAATTGATTTGTTTGTATAGCCTTTCCAGTTTCCTGATACAATTTTGTTTGTAAAAGACTCCATTTTATTTAGGGCGTCTTTGATGTCAATCATGATGTTTTTTCCATCAATTAAAATTGCTTCTTTTGATTGATTTCTTAAAGCTGTGTGCAATACTGCCCTATTTTCAGTTTTATTGATTTTTTCTCCTGAAAAATAGGATTTAATGGCACTTTCCAAATCAACTTCATGAGCCAGTTCCAATAAATATTTTAGCGTTTCTTCCGTTATTCTGTTTTTTGAATAATCAAATTCAAAGTCATTAAAATTAATGGTGAATTTCTTTTTTCGATCCAAGTCATTATTGAATAATGACTTTAAATGAACTGAATTTATATTTTTATAATGAGAAGTCAGCGATTGCCAGGCTTTTGTTTCGGTTGGATTGATATTTTTCATGGTCTTGAACAGATAAATTAATACTGATTTTACGTTTAAAATAAAATATTTTTATGAGGATATTCTATGGAATCCAATTGGATTTTTATTGGTTCAATAAACTTAAGGTAACCTGGTATTTTATTTTTATTCATAGGTTCGGCGCTGGGTAATTTTTCCCTTAAAGGATCAATTTGCACGCCGTTTTTCCAAAAACGATAGCATACATGAGGGCCTGCTGTGTTTCCCGTCATCCCAATATAACCAATAACCTGCCCTTGTTTTACATAATCCCCAACCTTAACTGCGCGTTTGCTCATATGTAAATACTGTGTGGTGTAAGTACCGTTATGACGAACTTTAACGTAATTTCCATTGCCTCTGGCATATCTTGATTCAATGACCTTTCCATTGGCAGTAGACTCAATTGGTGTTCCAATTGGCGCTGCATAATCGGTACCTTTATGAGGTCTGATTTTGTTTCCATAATAGGCAATGCGCCTTTTTAAATTGTATTTTGAGGAAATTCTACTGAATTTTACAGGCATTTTTAAAAATTGTCGACGCAACACATGGGCTTTATCATCAAAATAATCAGAAACTTTGCGGGTTGAATCAACCATATAATTAAAGGCATAAAAAGGCGTATCATTATGTTCAAAATAAGCGGCTTTTATTTTTCCGATTCCAACGGGAATGGTATCTTCTATGTAAAACTGCTCGTAGATGAGCCTAAATTTATCATTTTTTTGAAGTTTGGAAAAATCAATAGACCAGGCAAATATATCATCAGCCATTTTATAGGTTAAATACGGATTTAATCCTTGACTATTGATGGCATGGGAAAGATGTGTTGTAATAATGCCCGATGCTGTTTTAATTACAGTTTTTAGTGGCTTTTTTCCATTATGCACAGTAATTGTTGAATCCTTAAAATCTATAACTGTATATTCAATTTGGGAACGCCTGTAAATAAATACCTGTGCTTGTTGGGTAGAATCATTTTTTGCCAAAATGGTATATGGCTTTCCGGCTCTTAGGCTTCTGATGTTGAAAGAGTCTTTTGTTTTAGTGACAATTTCATATATTTTTGAATAGTCAACTTTGTTTTTTGTTAATATTTCACTAAAATTTTCGCCGGATTTAATGGTGTCATTTATGACCTTATAATCGTTTAATTTATAGCCAAATTCATAAACAATTTTTGGTTTAGGAATTAAAGAGATTTCAGGTTTTTCATCTTTACAGGCAATAATTAAGACAACGAATAAAAGGGCAAATAATTTTTTCAACGGACTCTATTTTTACAATTAAATTTGATTCAACAAATGAATTGCGAAAATACAATTTAATTTCAAAAAATTATGTTAAAAGGGTGTGCTAAACCTTTAAATTGGTCAAGATCGGCTCTAAGTGAACCAACTGCAAGGTCTGCTTTAATAAGGAGCGGAATTTTATTCTCGTCATCACTAATCCAAATGGATAGACTTTCCTGTTTCTTAAAAACTCGTCCTGTCTGAACCATCGGTCTAAATTTTAAAGATTTAACTTTTCCGAATTTTGTTTTTATAGTCTCTTTTCCTAAAAAAAGTAGCTTAAAATTCGAGACTTCTTGATCGATAAACATTTTTAATTCAATCTCATCGCCAACTTTCAAATTGGTTAAATTCTGATTTCTTAAAAAGTATAAAGCAGACATTAAGTCTTGAATATCGTCGCCAATAGGATGTTTATTTACGGTATTATGTTTATAATTTTTTACAGTAGCCTCATTTTTGTCGTGATTGAATAAAATTTCTTCGTCTTTGGTATAACCACCTTCATCAATTTTCCTAATGAAGCGATACGGCAACAAAGATTCTTTATACATATAAGTTTGGTAATCATCTTTTACATTAAAAAACAAACTTATTATTCCTGTAGATCTTCCTTTTCCAATAATATGGAACGCCTCTTTTTGGTTGTTTGTAGTTTCCCTTACTTCCATTGTTGAAAAACCAGCATTTAAAAAATTGCTGTAACTCATTTTAAACTTAAGCCATTCTCCATTTTGAAAAGCAAAATTTTGTGGAGAATCTTTCTCTTTTGAAACAGCTTCAATCGATTTTTCATTCGTTTTTTCAAGGGATTGACCCATTGAAGTAAAGGCAATTAAAAATATAAATAGGTATATAATGTTTTTCATTTAATAGTTTATTAGGGATTCTGGTTCTAAAAATACAATTATCGCGCCAAAAATAGTAAAAGCTTCACATATATGCCGTTAAGCTTTTATTAATAATTGTAAAATTACAAAGTTCCTCTTCGTTCCTGTTCGGCCTCAATGGATTCAAACAAAGCTTTAAAGTTTCCTTTCCCAAATGATTGCGCACCTTTTCTTTGAATAATTTCAAAAAAAAGTGTAGGTCTGTCAGTTACAGGTTTGGTAAAAATCTGCAATAAATACCCTTCATCATCCCTGTCAACTAAAATCCCCAGATCTTTTAAGTCTGCTAAATCTTCATCAATTTCACCAACCCTGTCTAAAACTGTGTCGTAATAGGAGCCGGGAACATACAAAAATTCTACACCACGAGCTGTCAGTGCTTTTACGGTTTCCAAAATATTGTTGGTGGCAACTGCAATGTGCTGCACTCCCGGACCATTGTAAAAGTCTAAATATTCTTCAATTTGTGATTTTTTGGCACCTTCTGCAGGTTCATTAATGGGAAATTTTACCCGACCATTGCCGTTGGTCATTACTTTACTCATTAATGCCGTATATTTTGTTGAAATATCTTTGTCATCAAAAGTAATTAGATTTGCAAATCCCATAATTTCATTGTAAAATTTGGCCCAAATATTCATTTCGTTCCATCCAACATTGCCAACCATATGGTCTATATAGCGCAAACCCACATCAGTTGGATTGTGGCTTGAATTCCATTTTACAAATTTTGGCAAAAACAAACCGTTGTAATTTTTTCTTTCAACAAAAATGTGGACGGTATCTCCATAGGTATGAATTCCGGAGCGAACAACTTCGCCATTTTCATCGCTTTCTTTCGTTGGTTTCATGAACGATTTAGCACCTCTTTTGGTGGTTTCCTCCCAAGCTTTTGTGGCATCTTCCACCCAAAGAGCCACCACTTTTACGCCGTCTCCATGTTTCTCGATGTGGTCAAAAATTTCTTGGTTGTTTTTGTTCGGCATTGGCGTTGTTAACACCAGTTTAATTTTATCCTGAGTCAAAACATAACTGGTTCTGTCGGTTAAGCCAGTTTCCAGTCCGGCATAAGCCAATGATTGAAATCCGAATGCTGTTTTGTAGTAATGCGCTGCCTGTTTGGCATTGCCAACATACATTTCCACATAATCAGTTCCCAATAAGGGTAAAAAATCTTGTGCCTCCGGAAATATTTTTTCCAATCCGTAGTTGAAATCTTTAGTTTTTTTTAGGTTGCTCATAATTCTGTCATTTGATAAGCCAATTAGGCAATTAGCCGATTAGCCAATTAAATTTATGTTATTAATGTTTGATGATTTTGTTAGGTTTGCTGAAGAAATAATTTTATTTAAAATTTTTCTAATTGTAGTCAACTTTTCAATTAAATGATCAGCATTTTCATAGGTTTCTATTTCATTGCAGATAAATAGCCAATATTCTAATTCATCTGCTTCTTTTAGGGCAATTTTTAATTTATGAATAAAATCTCTTTTGCTTTCTGCATTTTGAGCTTCTTTCACATTTGCGCCAATTGAAGTGCCTGAGCGTAAAATTTGCTTGGCAATTATATATTTTTGTTTTGAATCTAACTTTTCTGAATATAAAACAATGTCAACAGCAAACTCAAATGTAAGTTTAAGAATGACATTGTCTTTATATTTAGCACTATCGGTAAATTTCATAATACAATATTAAATTTAATCATCAATTGGCATATTGGCTAATTAACTCATTGGCTAATCGTTAAAGAATCCAAGATTTATAATAATCATCCACCTGCAAATTCATGGCTTCTTCGGTAATCATTACCGGTTTAAAAGGATCGATCATCACGGCCAATTCATCGGTGAATTTTTTCCCGATACTTCTTTCAATCGCTCCGGGATGCGGGCCATGAGGAATTCCTCCGGGATGTAAGGTTATTTGTCCTTTTTCTATATTGTTTCGGCTCATAAAATCGCCATCTACATAATACAATATTTCTTCGGAATCTATATTGCTGTGGTGATAAGGTGCTGGAACCGATTTTGGGTGGTAATCATACATTCTTGGCACAAATGAGCATACCACAAAACCTGCTGCTTCCCATGTTTGGTGAGTTGGCGGCGGCATATGAATACGGCCGGTGATGGGTTCAAAATCGTGAATGGAGAAAGCATATGGATAATTAAATCCGTCCCAGCCAACAGCATCAAAAGGATGATTTCCATACAGGTATTCCCAAAGTACGCCTTGTTTTTTGATGAGGACTTTAAAAGAACCTTTCTCATCATGGGTTTGTAAATTGGATGGCAATTTGAAATCTCGCTCGCAAAATGGGGAATGTTCCAGCAATTGCCCAAAGTTATTTCGATAGCGTTTTGGCGTTACAATTGGACTAAATGATTCAATATAAAGCAAGCGGTTCTCCTGGGTATCAAAGTCAATTTGATACACCGTTCCTCTTGGGATTATTACATAATCACCATATTTAAAATGGATGTTTCCATACATTGTTTTTAAAGTACCCGAACCAACATGCACAAAAAGCATTTCGTCGGCATCGGCATTTTTATAAAAATAAGCTAAAGAAAATTCTTTTGGAGCCGCCAAGCCAATATGCAAATCGCTGTTTACAAAAATTGTTTTTCGGCTTTCAAGATAATCGGCTTCAGGTTTTAATGAAAATCCTTTAAAACTTAGGGCTTTCATGTTTTTTTCGATCGCAATTTTTGGAGTGACATCTTTCACTTTTTTGATTTCGGTAACCACAGTTGGTGGATTCAAATGATAGATTAATGACGACATTCCTGCGAAACCTGCGGTTCCGAATAGTTCTTCCTGATACAATCCGCCTGTAGGTTTTTCAAACGTGGTGTGACGTTTTGGCGGTATTTTACCTAATGAATAATATCTGGGCATAGTAGTAGTTTTTTTAGTTATGAATTCCTTAAAAAGGATTGGTATTTTTTTATGAATTTTAATCCAAATGATTTTCATCGTTTTAGGATCAAATCA
>Ga0314774_1002117_pt1 | contig 11605 bp, 8 predicted proteins | sample MetaGCBIA2018_FD_204515 | JGI IMG/M metagenome (GOLD analysis project Ga0314774, IMG submission 204515) | Cryopeg brine microbial communities from Beaufort Sea near Barrow, Alaska, United States - CBIA 2018 | ecosystem: Environmental > Aquatic > Marine > Coastal | place: USA: Alaska | collected... | reverse complement strand
ATCGGTGTCAAACTTTCTGCACCAATAATAGAAGGTTGCTTTGGGTATGCCTACTGATGCGGCAAAGGTTGCCTTGCTCTGACCGGATTCCTGCCACTTACAATACAGGGAATAATACGCTTCGTTGGTTGTCTTTTTCATCCTGCAACTTTAAGCATTCAGGAAACCACTCGCAATATGGGGTTGGTCGGATGGATACGTTTAATCTCATTTATGGTCGCTCAAAAAACAAAGGAGGTTGCGATAGGGAAAGTAATGGGTGGAGGAGTATCCCATATTGTCTGGCTATTTGGAAAGGAGTTTGTTCGCCTAATTTTACTGGTATTTGTAATAGCAGCGACTATTGGCTGATATTTTTTGAGCACTTGGCTTCAGGATTTTGAATTTGGTATTCAGTTGGATGTATGGACATTTGCTATGGCGATAGGTTGCTCGTTTCTAATTGCAGCATTGACTATTTGCTATCAGGTGATAGGTGCGGCATTGATAAATCCTGCAATAAGTTTTAAGGCGGAATAAAAGATTGAGAATTGATCATTTTATTTTTAATTATTTGGGCTGATCCCGACACCAAGATTTCCCAAGTTCAATTAGCCAATACAACACTAAAAGTTTAAAGGAAGGAACCGAGGCACCTTCCTTTGGGAATTAGCTAAATTAGTTACTTATTATATTTAGTAATCCGTTATTCTTTCAACTACTATTTTTTATTTACAGTTTCACTTGTGATCGGTAAATAACAATGCACCACTGCTAAGAAATCATTTTGAATGGGCCGAATTGAAAAATGTACTTATTTTTTTTAGGAATATCATTTAGTGTATCAACATCGCAAGACACAACTAAAACTCAGATTAAGTTGTCAAGAAGAATATGGGAGAATCGTAAATAAGAGAAAATATTTTTTATCATTCTTGGCCTTATGACAAAATCATTCCTAATCTTATGGCTCATTGATTTTTCAGCTAGTAATAAAAAATATTCACAAGAAAATTTCATTCTGATTAATTATACTAGTAATAGGTCTAGTAGACTTGTTGAAAGTAATAATTGAAATGGGTGAGAATAAATGTAAAGTTAAAAACAATCTTGCCTGGTCGATTAGGAAGCCGATACAAGTATTTCTTAATAAAATATGGTTTTTAATCTTTCCGGTTTAAATGATTATTGATTGGATTTGGGATGATCATAATATTTTTCATCTTCCCTTATCTATTTCTTGGAAATGCTAAAAGTGAATGGCTTGATTCCCTTATCACCAGTATAAATCATATCCAATTTTTAAAGTGTAATTGTATTTTTGGTTGAGCAATTTGATAATGTCATTTGCTCAATTATTTTGTTCAATATTAAATGATGTTGCTTTGATCAATATAAAAGATAGTTTATTGGACATTAATTATTACAGTAAAGTTGCTTAAACACCAAAGGTATTTTGTCTCCAACTTTAGAGACACTTATTCTAGGATACTTAGCAGGCTAATAGAAAAGGTAACAGATAGATAATATTGATTAGTTAAATCCTGAAAAATTTGATTGTAGATTTAGACTTCTTTCCATGATACCATTCAGTCCTAACAATAACTTTAAAAAAATGAGACCGCCATTATATATTCTTCTCATACTACTTTTCTTCGGTTGTCAGAATCCACGAAATGTGATTCATGATTTGGAAAGCAAAGAAACTCAAGTCCTAAGAAATAATCGAATCCAGCTGCCTAATGGCTGGTCACTTACGCCGGTCGGCAATAGTATTAGCCTTCAAGACCTCCCATTGAATCTAGTGGTATCGCCAAGCAAAACATTATTGGCAGTAACCAATAATGGTCAAAGTACACAGAGTATCACTCTTATTGATGCCCAATCCGAACAAGTACTTGATGATGTTACCATTGCGAAAGCATATTTGGGCCTGGCTTTTAGCCCGGATGAAAAATATTTGTACGCTTCAGGTGGAAACGACAATAAAATACTCATCTATAAGATCATGGATAAAAAACTCATCCTCGACGGAGAAATTGTTTTGGATGATCCATGGCCCGTCAAAGTATCCCCCGCAGGACTTTGTGTTACCGACAAGTACATTTATGTCGTAGCCAAAGAAAACAATTCCCTTTATAAACTTAACATTGAATCAAAAAGCATTGAAACCCGAATCGATTTGCCGGCTGAACCCTATACTTGTATGCTCTCGCCAGATAAGTCAACTCTATATGTTTCAATATGGGGCGGTGCACGCATTTGGGTATTGGATAGTCAGGATTTAAGTTTTAAGTCAGCCATCGAAACGGATAAAAACCCCAACGATATGGTACTCACCAAAGATGGTAAACATCTTTTTATCTCCCACGGCAATGATAATACTGTATCACTCATAAACACCGAATCTTTAACACGAATCGAAATTTTATCTTGCTCCCTTTACCCGGATGCCCCTTTAGGCTCCACACCAAATGGAGTAGCATTGAGTGATGATGAAAATACATTGTACATAGCCAATGCGGATAACAATTGCTTGGCAGTGTTTGATGTGGAGATAAAAGGTAAAAGCCGACCTCTTGGTTTTATACCTACCGGCTGGTACCCTACGGCTGTAAAAACGATTGGAAATAAAATATATCTTACCAATGGCAAAGGTTTTTCTTCCTCCTCAAATCCTGACGGTCCAAATCCTATAAGCTCCAGAGATCCGCAATATAAAGGTCCAAATCCCCAGGTTGTTCGAGGGTCTCAATACATTGGCGGGCTATTTAAAGGAACCCTGAGCATGTTTGATGCTCCAAACGAACGCCTATTGGCTGATTATTCGAAGCTAGTATATGAAAACACCCCATATACTAAGGAAAAAGAGCTGAACCCAGAAGGGGAAAAAGGCAATCCAATCCCGATGAAAGTAGGCGAGGATTCCCCTATTAAATATGTGTTTTATATCATTAAGGAAAATCGAACCTATGACCAAATACTTGGAGATATCAAAAAGGGAAACGGAGATTCTACCCTTTGTCTCTTTCCGGAAAAAGTAACACCTAACCTCCATGCTCTTGCCAATGAATTTGTTTTGTTAGATAATTTTTATGTTGATGCAGAAGTAAGTGCCGATGGGCACAATTGGAGTACGGCGGCTTATGCCAATGATTATGTTGAGAAAAGCTGGGGGACAAGCTATGGAGGCCGAGGTGGAACCTATGATTATGAAGGAAGTAGGAAAATTGCTCATCCCAAAAATGGATTTTTGTGGGACTTTGCTGTCAAAGCAGGCTTGAGTGTTCGTTCCTATGGAATTTTTACTGGGACGCCAGAATTTCTTCCCAATCTCCAAAATAATATTTGTACCAAATATCCTGATTATGATTTGAGCATAAAGGACAGCCTTCGTTTCGAAATTTGGAAAACAGACTTTGATTCAATGTTAGCCATTGAAAAAGTCCCGAGGTTAAATTTGGTTCGAATGGGAAATGACCATACTGCAGGGGCGCGCATAGGAATGCCCACAACCTCAGCCATGGTCGCAGATAATGATATGGCGGTAGGTATGTTTGTCGAACACCTTTCCGAATCTTCCATTTGGGCGCAATCTGTTGTTTTTATTTTGGAAGATGATGCCCAAAATGGTTCAGACCATGTAGATGCTCATCGATCCACCGCTTATGTGGCAGGTGGTTTTGTGAAAAGGAATTATGTTGACCACACCCCTTATTCCACTTCTGGTATGCTCCGAACCATAGAACTTATCTTAGGCTTGCCTCCAATGAGTCAGTACGATGCGGCTGCGACACCTATGTTCCGATGTTTTAGCCAAGATTATGATAGTAAAGGCTTTACCAAGAGAAATAACCAAATTGATCTCAATGAAATGAACGTTGAGGTCAATGAAAATGCTGCAATATCGGAGAAGATGGATTTTTCAAAACCTGATTTGATCGACGACCTGGAATTGAATCGAATAGTTTGGCAATCAGTAAAGGGTTTGAATAGTGAAATGCCGGCTCCAAAAAGAAGTGCGTTCCTAAGACTTAGCGAAAGTGATGAGGATGATGACGATTGATTTTAAATTCTGTAAAGTGCCAAAGTAAATTCTCCGAAAAAGAAATTTAGAAAATCATCACCCTTGAATGAAACTATTATTTATTCTTCAACTATCAGCGAGTTTATTTGGCTCAGAACCTGACTCTACTGAGAATCGGAAAAATTTACTAAACGAAGTAGTGATTACTGCCCTTCGTTCTGAAAGTGAAATTATTAGTATTCCTTCCACAATAAGTGTTGTTAATAGCGATTATATCAACGCTCGGCTTGCACGATCTACTCCAGAAATTTTAAGGGGAACGGCGGGTGTTTTTGTCCAAAAAACCAACCATGGAGGAGGCTCGCCTTTCGTTCGTGGCCTAACTGGAAACCAAATTCTACTGCTTGTAGACGGAATAAGGTTGAATAATAGCACTTACCGATATGGACCCAACCAATATTTAAATACAATTGACCCTTTTTCCATTTCTCGAATTGAGGTATTAAAAAGTGAAGGGGCTGTTGCTTATGGTTCTGATGCACTTGGGGGTACCATTCAGGTATTTACTCAAAATCCAGTATTCGATTCGGGATTTCATGGAAATTTTACAGGCCGTATCGGCACACAAAATATAGAACAAACGGGCAGAGCAGAGTTGTCTTATGGTGCTAAAAATATGGCGATTATGGCAGATTTCACCAAAAGAGATTTCGGAGATTTGCCTGGAGGTGAAAATACAGGGATCCAGAAAAACTCAGGATATGGAGAACAAATGGGTAATTTTAAATCGGTTTTTAAGCTTAAAAATGCAGAACTAACGTTTGCACATCAATATTTTGAAGCCAATGATGTCCCCGTTTACCATAAAATACTTTTGGAAGATTTCCGGATCAATCAGTTTGCCATTCAGCAAAGAAATTTGAGCTACGCGAAATATTCCATCAAAACCCAAAATCCTTTTTTTGACCAAATAAATTCAACCGTTTCATGGCAAAAATCCAAGGAGAAAAGGGAGTCTCAAAAAAATACCTCTGAAATATTAACGGAGGAAATTGATCAAATTGATACCAAAGGCCTTAACATCAATATTAAGTCAACTTTTTCTAATCATTGGAATGCAAGCAGTGGTGTGGAGATCTACCATGATTTGGTTCAAAGCGATAAAATAATTCGTTCCTCAGATCCACCCGTTGAAAGGAGGGGCTTATATCCAGATGGCTCATCGGCTACTAGTTATGCCATGTATAGCTTACACACCTATTTGATAAATAAATGGCGCTTTACTGCTGGATATAGATTTAATATTATTGACTTAAATGTAAAAGATGAAACGCTTGGGATAAGTAAATTACGATTTAACTCAGCAGTTCCAAGTTTGGCTATTTCCTATTTCCCAAATACAAATTTCCAATTATATAGTCGGTACACCAGAGGATTTAGAGCTCCCAATATTGATGACATGGGGACCCTTGGGATTGTGGATTTCAGATATGAGATACCAGCTTATAATTTGAAGCCTGAACATGCTGACAACTTTGAGTTGGGATATAAATACCAGTTGGATCACATCGCTTTTACTTCCTCCATCTTCTACAATAAGCTAAGTAATCTTATCACAAGAGTCGAAGTAGAAAACCAACAAATAGATGGATATCCTGTTTATGTCAAAGAAAATGTAGAATCAGCTAGCATCAAAGGGTTCGAATTTGAGGTAGAGGGGGATATCAATTACTCACTAAAATATTTTGCAAACCTTGCTTATACTTACGGCCAAAATCATAGCAAAAATGAGCCCTTAAGAAGAACGCCACCTACTTTTGGGAGAATTGGGATGGAGTTTTCAAAATCAAACTTTTTCTTACGACCAGAATTACAATTTGCTGCTGCCCAAAAACGCTTGGCAGCAGGAGATATTTCTGACAATAGAATAGATCCAAACGGAACAGCAGCTTGGCAAGTACTCAATATATTTAGTTCATATACCTGGAAATCGATTTCCCTAAATCTAGCCTTACAAAATCTTGGAAATGCTGATTATAGGCTTCATGGTTCAGGCATCAATGGCGTGGGTAGAAGTGCTATTTTGGGAATAAAATTATCCTTGTAATCCATTGGAAATCAAAATTGACAGAATGCTAACTGTCCTTTATAATTTGAGAAAATCAAGTAATATGACTTTATCTATTTATAGACAACTAATTGTAGCACCATGAGATTGATAACCTTTTCACTAGTTTTTATTTTTTCACACGTTGGAAGTTTTGCCCAAAAGCAACTTCATCCCATCTTGGAAGTGCCGGCAAAATCTGAGATTAGTATCATCAATGAAGGTGGAACTTCAGTACTTCCAAGTGGTCGCACTTTGACTCCTGCCGGAGAACTGATAAGAATCACGCATGACCCTTTTGGTTTGGCTATTTCTCCTGATGGCAAAAAAGCAATAAGTCTGCACAATGGTGTTTTAACTGTAATCCACATAGCTGATTTGAATGGTATCAGGGTTCCGAGTTATGATCAATCCATAGTGTCTCCTCTTTCCGACGGTTCTTTTCTCGGTGTTGCTTTTGACCCGGATAATAAAACCATTTACCTCAGCGGAGGCGATAATGGAGCAGTGATAGTTTACGATATTGAGCAAATGATCCGAATAGATTCAATTTCGCTAAATGGAATTGTTGATGATAAAAACTTTGAGGATAGTTTTACCTCAGATTTATTGTACCAGAACAACGAGTTGCTTGTTTTGGATCGGGGTAATTTCAGGATGGTAAGGTATGATTTGCAAAAGAAGAAAATTACTGCATCGATTCCAGTTGGAAGACAGCCTTTTGGCTTAGCCATCAGCCCAGACCACAAGAAGGCTTTTGTTGCAAATGTGGGAATGTACGCGTATCCATTGATCGAAGGATTGACGGAAGAAAACTATAATGAGATGCTCATTTCGAGACATCCATACGCTGATAATTCTAAAGAGTCAATTGAAGGTACCATCATCGAAGGCAAAACCATTCCGGGTGTAGGAGATCCTTTATCTCCGGATGCCATGAGCGTATTCACACTAGACTTGACGACCAATACCGTCATCAACAAATATAAAACAGGGTACCAAATCGGGGAAATGGTAGAAGACGCAGAAGTCGTGGGTGGAGCAAGTCCCAACTCGATTGCTGTTGGAAAACAATTTATCTATGTAACCAATGCCAGCAATGACAACATTGCTGTGATTGATCATATAAAAGGCGAAATAGTGAAACACATCCCGGTTGAAATTGACAAACGGATTGATCGGTATCGTGGCTCTTTACCTTTTGGTATCACCTTAAGTAAGGACGAGAAGACATTGTATGTAGCACTCTTGGGTATGAATGCGGTGGCAGTGATAGACATAAAAAGTGAAAAGACACTCGGATTGATTCCTACTGGTTGGGGACCAACCCGAGTAAAATTATCTGAAGACGAACAAGAGATGTATGTCATCTCTTGCAGAGGTCTAGGTGCCGGACCAAATGGAGGGGAAGGTTTTGTAGCACCCCCACAGGGGACCTATATTGGTGATATACAATTGGGTAGTTTTCAAAAGATCGCTATGCCTACTACAGCCCAATTGGTATCTTACACAAAGCAAACTATTGATAATACTTTCCGCGAAGTGATGGCCGATCCGACGGACCCAAACCCGTTGCCTATCTACCCAGGAGCAAAAGAAAGCCCCATCAAACATATCGTTTATATCACCAAAGAAAATAGGACATTTGATGAGGTCTTTGGACAAATGGAAGGTGTCAATGGTGATAAAAGTCTTGCCAGATTTGGGGTTAATGCTGAGTACACTCTTCCTGATAGCTTAAGAGGGGGAATAGAAAACATGAAAGTGACGCCTAATCACCACAAGGCAGCCAGGCAATTTGCATTAAGTGATAATTTTTATTGCGACAGTGATGCATCCATTCATGGTCATCATTGGATGGTGGGAGTTATTCCAAACGAATGGGTGGAGACCAATTCCAGCGTAGATAAGACAGCAAAGCTTTTTTCGACTGCTCCAGGCAGGAGATTTCCCGGTTCTACGGGAAGCATGGACCCTGAAGATTATGCAGAAATAGGAGGTCTTTGGGAAGCAATGGAACGTAAGGGAATGGAGTTTTATAATTTTGGTGAAGCCAATGAAACCGCCCATGTGAGAGAGACTTGGTCAGACACACTTACAGGTGCAGCCCACGGTGTCATGGTACCCATGCAAAATGCCTTGTATTCAAGGACAAGCACCAATTACGCTGGTTATAATATGAATATTCCTGACCAGTTTAGGATGAATCAATTTGAAGAAGAATTTACCAAAATGTGGATCAAAGGGGAGGAAGAAATGCCTGCCTTGGTTACCGTACAAATTCCTAATGACCACACAGCCTCTCCAAGACCTGAGGATGGTTATTTCTCCAGCGCTTCTTTTGTTGCCGACAACGACCTTGCGGTGGGTAGAATTCTACATTTCTTGTCACGCACCACTTATTGGAAAGACATGCTGGTCATCATCACCGAAGACGATCCGCAGGGTGGCGTGGATCATATTGATGCGCACCGTAGTATCTTGATGATGGCAGGACCTTATGTAAAAAGAGGCCATATCAGCCATACACACGCCAATTTTGGCTCTATTCTCAAGACGATCTACAACATTCTTGGCGTACCATACGTCAACCAATACGATGTTACTGCGTCTTTGCTCCAGGACTTTTTTACGCCAATTCCGGATTTTACGCCATTTACCGTTGAACCCCACGACCCAAGGGTTTTCAATGCGGACAAGGCCATGCAGAGGTACAATAAATGGGTTGACTGGAAATCCACCATGCAAGGCCCCGATATGGATGATGTAGACATAATTAAGAAAGAATTTAAAAATAATTGATGTTTGACCGCTTTTATAGCCCACTATTAGTGGTCTTTGTAGAGGTTGTTTACGAATTGGTTACAGCATTTCAATCGTTGGAACGACCATTTTTTGGTCTAAATATGCCATACAGGGAACAAACATTCTGTACAGTGCATACCCTTCGGGTTACGCATTAAAGAGTTGCAAATATGAGTCCGCTCCTAAAACCTAGTTTTAGGAGCGGACTCAATAGTTTAAATTTGAAACTTACTCAATCCTTACAAATTCTAGTATTTTTCCATCAAGTCCTGACGCATCCAAAGTCATATTTCCTGGTTCAATAAGACAAGCCCATGTTCCATTTCATATCTTCATAGTATACCCATCCGGCCTTCCAAACGGTGTCAAAGTAAGCTCATAATCATAAGTCCCGGAATCAGGTACAAATTCAACTCCCCCTCCTGTAATTTCCACTGTATTTTCTGCGTCAAAATGATACAAGATGTCATTACAGGAATAGTCGACTTCACCAGCCCGGCCATTCTCTATGTTGAAGTTTTTTACCCGTACCAATTGCCACTTCCCTGTGACATCATCAGTGGAACCATCCACAGATTTGACACGGCACTTTAATCCAGGAAACTCTACATTTTGGCATGAGATAGACAAACTGCATAAAACAAGAAAAATCATCATAAAACGAGGTCATCTTAAGATGTTAGTAGAAAACCTATTAACCCATTTTTTGATGCTTATGGGTGAACCCAGAGCTAAAGACTTGGAGGTCGATTTGAATTGGCTTTTGGTTTTTCGTTCATTCATTACTATTTGAGTTTAGATGGTAGGTTTATTCAAATATTCTAATCAACTTATTTTTACGCCAAATTATTTAGTCAGACCAAACTTTTACACCTAATGTAATAGGGTCTCTAAATGCGTTTTCCAACACCGAAAAAACAAAAATGTTAGGTCTTGAAGAATGTATTAACAAAAGTAATTCTTCTGACATGAATTTAATTCTTGGTTTTAACCTAAACAAGCCCAAACCACTAAAAAGACCTCTTTTTCCAAATATACCTGGTCAATAAGGTCCCTTCTGATTGGATGCCGAGAATGTAATTGGCTGCTTGATGTGGTTTTTGCGATGCCATAGATCATCATTTTTGGATCATTTTTCAATGGCTACAACCATCCTTTCAAATAAGCCAGCGAATTGTTGAAATTCGTATCCTTGATTCCGGCGAAAGCATTCAGAAAGATGCCTCCTATTTCCGAGATCAATTTTCCTTTCGAATATCCCAAGGAACCAAATACTACTAAAGTAGGTCTTTCCGAAAACCGACCTAATCTGCTGGCATGCCCTTTTGAGTGCAACGTATGCTGTAAACATTTTAATACCGTACCGGAATATTTTAGCCAGTTTCCAGTATTTTTCCGGTGAGGGCATTCGGCATTATTCATAGTTTTTCTAGAAAGCTGAGTAGTTTATCATCCGCTTTGAAGCGCCCAATGCTACCTGTTGGGACTGACATTTTTGCAAGCGCCTGTTCTTTAAGTTTGATATCAGCGTGAATATACATTTGTGTAGTTTCAACCGATTCATGTCCTAACCATAGCGCTATTACAGTTTGGTCGATCCCATGATTCAGTACCCTTAGAAGCATTTCCAAAAACCTGCTTCCATTCCAAAAATAAGGAAGTGGTAATATGCGGATGGTTTTGGGTTTCTAGAAAGGAAACAAAGCGTTTTAATACACGTTCGTCAGTTCCCAGATCATAGCCTAAACTACGACGAATCTTCAAATAACGGTTCAATTCTATAGATAAGCTCATGATTGCCCTCCTTTCGTTAATGGCCAGGACTGTGCAATTGTTCGAAGCCCATTGATATCCTGACGGGCATATAACAACGCCGTCTGGCGTGATCGGTGCCGTAGTGTGTTGCTTATTTCCTCCAAAGTGGCCCCTTTTTGTACCATATTTGTGGCAAGACTATGCCGAAGCATATGGCAGATTGTGTATCGCTTTGGTGCGGGTATGGATGTCTTGCTCAACGCCCTTCGAAGAACCAAATTGAGTATCTGAGCTTCTTTGAAAGGATTGTACGGGGCACGGTGTGTAAGGAAAAGATATTTGGAACTGCCTTTCCTATCATTCATAATGTAATCGGCCAAGGCTTCACCGAAATCTTGCAACAAAGGAACCTTGTCCCGATAGCCACCCTTTCCTCGGATATTGATTTCACCCGTTCGCCAATCAATATAATTAAGTTGGATTGTAATAATTTAATGCGCTCTAAGGCCAAAACGCGCCATGGGGAGTACCATTGCATAATCCCTTTTTGCGCTGATAGAAGTAGAATCTGACCGAACAGCTTCAAGTAATCCCTTTACCTGACTTTCAGTTAAGTGGTAGGGGATCCGCCGTGAACTATTATGGGAGACACTCGGTATCCCCAAAGCAAGATTTTTTTCGATTTTTTCTGTTTGGAATAGAAAGCGAAAGAAACTCCTTAGTAGAGAGCTAGCTGACCTACTTCGGAATGGCTTCACATTCCCAGAAAGATGGAATATGAAATCGGTGATATCCTGTGCATTTATCTGTATCCATCCGAGCATCCCATATGTTTTGGATTAGGAATTGTAAGGAATTCAGTTAATTCTGTGCTGGTTCCAATTAGAGGGTAGAAGTTGATAAAGGTCTTTTTGTTTATGGCTCTGGATTCG
>Ga0314774_1002115_pt1 | contig 11622 bp, 17 predicted proteins | sample MetaGCBIA2018_FD_204515 | JGI IMG/M metagenome (GOLD analysis project Ga0314774, IMG submission 204515) | Cryopeg brine microbial communities from Beaufort Sea near Barrow, Alaska, United States - CBIA 2018 | ecosystem: Environmental > Aquatic > Marine > Coastal | place: USA: Alaska | collected... | reverse complement strand
ATAATCGTATTCTGGGTAAGAAGCACAATACCTACCGCTACAACACCACCTATTACGGTGCCAAGTGCACGTTGTTTAGACCTGTCTTTCGTAAGTACATAACCGGGGCGCATGATTACAATAACAGTAAGAATGATCCAGTACGCGTTCTGTATTGAAAAAATGGACCCTAGAAGATATCCAACCAGTACGGTGATGACTAGGCGTATGGCGTGTTTAAAAATGGGCGAATCTAGTGAAAGGTTTTCCCGAAGTACTTCCCAGCCGTATTCTGGCTGTGAGATAAATTGGTTTTGCTCTTCCTTTTTAAGCACAGGTCTATCCTCGATTCCCTCTGCACTTAAGACTCGTTTTATAGAAATGAGCTTTTGCACCTGTTTTTCAGTATAATCGTAGAGATTTCTAAGGATAAGTAGATTTTTTGGATTGGTGAGCACACCCTGTTCCTTCTTATAATCTTCAATCGCAGTGGCGGCATTTTGTAGGTATTTTTCTAACTTTTCATCATCGTGAAGGGTTTCAGAAAGTCCTTTTTCCGAAAAGGAATCCAGACGTTCGGCCACTTTTTCGATCACTGCGGCAAATTTGTCAAGTACCTTTTTATAGGCGTCTCCGTTTTGATCGTATTTTTCATAATCTACCGGGTTTGCGGTAGCCAGTTCAAGCATATCCACAAGATCAATGAGTAATAATAATTGCCTCCGCTTTGAGCTAGTCGCGCCAGATTGCTGACGCTGCGTCATTACCGCATTTCTAATATCTTCGTGGTCTGTGGTTATAGTATCCTGAAGGCTTAACAACCTGTCAAAAACCACTTTTCGATCTATGGCACTATACAGGGAAACCCGCACTTTTAAATATTCTGAAGTGTGCTTCATACAGGCGTGAATAAGCTCCACACTGTATTTATTGGTTCGATAACTGCGGAAAATGGAGGCTAATATAATATACCACAGGCCACCCAGAAAGATGTATAGCAGGTTGTGGTAAAGCACGGCCCCGGTCTGTGGATGCGCAAAACTAAGTACGAGTGCGAGAAGACCGGCAAAAGAAACCAAAGAAGCCCTAAACCCGTATACCGCGATAATCGCGTTGCAGAAAACCAGCACGGCCAGAACTGGGATGACCAGATAATCCGCCTGAAGTGAAAGATGAATGCAGGCAAAATTAACAAGGGCCAGCACAAGTGCGGTTCCCATTCCATAAAAGTGATGTTTTCTATTTCCCGGGATATCACTTGCCGAAACCAATAAAACACCTATAGCGGCGCCGGTTCCCACAGTGACATTAAAGAAATAAGTACAAAAGGCTATTGCGCTAAATGCCGCTGAAGTAAGGAGGAGCCCTTTTAAGAAATTTGTGCCCCTAAGGAACTTAGAAATTGTCTGTAAAAGTTCCTTACTGTTCATTAATCTCTGATTTAGGAGTATTTACGACAACTTTAATAAAGTTTGTATCAAAAACTCTTGGTGCTAAAACACAACGGATTTTACATTTCCGGCACTATTTATACCTTTAAATTACGCTAATTCTTTTTTAGATCAAGATAGACGCCATTTGTCCACCCAAAGCCGTCTTGATTAGGATATTCACCACCGCCGGCCACGAGACTGGTATCAACAACGTTATATTTTTCAAGCATTTTGCCGGTGCTTTTGTATACATCTTCGTTCAGGGCGAGCCATCTTGTTTTTACCTGATCGGCGAGTTCTGTTTTCCCATAGCGTTCCAGTCCTCTTATGGCAAGCCATTGCAGCGGTGGCCACCCGTTGGGATAATCCCATTGCTGGGAATTATCGTTTAAAGTAGATGTTAAGCCGCCCGGTTGTAAGAATTTTTCTTGTAAGACATTGGCCACCGCGTCAGCTTGTTCTTGTGAGGCCATACCAACATAAAGTGGGTAAACCATTGCGAGTGAAGGTACTTGGGTAAACGCATCTTTATCCAAATCATAATCCTGATAAATTCCCATATTTGCGTCCCAGAGATAGGTATCTACTGCTTTTTTGCGGTTGGCGGCAGCGTCTTCCATCGCTTGGGTGCCCTCATGATCACCAGCAAATGTTCTCATGGTTGCAAGTGTTTTTTCCATAGCGTATAGAAGCGCGTTGAGATCTGCAGGGATTATGCGGGTAGTCTTAATGGTTGTAATGCTATCAGCGGCTGCAAACCAGCGGCTGCTGAAGTCCCAGCCACTTTCGCAGGCGGCACAAATATTCAGGTAAATATCTTCAGCATCACGCTCGGGAGCTTCTTCTGCGGCGGTCACATCTTCATAATAGCTCTCTGCCCGTGGTGCGCTAGTATCGCTGTAGAAGCGGTTGAGCATACTGCCATCATCCATTTTTACCACGCGTTCTTCCGCCGTTCCAGCACTTAGTTTTTTTACGCCTTCCATCCAGAAATCATACTCATGCTCCAGCGGTACTTTGTATTTTAGAAAGGTTTCTTTTTTATCTTTTATGGAAGCCAATAATTGCACCATTTCGGCAAAAAACGGTGGCTGAGAACGGCTCAAATAATAGGTGCGATTTCCATTCGGCACAAAGCCAAATTTTTCTATCTGATAGGCAAAATTGTCTACGATATGCTCAATAAGACTATCATTGCCAGTTTCCTTGAGCCCCAAAAGAATAAAGTAGGAATCCCAATAATAAACCTCACGGAACCTTCCACCAGGGACGATATATTTATTGGGCAGTGCAATCCGGCTGCCGGGAACGACCTCATCTGCATCGCGGGTAAGATAGGGCCATAAAATATTGATATGTTCTTCGGCAGTTCGCGTTGTATCTGTAACAAAATCTGAAGTGGGCGATCCGGGCAGTTCAAAATTGGCAAGTACAAATTCCTTTAGGTCAAAAGACGGCGCGTATTTCTGCTCCTTATACTTTTTTAAAATACTGTCTGTAGGTTCTTTTGGAATACAGTCTACAAAGGTTTTTCCATCTTGAAAAATGCGTTGCATCTGTACATCTACGAGTAGCTCACCATAGCGTTGTATGGGGTTGAGCCCTCGTTTAATATATTGTGCTTCCTGGGATTTTGTTATTTGCAAAGTATCGTTCTTGACACCTTTCTTACAGGAACTTGTTGTAAGGAACGTGCATGTTAATATAATAAGGCTGAATAAATGAGGGCATGTTTTCATACTGGAATTATAATATAGCCGCGGTTTTTATTCAAGTAAATGTAAAAAAATAGGCCGAAACCAAGAAAATAACCAAGGAATCAGCCTATTGTTAAAATGTAAAAAGCGGGTTTTTATGACCTACTCTACAATAAATTTACCTTTCATCAAGGCGTAATGACCGGGAAAACTACAGATAAAATCATAAGTTCCAGGTTCTGGAGCGTCAAATTCTATGGTGTCTGACTGACCGCCGCCCAGTAATTTTGTGTGTACAATAATGGCGTCTGTATTTTCTGGAATATAATCATTTTCTGCCGCTGCTGCTGCTTTGTTTCCAAAAGCGGGAATTTCCGTTCCCTGAGTAAGGAGTACAAAGTTGTGGCCCATAACCTTAATGTCCATCGTGCCGGTGTGACGCAGGGTCAATCTTACGGGTTTGCCAGCAGGAACACGTATTTCTGATTTATTGTACTGCATTTGATCTGTAGCCAGTAAAACGACTTCGGTGACATTGGCATCTTCTTTTGAAGAAGTTGCTGATGAGCTGTTAGACTGCATCTTCACCTGTTCTTTTTCTTTCTTTTCAGAATTTCCGCAGTGTATCATGGTGAAGGCCAAAGCTACAAGCGCCAGTTTTTTAAGGGTTTTCATGAATAAAATTATTTAATCTCGGTTAACGTTACCTGTCCGTAATAAGCGTTTTTTAAATAGGACAAGTCTCTACAAATTAACTTCGAATATACTGAAGAATTAAACGCTTTGCAATGCTTTTTTAAAGTTTTCAATCCTCATTGGATTATAATTTCTCCAAAAGTTTTGATTTCCCGAAGCTTACCTTGAAATAAATAATAAATTTCCGATTTATACATGGTTCGCTTGTCCCAAGATTCTTGATTTTCTGCATACAGGAATGAAATTTAAAAATTATATCCAGTCAAATCTAGCGTTATTGTCTCTAGATAATTGACTGTTAAATAATACCATATTATTGGTTTTCTTCAAAAAAGGAGAGCACGCGTTGCTCGCTGTAATAATTTTCCCCATAGCGATGAAAGCCCACATGACCACCATATTCAGGAATTTCTAAAGTTAGTTTTTTGTTTTTTCTCGCTGCTTCTTTGGGATAGCATATGGCATCCAGAAAAGAATCATTTGCAGCATTGAGCAGTAAAGTAGGGACTTGAATATCTGGCAAAAAGGCAAGACTGCTGCTTTTTTCATAATAGTCTGCTGCAGTTTTAAAACCGTTTGCCGGCGCCGTATATAATTCGTCAAAAAGGCGCAGATTAGTGATCTTTTTAAGGGTATTTTGATCCATTTTCTGAGGAAAATTGGGCATTTTCTGTCGGTATTTTTCCCGAAGGCCCTTTAAGAATGACCAGTGATAAATCTTGTTTTGACGGGTACCCAGACGAAGCAGCGAACTTTTTAAATGCACGGGGGTTGAAATTGCCGCGGCGGCCTGGAGTTGCTGTGGCCTGGTTCTTTTTTCACCTAGATATTTCAGTACAATATTGCCTCCCAGACTGAAGCCGCAGAGAAAAAGTTGGGAGTTTTTGCGTGTTTTTGCAATGGCTTCAAGCACTTCCGCTAGATCTTCTGTGGCGCCAGAATGGTAGGAGCAGTAAGCTTTGTTGATCTCGCCGCTACATCCTCGCAGGTTAATTGCCGCGCAGTCGTAGCCGTTCTTGTTTAAAATTCTTGCCTGGCCCAGCATATAAGGGCGTTGCGCATTTCCTTCAAGACCATGCAGGAGAAAGACGATCTTTGTCGCTTCTTTTTCAGTTTCTGAAAAACTCCAATCTATATCTACAAAATCCCCGTCCTTGAGAATCATGCGCTGCCGCTTTTGCCGCACGCCCTGTACATATCTCAGTTTAGCCGAAAAAATGGTTGAAAAATGGCCGTTTTTAAAAATTCCTGAGGGCTTGTAAGTAGAGGGTACTATTGGCATTAATACAGTATATCGTCTTTAGGTTATGCAGGTTTAGGCAGGTCTTTCTCGTTGAGCATATCACGAAGGTCAATTTCAATGGTGCGATACAGTGCGGTTAAGGCCACATCATTGGCACTGAAGTCAAAAAATAAAAATAGGATGTTTTTCCAAGTGTATCTAAATATAAGCTTCCAGCTCATATTTCTTTTAATGTACATAGACGCGTATTTCTGGGTGTAAATGTAACCCATGCGATTAGGCCTGCAAAGTCGTTAAGATATTTACAACAGAATTAAGAAGGTAAAATCTATACCTTTGATTTTTTAAACTAAAAACAGCAAATGTATTTAAAGGATTTTGATATACGGTGGAGCGATATAGACGCTAACCGCCACTTGGCCAATACCGCATACATTAATTTTATGAGCCACACCCGTATGAGTTATTTGACTGAAAGCGGTTTTGGACAGAAAGAAATGGCTGAACTCAATTTAGGGCCAGTGGTTTTTTACGAACACATGTATTACTTTAAAGAAGTATTTTCAGGAAAACCGGTGCAGGTTTCCCTCCAGTTAAAGGGTCTCGCCGAAGATGGTAAGTTCTTTGAATTTTTACATAATTTCTATGATGATCAGGGAAATAATTTCGCTAGGTGCGAAATGATGGCCGCATGGATCGATCTGAAAAGCCGCAAACTTATTACACCTCCTGATGCACTTTTAAACAACTTTTTAAAACTTGATAAAACTTTCGATTTTAGAACGATCACGAAAGAAGATACACGTAGTACAGGTAAAAAACCGCAACATTTAAGTCAATAATTCAGCTTTTTTAGCCGTTTTTGAAGGGTTTTAGGTAATTAAAGCGTTATTCTAATACTAGGCAAATGAGATTAAAGTCGGTTTTTAAGTTGACTAACATTCTTGCTTTTATTTTTCTTTATCGTCGCGGTGAATGGCTTCTTTTGCCGCAGCGACCGTTTTCTTGCTGTTTCCTATAAAAATATCGCCATTATTTACGATAACCGGTCGTTTTAAAAATGTATAATGTTCTAAAATGAGATTACCCATGGCATCGTCATCAAGATTCTGGTTCTTTAGTTCGCGCTCTTTATAAAGACGTGCACGTTTACTGAACAGCGCCTCATAACTGCCGGCGAGGTTATACAGTTCTTCCAGTTGTTCATTGTTAATGGGATCTGTTTTGATCTCTTGTTTAATAAAAGCAGAAGGTAGCTCAACTTCATTCATGATTCGGCCACAGGTATCGCAAGAGGAAAGGTAATAGATTTTTTTCAAGATTATATAACTTTTAAAAAAGGTTGTTGAGGTTGCAAATGTAAGTGCATATCATTCTTAAAGCCTATTTTTATAGAAATTTTATATTATGGAATACACGTTGGCTATTGCATTGAAAAATCACGAAATACTTACTAGTTATCTAGAGACGCATTCCTTAGAAGAACTTAACGCGATTCCTGAAGATTTCAACAATAATATATTCTGGAACATCGCACATACCCTCGCGCATCAGCAACTATATAATATGTTTTTTCAGCACTTAAATGAGCTATAAACGCTCGGAAAGAAAAGGAGCTGCTTCTGCTTTAGGGATTTTAATGATAATCTGTCCTTCCGCGTAAGAGGCGACTTCATACGGGTTGTAGATCAGTATAAGTTCATCATTTTCAAAACCGATATTGATAGGAAGACTAAAGGTGTCATTTTCAAAAAAGAAACCGGTCTCGTTAATATTGCCATCTATAGGGATTTCCTCCTGTTCGCGAAACATCTGTTCTGCCAGCTTCTTAAATTTCCCCTTGTCCTTTATTAGTTTTTCTGTGGTTAGCACTTCTGCCGTCTCTTTATCAAAATTAAGGTAGGAAGTACTGCTATAACCATGTGCGCCGCCCCAGTAGCTATAGGTTTCCATTTTTAAGGAAAGCAGGTTTTCATTCTCAAAACTCACCGCGCTGTTGCTGGTAAACTCATATTCTTGGCTTGAAGAACTATCGGGGAATTCTGCATTTGCCGTCCTAAACGAATCAATAAAATTAGTAATGCCTTGATCTATGGTTTTTATTCTATTTTCATCATCAGGGCTAATACTTAAACTGGCAGCGATTTTTTGTTCCACCGCCGTATTAATGGTGGTCGCAAGCGGTGATTTTCCTTTAGCCTTTAAAAGCTGGATATCAATTTTTGGACAGATATCATCCTTACATTCCGGAAGATCAGCAGAAGTATAGGACTTTTCAGTAAGATTTAGGGTCGATTTTTCCTCTTGACAGCCAGTGAACAGTAATAAAAGAAATAGGGCAGGAAGCGCAATTTTCAAAAGAAGGAGTTTTACGTTAAACATAGGCCAAAGATACAGGCAATTTTGGCAATCTGGCAGGCTCTTGCTATTTTTGCGGCACTTTTAACGAAAGATTAAAAAATACATAACACTATGAAATTCAACACAAAAACAATTCACGGCGGCCAGGAGGATATAGATCCTGCATATGGCAGCGTGATGCCCCCCATATATCAAACTTCTACCTATTCACAGACAACCCCTGGCGGCCATAAAGGTTTTGAATATTCGCGAAGCGGAAACCCCACGCGCTCTGCACTTGAGAAATCACTCGCAAGTATAGAAAACGGAAAACATGGAATAGCCTTTGGCTCTGGACTTGCTGCGATAGATGCGGTTCTCAAATTATTTAAGCCCGGTGATGAGATTATTTCAACTAACGATCTTTACGGCGGTTCATATCGGCTTTTTACCAAGATCTTTGAGGATTTTGGTCTGAAATTCCACTTTGTGGGCATGCAGGATACAGATAAAATTCAGCAGCACATCAATGAAAATACGAAGTTGCTCTGGGTAGAAACCCCTACGAACCCTATGATGAATATCATAGATATCGAGGCCGTTTCTAAAATAGCCAAGAAAAACGATGTGTTGCTAGCAGTAGATAATACTTTTGCGACCCCTTATTTACAGCAACCTTTAGATCTGGGTGCAGATATTGTAATGCACAGTGCCACAAAATACCTAGGCGGGCACAGTGATCTTGTAATGGGCGCACTGGTAGTGAATGATGATGCGGTTGCAGACCGACTTTATTTTATACAGAACGCGAGCGGTGCCATTTGTGGCCCACAGGATAGTTTTCTAGCGCTTCGCGGAATAAAAACACTGCACATACGCGTACAGCGCCATTGTGAAAACGGGAAAGCGGTCGCACATTTCTTAAAGAATCACCCCAAAGTGGAGCATGTATACTGGCCTGGTTTTGAAGACCACCCCAATCACGAGATCGCAAAAAAACAGATGAAGGATTTTGGTGGGATGGTTTCTTTTACCACCAAAGAAGATTCTCAGGAAGGCGCCGTAAAAGTGGTAGAAAAACTGAAGGTTTTTACCCTTGCCGAAAGTTTGGGTGGTGTAGAAAGTCTTGCCGGTCACCCCGCGAGCATGACCCACGCCAGCATACCGAAAGAAAAAAGACAAGAAATAGGGATCAAAGATTCCTTGATTCGCCTTAGCGTGGGTATAGAAGATGAAGAAGATCTTCTTGCAGATTTAAAACAAGCGTTGGATTAAGCCTACAAATCCGCTATTAATGCTGAAAAACGCCCTATTTTCACCTCAAAAATCAGTGAAAATAGGGCGTTTTTATGTCTTTTGGTTTTGTTTTGTACCCTTTTAAAAATTCTTGCAGAATTTTACTCAAACAGACACATTTCTTTTAGCTCGAACAGAGGTTTCTAGGCTATACTTCCTTTAGCATAATAAGGTTATTACTGGTATAGGTATTTCGTTTTTCCAATCCATTTTTGTCCATTCTTTAGATGAACGTTCTGAATTTAGTGGCAACTCCAGTATTACGCAAGACGCATTAACTTCAATAATTCGCTCGCCTTTCTCGTTTATGTAAGGAATATATTGTCTATAATAGGAATTAATACTTTGTTTAAATGGCGTTTCCATATATTCCCAATATAATGAAAGTTCAATTATTGGTTGGGAAACCTTACTTTCAAACGGTTCAGTTCTATTAGAGGAGGTCAATTTTAGGGAAGGCTACGAAGATTAGACCTACAATTCTAATATTGCCCCTTATTTTGATTTGAGTAGTTCCTTTCGTTTGACCCAAAAAATATCCGATTGATAAAATCTTAATGCTGTCAGAACAATACGGTCAGATTTATCTCTAGGTGATTTGCTGTAATATCTTGCTTTAGTGTTGCTCAGATCCAAGGTGTAGGTTTCATCCAAGTCCTTTGTCCTGTCGGTAGTTAGAGAGATTATATTATTCTCTGCCCTCCAGGTTCCCCTCCCATATATACTTGTTTCAGGTGGAATTCCCTTTGATATTTTTGAATGCGAATGATAAACAAATGTTCCATCGGGATTCAATGTTATTTTATAGTGGTGAAAATCTCCATTACTCATCTCATATTTCTTTTCATAACTCCCATTATAAATTCCTGATTGCGCATTTGTAGAAGATGCAAATAAGGCTAAAAATATTATTAAAAAATTTCTCATTGATAAAGGGCGTTTCTCCAGTTTCAATCTACCTTACCATCTTAAAGGTTGATTATTGATCTTAAATCAATTTCCGTTCCATTTTTTTGAGAATGAAAATGTCAAACATCTAGGATAAATGTACCGGCACTTTTGATCAATTTGCATAATTATTGTTTTAAAATGCAATTATCTTCAATTGGCCTATTTGAGAGTAGGTTAAAACGATTACCTGACAAACCTTAATTATCGCTACCATTAATTTTATAAGTCCAATTAATGGTGGGCTTATTTATCTTAAATTAGTAGATGGTTGGATTAAGCGAAAATTTATTTTGCCTCAGGAGTTCTTTGTTCTGCAACGTTTTATTTTCCGTCGTAATATGCATTGTTCATAGAGTGCTCTTCAGAAATTTCATCTTCAGTAATCATTTCATATTGATAATTAAAGATGATTGAAGCCGTCATTTTTTTCGATAGTCCGTTTTCAAGTAAAAACCGTTGAAAATGCATCGAAATCGGCTTATTTTGTTCAAAATTTTAGTTCCCACAATTATTTTAATCGCTCAATTTAGTTTCAAAATCCGATGTTTTTTCAAACAACGACCAGTAATTTTCAAAACTATCTTGACTAACTTCTAAAGTCTTAAAATTCTTTTTAAAATCCTCCAGTAGAAGGTTATTGTCAGTCCAATAGCCATAATTATTTTTAAATGGCATTTTCAAAATGACTTTTCCGTTTTTGTCAATTCCAATTTCACGCTCTGGAATTCCAGTTTCACAACCCAGTTTTCAACAAGATCGATTTTATCATCAAAATCGGGATTTGCACTTTCGGGATTATTGAGGTCAAAATTCCGATTACTCCTTTTTATAAATCCGTCAGGTTTATATTTATGTTTGTTTTCTGGAACTTTAAATTGTATGTATGTCATTTTTCTCAAATGTATGGCAATGGTATTGTATAAGCGCAGTGAGGACTTAATAGCTTTGGGGATCAATTTACCTATTTTTTTCTTGGCATTGTACAGGTTCCCTGATTGGCCGGCCACGCATTACGTTTATACGTCGGCAACCGTATTAGTCTCCCAATTTGGATTTAGCGATGAAATCCTTTAAAATTTCGTTTGTAGTTATGATTCTTTTAAATCCCTTTTCTTTAAGTCCTTTCGTCAGAACTGTATCACCTGTCCAGAGTTTGGCTTTCAAGTATTCCGAAAATCCCACGAATACGGTATCATCGATATCGATATCTTGGCAGTATTTGAATGCTTTTTTGAAATTCTTTTCCGGAAGGATGGAGTGGTTCAGGATAGTGATATTTTTCAAGACCAGTTCATAAACCTCAAGGAATTCTTCGTTTGATAGTCCGGGGATTTTTTGATTTTCTCTTTGTGCCTTAAAAGTTCGGTCCTGACATATTTCGGGGAGTAAAAGTCATAATATTCCTGTCCGTTTATCAGGATTTGGCCAATGTTGCTGTTCAGGTTCAAAATTGCACTGAAAAGAATGTTGGAATCGACGATGATCCTATCCATCGAGTCCTGTTTCTTTCTTTATTTTGTCCAATCTACCCTTTTTCGCCTCTTTCAGCAGTGAATCCAAATCTTTTTGGGTAGCTTTCGACTTGGAGGTAAGTTCCTCATACCTCAAATAGTCCAATATGGATTGAATCTTGGAGGCATTGGTACCGGCGGAAAATCTCACTAGGATTTCGTTGTTCTTTCTTTCGACTATCATCTTTCTTTAATTTCAAATTTAACCAATATTTCTCAATTAAGTTCATATGGTTGCCAACGGTCTCGGCTATGGCAAGTAGCGGTTTATTTGCTACTTATTTTCCTTTTTCCATGATTGTCGCTGCTAGTTAATATTCTTCTTTTTATATAAAAATATCACTATTTTTTATACACGTTGTGTGTGCCCAGTATGGGCATCTTTTGTTTTACCGAAAGGTAAAGGATTAATCTAGAGGGTGCAAGTCCCTTATGGGCAGGGGTAACGCCCTGAACCATTAGTAAGTCGCAAGGGT
>Ga0314774_1002112_pt1 | contig 11629 bp, 13 predicted proteins | sample MetaGCBIA2018_FD_204515 | JGI IMG/M metagenome (GOLD analysis project Ga0314774, IMG submission 204515) | Cryopeg brine microbial communities from Beaufort Sea near Barrow, Alaska, United States - CBIA 2018 | ecosystem: Environmental > Aquatic > Marine > Coastal | place: USA: Alaska | collected... | reverse complement strand
ACAAAAGCGCACTGGCTAAAAAGCGCCGAAGCCGTAACGCGGCCAATGAATGACCGCAGTGCAGCCCGCACAACTTATCATTTGCGGCGGGTGGCGTTACCGGAAAACCGCGCGCGCACGTCTACCCTGAATAATTTTGCCCTGAAAACCGGCACAGGTCCCCGCGGTAGCGATGCCCTGTCGGTGGTGTATACCCGTGATCACGTGATTGCAGTGTGGGTTGGCAGCCCGGATAACGCCGAATTGCCCAGCCACACCGGTCTGCAAACCGCAGCGCCGATTGCGTTGGCAATACTGGATTCCCTGGGCCCTGAGCGGCCACCCTTATCACTGGCCTCTGGCCCGTCCATAAAACCCGACGCCTTGCGCCAGCAAAGCATGAAAGTGGTGTTCCCCGGCGACGGCCTGGAGCTGGCCTTTCCGCCGGGACGAGACGCCATACGCCCGCGCCTGACCGGGGCCGAATACCCGGTGAGTGTGGTGTTGAACGGTCAGCAACTGGTTACCCTGGAGTCACCACGGGATACACTGCGCTTTCCTTCCGCCGGGTTCTGGACGCTGGACATTCAGGATGCCCGCTCGCAGCACGCAAGTCTTGCGTTGCGGGTGCTTGGGCAGGATGGGAGTGGGCGGTAAATAAGCAGATTCAAAGAATCTGGACTAAAATGGCAGTAACTACCAACAAGGATGGAATCATGTTGAAAAAAAGCGCTTTACCTATTCTGTTAGCGGCCGGATTCAGTTTCATGTCGCTGAACGTGGCAGCCGATTGGACACTCGACTCGAAACAGTCCTCACTGCATTTCGTTTCGATCAAAAACGGGACCACAGCGGAAACCCATCGCTTTGCAGAGCTGGAAGGTAAAGTGGCTGATAACGGCAAGGTGAATCTAGGCGTCCACCTGGCCAGTGTTGAAACACAGATCCCCATCCGCAACGAACGTATGCAGGAAATGCTGTTTGATACTAAAAACACGCCCATGGCCAATATCACGGCCCAGGTAGATGTCGCCGGGTTTGAAAAAATGGCGGAGGGCACAATCGCCAACAAAGACGTCAAGCTGACGCTGTCTCTGCATGGCAAAACCATAGATTACGACACCCGTTTGCAGGTCGTTAAACTCGCGAATGGCGGCATTGCCGTAAGTACGAAGCAACCGTTACTCGTTAAAGCCGAAGATTTCGGTTTGGGTGATGGCGTAGAAGCACTTCGTGAAATAGCAGGCCTAACCTCTATAGCCGCTGCCGAGCCGGTAACGGCGAATTTGGTGTTCCGAGTTAATAAATAGCATCAATGTTCATGGATTAGCGGGCGAAAGAAAGTCAAAGGAGAGCAGCAATCGACGCTCGTCGGAATTCATAGAAGGCGAACGATGGACCATACCCGCGCCAAGCTTGCTGCGATTGACACTTTGATGGTGGAGCCAAACAGTGCCTGTGCCCAGATAGGTGGTAATCAGGCAACAAGGTATTCGATCAACATGGAACCTCGGGCTCATGGCATGGGTCAGCGGCGCAAGGCGTAGGCTACTCATGTTGAGTTCAAACAGGCAGCCAAACATATCAACCAAAAAGCCGATATCTTTTTGCAGGTGAGGATAGGCCGCCAGATGGAGTAGGACTTCTTCAACATTAGGCGTGTTTGCCGCGGATATTATTGTTCGATGACTGCTGATGCCTTTGCCGTCATACCTTGGCCTCCCAGATTGGAAATGGATCAGCCAGGTGTTGCCACTGAGTCGGCCCGGCCAGCAGTTCATCTCAGGATAACGTCGGCAAATTCCACTTGATCCACCAGTAAATCGGCAACGTTGCGCTCATCCTCTTCGCCCAGGTGTTCACCGGTTTCCTGCAAGTATTTGGCTTCGTCATAATCCCCCAGGAAATTCAACGCATCCACAACCGTCACCATGGTGTCCAACCGCGCGACATCAGCTAGCTTGCATACCTCCACCAACAAGTCTTCACGCAAGGTGCAACAGATGCAGCCATTGCTCATTTCAATGAGCGTCTCCTCGCTGTGATTCAATTGCACATCGCTTTTCACGACGCTGGCGTCAATGTTGATTTCGCTCATGTCGTTGACAATCACTGCCACCCGACGGCCCTCCCGATTATTCAAAAGGTGGCTCAAAACGGTGGTTTTGCCAGCGCCGAGAAAGCCTGACAGAACGGTGACGGGTAGTTTTTTGCAGGTATTTTTCATGAGTTTCCGCTGTTTCTGATAAGAATTAATAATGTTATAACATATCATAAGTCAGAGACGAGAATAGGACAACTGTTGTATTGACAATACTTTTGATGGGGCATGAGGCTTCGCCTACCGAGTCGGTAGACGAATTCGCACGTCTACGTCCATTTATAAAAGTGCGTTATGTGGGCGTGACCTGGGTGAGGTGATTGTCCTGTACATCGCTTCATAGCAAGACTGAAAAACCGCCCGGGATCGAATGCTGTTTCAGTGTTACTGGTAAGCAGGCGCCGTTTCAACGGCTTCTGCCAGCATCTCGGCGGTGATGGCTGACAGAGTCCAACCTAAGTGACCATGGCCAGTATTGTAGAACACCGTTGGCAGTCGGCCCGGGCCAACGCGTGGCATCATGGTGGGAAGCATGGGGCGCAGCCCTGCCCAGGGCACAACCCGTCGGGTACAGACCCCGGGGAAACATTGCTCCACCCAGCGGGTGAGTGGGCGAATACGGTCATCCCGGATATTGCGATTGTAGCCGTTGAATTCCGCTGTGCCCGCAATGCGGAAACGATCATCGCCCAACCGGCTGGTGACCAGCTTAGTGGCATCGTCCAGCAGGCTAACGGTCGGCGCCGCTTGCCGGGAAGCTTCGTCGTCCAGCTCAACCGTGATGGAATAGCCTTTCACCGGATAAATGTTAACGCGGTCTCCCAGTTTCGCAGCCAGCTCCTTACTACCAACGCCTGCACAGACCACGACACCATCGAAGGTATTACGAATTTGTTGTTCGCCATCAAAAGATGTTACCCAGGCATGGGATTGATCCGCACTCAGTTCGGTAACGGTGTGGCCGTAACACGTTTTGACGCCGCGACGCTGAATGGCCTCCGCCAGGCCGCTTGTGAATTTGTGAATATCACCGGTTGAATCGCTTTCAGTGAAAAAACCACCGTAATAAGTGCCAGCCAGAGTGGGTTCGATGGCCTTCATTTCATCGGGGGTGACCGCCCGGCGCTCCAGACCTCCTGCTGCCAGCAATTTCGACACGTTTGCTGCGTGGTCAAAGCCGGCCTTGTCGCGATAGATGTGCAGTATGCCCTGTTCCTTCAAGTCGAAATCAATACCTTCTTCTTTTGCCCATGAAAACAGATGCTCACGGGCAGCGATCGCCATGCGGGCGGTTTCGGTGGTGTTTTTTTCGTACTGGGGAATGGCCGCCATGAACTCGGCAAACCAGCTCAGTTTGTGCCAGGAAGGCTTGGGATTAACCAGCAGCGGCGCATCACTGTGGAACATCCATTTCATGCCTTTGATTATGGTTTGCCAGTTGTTCCAGACTTCGGCATTAGACGCCGACAATTGACCGCCATTCGCGAAAGACGTTTCCATAGCCGCATAACGATGCTTTTCGTAGACGGTAACGTCGAAGCCGCGCTTGGCCAGAGAGTAAGCAGTGGTGATACCGGTGATGCCACCGCCAATAACTGCAATATGCTTCATAACAATCTCCAGAGAACGCCCAGGGTTGGCTGTCTACACAAAATGGTAGAAGCACCCCTTCCGTCTCTGGACCTGAGAGATTCACGAGCCGTTTCAGTGAAACTGGCCGCTTGCTCCTTCGGTGTGCCGAGTGACGCAGTCATCAGCAGCTCTTCGGAAAGTTATCGTGTTAACGGTCCCTTTTGCCTGAGAGTTTCCGGGGCAGTTGCTCCTTCGGCGCCGGTCACACAGCTGTGCGACACAGTCTCTCCCGCTAACACCTATAATCTATAAAATGCAGTTTACGTCAGTTTGATGCGCAATAAAAAAGAACAGGTTCGTTTTGCATATTGGTTCAAGCAAAAGACGATGGTGCTTCAGGAAGTCATCTATGGCAAGCCCGATTTAGGTCTGATGGTCGACCAAGGGCAGCGTTGCAAAATAGACGTCAAGGAAGGGGCGGCCAAAATGGTGAGATATGGGACTCCGCAGGGAAATCTCTGGCTGTACTCATGTGTGGCCGAAGACTTCGGTTGTTACCTCAACAATCTAGCTCTGAGTTAGTGGCCAGCCAATGATTAATACTGACACAGTCACCGCCCCGATAAACACATTCATCGGTAGTCCCACTTTTAAAAAATCACTAAAACGATAACCACCTGGGCCGTATACCATCAGGTTGGTTTGATAGCCAAGTGGTGTCGCAAAGCTTGCCGAAGCGGCCATCATAATAGCGAACACAAAGGGCTCATTATTGAGCCCCGCCTTCTCTGACATTTCCAGGACAATGGGCAACATCAGTACGGCAGCAGCATTGTTGGTGATTGTTTCTGTCAACAGGGAAACAGCAACATAGGTGAGGACCAACATCAACCAAGGAATACCGCTGCTCAACTCGATGATGCTACTGGCAATAAATTGCGCTACTCCGGTTTTTTGTAACGCCGCGCCTAAGGCGAAGGCCGCAGCAATGGTAATGATCACGGTCAAGTCCAGACTCTTTTCAGCCTGACTGACCGAGCAGCAACCAGTGATGATCATCAGCCCTGCGCCGATCAATGCGGCATTCAACATACTGATAAAACCAAATCCTGCGGCAGCAACGACACCTACCAAGATCGCCCAGGACAGCCAGGCACGCTCATGCCGTGGTGTTTCTGCATCTAGGTCATTGATCAGCAGGAAGTCCTTGTTATGGCGCTGCCGCGTGACAAAGGCTGGCCTCGCCTCCAGCAGCAGGGTATCGCCGGCTTTCAGGCGAATGGTGCCCAGATTGCCTTTAACGCGTTCGCCGTTGCGGGCCACCGCCAACACAACAGCACCATACCGGTCCCGAAACTTCGCATCGCGGATGTTCCTTCCCAGTGCCGCGCAATGAGGCGAAACAACGGCCTCCACCAACCGACGCTCTGCGCGATCTTTGTTCAATGTGCCTGAATGCCCGTTTTCGGGCGAAGCAATAATCCCATTGATTCGCAGCAAATCCGAGATCGCTTGGGTATCACCGGCAAAAACAAGACGATCACCACCATGCAGAATTTCCTCTGAGGGTACTGCCGTCACAATAGTGCCCAGACGCTCAACTTCCACCAAGTAAACGCGTTCGAGATTTCGAAGGCCGGCTTGTGCAACAGTTTTGCCGACTAAAGGCCCATGCATGTCTACCGTGACCTCCAGTGTAAATTCCCGCAGATTGGCAAAAGCCTGCTTATCGCTGCGATCTGGCAGCCACTTAGGCAAAAACAACCAGATAAAAACCAGTCCAGCCGCTGCAACTGGAGCACCAACGGCTGTGATCGAAAACAGCGAAAAACCTGCTTCACCAGTAAGGGCTTGGTATTGACCATTGACCACAAGATTGGTGCTTGTACCTATCAGGGTCAGGGTTCCTCCCAGGATGGCGGTATAACTCAAGGGGATCATGAGTTTGGATGGCGGAATTCGGATCTTGCGCGACCAGGCATGGATGGCTGGAATCATCGTGGCCACCACGGGCGTATTGTTCATAAAAGCGCTTAGCACAATCACAGGGGCGAAAATGCGGCCCAGTGCGGATCGAACCGATGTAGGCTGCCCCAATACTTTTTTTACAAGAAGATCGATGCCGCCGGAGCTGTGTATGCCAGCCGCGATGACAAACATCGCAGCCACCGTAATCAAACCTGAATTGGAAAAACCAGCCAAGGCTTCGCTGACAGACAGTACACCGAGAGCACTGAGAATGGTCAGAACTGTCATCATTACCAGGTGCGGGCTAATTCGTGTAAACGTCAAAACGCCCAGAGCCCCAATCGTCAACGTCAAAGAGAACCAGCCTTGCCACTCCATGAAGAGCACCTTAAATCATAATAAAAGAAGGATTATACTTGCGGCTTCATAGAACAAAAAAGAATACTATATTGTTTATATATTCTATTTTAATATATTAGTTTGCGTGGGGTACTATCGCTTACGCTCCGCGGCGAGTGTAAGCGGGTCCAGTGGAGGCCTCTCTTTTTTGCGGCCGGAAGATGTTTGAGCGACTTGCGGCATTTAGCGCACCAATATCATAGGTTGAAAACTTGTACCATCAGGTGGCATTTTCAGATATTGCAAAGACGATTAACTGGTATCAAAGTCATTTGATGAGAAACAAATGCCCGCCGTGTTTAACGAGTTCGTTTTGGCAATGGTGTCATCAACGCACGTTAAGATGTTTTCTAACGGAAGCGAAAAAGCTCGGATGAAAAACGAGGTGCTTGGGCCCGATGTCACAGGTAGTGACATGAAGCAGATGAAGGTTTTTGGTTTGTGTACCCTATAAGTACCCAAGCAGAAACGAAAAAAGGCATATCCGAAGATATGCCTTTTTTCGTTGAAATATGGTCGGGACGGTAGGATTTGAAGTTATTTTATACGCTTTCTCGCACGGTAAATCAAACGGTTACGTGCGAGGGGGTGCGATGCTGAGGTCTGATTGGGACAAATTTTGGGACATCGGGGAACCTCTGAATAAGTCCCCAGAATCAGCGATAATATAACCATCGGCAATCTGACAGGGTTCAGCACTACTAAGAGTCAGATCACCTTCTACGAAGCTGAATACCAGATCAAACAGCGCAAGACTTGTTGCGAGATCTTTCTGGAACGGATGGACAAAATGACTCCTTGGAAGCAGTTGGAGAAGAAATGACCTTGCCATGGAAGACGCCCCATACGAGATTGAATCTATGCGGCACCTTGCGAGTGTGCAACTGAACAGATTGCCGGATGAAATTACTATTCTCAAGTTCCGGCATTTTCTGGAGCGCCAGGGTTTGGGCAAAGGGTTGTTCAAAGAGGTAAGCAAGCACTTGGAGACAAACGGCCTGATGCTGCGCGAAGGCAGCATTGTTGACGCCACCAACACCTACGACATCGTACCGGCGGGAACCTTCTCCACGGTGGGGAGCGGCGTGTATTCGGTGATGTTGGTTATTTTGGAATTCAAAAGCGGGATGAGCACAGGAAACGCAAAAACATCTTTTGGTTCATTGCCAAGTATCGCGGCTTGGCCAAAAACAGTAACCGGCTGCACTTGCCGGCCGCGTTCAGCAATCTGCTAACAGGTGAAAAATATTGTCTGAGGTAAGGTCAGTACGCCCGAATTCCGCCAAAATGGCGGTAAACGGGCAGAAAATGAACAAATAGCGAGGGTAATTCAAATTGTTTCGAAAACCACCTTCAATTTATCCATTTCTCGATTACTTTCCTCGCCATGTAACCACTTCGCATAAGTTGTTAGCAGAACGATAACGCTGTGGCCAAGTTGGTTCGCCACAAATGCGGGAGTCATTCCTGCCATCAGGGATTGGGTAGCGTACGTATGGCGCGTGTTGTAGGTTCTTCGGTGTCTTATGCCCAGCGCCTTTAGAGCTGCTGTGAAGACCACCCTGGGTGGTTTGTCCGTAAGCCATGCCTTAGTCGTTCTTGGGCTTCGAAAAACCTGCTCACCAAATTGATAGGTTAATTTTTTTGCTTCATAAAGTGCCTCTTTGGCTCTGTCATTCAACAAAACCTCCCGAGCTCTATTAGTTTTTGTTTGATGGTTTAGTTGGCCTCGGATACGGGTTTTGCTCACCTTTACTGCACCGCGATTCCAGTCAATATCATTCCAAGTTAGAGCCAGCATTTCGGAAGTCCGCATTCCCGTCCAGAACGCAAACTGTACATAGGTAGCATAGATTAGTTCCGACCCTTCATTGTTGGCGTATAAGTATTCAATGATCTTTTGAGCCTCTTGAGGGGAAAAAGGATCAACTTCCGCTTTCTGATGTTTCATGTTTTTAATTTTTTCTGCTGGATTGCGGTCAATCACTTCGTCATCAACTGCCATCTCAAAAACCTGCCGTAATGGTATCAAAACATTGTTTCGGGTTTTCATAGATTTTCATTCGATTTCTGCAACATCTTGCTTTAATTAAGATACGGTAAATGAATCAATTGGCCGAGTTGCATATAGAGGTTGCCAGTATTTCATTAGTGCTTTCCTATATGTGTCTAGAGTATTGTCAGAAACAGAGGCGGTACTTAGATATATTTGAGCGTACTCGCTAAATAGTGGTACATTACTGTTAACATATTCAGGCTGGTCGAACTGCGGAAAATGTTCCGCAAGTTCTTTCCATGTTAGTGTTTGGAACTGGGCTTTGCTCGTGAGCTCAGTTCGTAGACGGGCTGCCTGCCTGATGTTTGTTTTGGTTGGTTTCCGCGGCCAGACCGGCTCGTACCGCTTCCCTTCCCAAGTAAATCGAATTTTAATACCTGATCCGTGGGGACGGATGCCTGCGGGAAATTCCCTAGTAGCCATGTCTTTACACCTTTTATTGAAACCCAAATTTGACCATCAGGGTCACGAACGAATTGTTCACCTGCTTTCCATTTCCCTTCCCGAATTTTACCCTTGGCCCAGTGAGACCCTTTTCCAAGGATTTCACAAACTCGTTGATGAGGCAGCCAGTCTAATGATTCCAGGTCAATGGTTATTGGAGAGTTGTTCAGCACTTCATTAATTGAATTCATGATATCTATATTCCTGAGCTAGTCGGCATGTTTATTACATTGTTTTAAATAATGTATTTCTGTTTTTCATGCTTACTATTTTACTACATTTAGCGTTTTGACCAAGAAGATAGATGTATAAACGAAAAATATAAGAGTTCTGTCGGTGTTTGATAAATTCTCTGCAGAAAAAATACTGCAGAGTTAATATATTAAAACCATTTAGGTCCACTGGATTGGAAAAGATCATCTTCGCTTAATTTATTAGTGTCTTCTTTTTCAGTTTGCAGCCGGATGAATTGAGACTTTTCTCCTTGATGCGTTCTGATAAGCAACGAAATCTCCACTTCATGAAATTCTTCTACTTCTTGAGCGAGATCTCGAATCTCTTGCATCAGGGCTTGAATGTTGCACATGTAGTTCTCCTGGGTGGGATTGGGCTCCAGTTCAGACTACAACATTGTTTCAGAGGAGCAAGTAGATGAGGCGAGCAGTTGTTGGCGGTGACGCATGGGCGAAACTAGCTGGCACCCTTTGTGCTTTGATGCAGGTTAATTTTGTTTTTTAGCTCTGGCTATTTTTTTTCTTGGCCGGGGCAATAGCATAATTCGTAGTATGGAGTAATTAGTATTATTTATCCTTCTTTTGCGAATGCCCCGAGACCCTCAAAATGAAGGGGTCAAGGGCGTCAGCTTCCAGTTCTATGAGACAGTGTGGTTTAAGCCTTCAAAATGCGCTTTAATGTCTGCAGGGCTTGAGTATGATTAGCGGCGCTCATTTTTGAGAGGTTATGCAGCTTCCAGCGCACCGCGGGTAGTCGTTCAACGCCTTCGAGACCGAGCAGTGACCAATCAGGAGAGCGCTGCTTGAATGTGATCAGAAATCGTCGTTCTGATTCTGTTAGTGATGAATTAACAATATCAACAAGGCGTTCCCGAGTAGCCACTAGCTCTTTTAATGGCACGTCGTCTTGCGTCATGCTCCGAAACTCACTCTCATACAGGTCAGAGATGTCCTTGGAGCGCGGGTGCAACAATTCGGCGATTGGTCGGTTGTGGCTGATCATATAGACCAATAAAGCTTTCCTCAGGCTGTCGTTGATCCCTTCGTTGTCTAAGAGCCATTTCACGTCGAATAAATCTCTGGGATGCTGACGATCCAGAGCGGCGCAAATTTTTCCTGCGTACAGATCTGAGAAGTGAACTACTTGCATTTCTGCGAATCCAAATTCTTCTTCTACGCCGTCACAAACAGACATGACCATTGGTTCGTAGACTGTTCCACGCAGCACTGGAGAGAGTTCAACTTTGACCAGGGAGTTACCCTTGCTGACTGTAAGTCGTAGCGCGTCCTGTTTGTCTCTGAACGATTCAACGACGCGAGCATCATGAAGATCGGAGCGGATCGATTGAGCTAATTCAGAAAGACTTTTCCGAATCGTATCCAGCGCAGCCTCGCGTTCTATCATGGGAAGAAATACTAGATCAATGTCTACTGATAGACGAGGGAAGTCGCGGATAAAAAGGTTGATCGCTGTTCCACCTTTGAGGGCAAAACATGGATATTTAGCGATGTGAGGAATGAGCTGCAGCAAAAGCTGGACCTGACTGTAGTACTGACTTCGCTTATCCATGCATAGTGTCCTCGTGCATTTCTTTGGGAACAGTGATGGCCCACCGAGTATTGAGCTTGCCGCGTTTGGCTATCAATCGCTTACCTGATCCTAAGTCATATTCGCTTGGCTTGAGATGCTTAAACCAAGCATGGCCTTGCCGCTCAGCTAACCAAAGAAATAATCGTTTAACCTTAATGTGAAGACAGTCTCTCAGGAGGGAATCGATTTTTTTCGGTGACAGATTGGAAAGCCCCTGCATCAGTGCTGCTGCGTGTTCGAAACTGACCTTTGAAGGCACTTCGGTAAGCACTTCAAGCATGGCTTTCTCCGGACAGGAGTATGCGACAGAAGGTAGTCCATCTTGCCAGTTCAATTCGCGAAGAAACCGCGAGTCCTCCATTGTGCGCTCGGACCATAATGTGAGAGTGCCATGACGCTCAAATTGAGCAGCAACTGGAATTCTACTGACCCATCCTGGTAGGGGGTGCTGGGAGTAGAGCTGAACCCGCACTTCTGCGCTCGTTGACAAAAAATGTGTTAATCCGGCGAAATCCAGCGCCGTTAAACCGCCCACGTGAATGGGCTTTTCTGACATCCGCTGAAGCGATGCAACGACGCCCTGCCAGCTAATAGATTTCTCGTAGAGTGTGTATAGGCCAGACGCGAGAGGGATCAGAGTGCGACTGCGTATGGCGTTGTCTAAAAAATGCAGGTTTAGACCCTGATCGATCAACCACGATTTAGTCGCCAACATGGAGGGTGGCAGCAAATATTTGAGCTGTTCGCGAGCCTTTTTATTGAGCATAGTTTGGAAAACCCTTAAAATACGGCAATTACCGCCGTGATAATGGTAATTTCCAAACTATCTTAGATTCAAGAGTTTAATTTATCTAGGATTTTCGGCGTTTTTTGCCGTAAAAAAAAGGAAAAGTAAACTATTTGGCCGCGCACATAAGTTTACGGTTGAGCAGGATTTTTGCTGAACTGAAGGTTGATAGGAGCGAGCCTAAACTAAAACGCATGAATGGCCAAATCAGGTGAAGCGGCCCAGTCTTGGTGTACGTCCCTCATACCTCGTGGCTCACCCCATTTGTTGTTCCGAAAGAGGCCTACAGCGGTGTTAATTGCTTTATCCGCTGAACCATAAGTGTCTAGGGCCATGTCACCGTGAAGAATGCTCCAGGAAACCTGCGCAGCGAACTGCTCGATATCGGGTGTTGAACTAAACCGCTTCGCGGTAGCGACTACGCCCGATCATTTCCTGCAAGATTGGGAGTCTTGACGGATACTTTTGAGTAGCCCGAGTGGGCTATTCAGAAGAGGAG
>Ga0314774_1002111_pt1 | contig 11630 bp, 7 predicted proteins | sample MetaGCBIA2018_FD_204515 | JGI IMG/M metagenome (GOLD analysis project Ga0314774, IMG submission 204515) | Cryopeg brine microbial communities from Beaufort Sea near Barrow, Alaska, United States - CBIA 2018 | ecosystem: Environmental > Aquatic > Marine > Coastal | place: USA: Alaska | collected... | reverse complement strand
GGACGGGACAATCCACGGTCTGGAGCGATGGCACGGCAGCGCTAGCAGGAAAGCACTTCCGAGCTTGGGCGAACCGCGCTGGGGTATTCACCGGCGAAGGAGCTCGGAGACCGCGCAAGACCGCGAGGACTTGAGTGTTGCTGTAGTCGGCTCCTCCGGTATTTGGCGCGGCGCCCCTGACTGGATTCCGAGGTGCATGCAGCTCTACTGATCGCCACTCGTCTCTGCGAGTCCGGGGCTCGGTAAGCTGGAGGGGACGGGGCAGATGCGCTGTGGGCAAAGCCGAGGAAGGCCGACCGGGTCACAGCAAGGAGGTCTTAGATGGCGCGCATTGAGTGGGTAGCGTTGGGGGGCAACGAGGTCGAGACTGTCGTGTCGATGCTTATCTTTAACGAGCATCCACGTGCGTTGCGCATCCGACCATCGCAAGGTGACTTCGGCATCGATGTTCTGGTTCCGCACGCGGACGACGCTTCGTTCATGGACGTTTACCAGATAAAGAAGTTCGCTACGAACTTGGGACTCTCACAGAAGCGTCAGATCGAAGTTTCATTCCAGCGGATGCTCGTCGGCCTTGGGCGGCGTGGCATTCCCGTTGCCGACTGGTATCTGGTGATGCCGTTAGACCCGACGGTAGAGAACGCGCTCGATTGGTTCGCAGAGATGCCGGACTCTGTCATCGCCCGGATGTTTTGCGACAAGAACCTTGCACTGACCGCCGAAGAGAAAGCCACCATCAAGGCATGGCGCGAAGAACCCGGACGGTCCATCGACTGGAAGGGATTGACATACTGCGAGTCTTTGGCGAGCAAGTTCTGGTTCGTGGCGGACTATTACCTCCACGGCGGAAGCGAGCGAATCGCAAGCGCAGTGACCGAGGTCGCGAAGATCCTCCAGCGCGACCTCAGGCTCCCCGATGCCGATGCCGATGCCGATGCCGGTGCCGCTGTAGCCAGCTCATCAATCGTGGAACCGGGAGATTTGCGCGAGCACCTTGGTCGTTTGGGTCGTGTGCTGGACGGTGACCCGCACTTCCGATACGGGATCAGTGTTGACCCTTTTACGCCGCAACTGTCTCCGGAGCCGGGGCTGATCGCAGCGACCCAGGAGGTTGCGCCCGACGGGATGTGCATCACGTTCCGCATCTACGCCAGATTCGAAGAAGCGCTGAACGCGCGGCCAATCCCGATCAAGATGACGTTCCAGTTCGAGTCGGGCAGCGTTGAACGACACGCGTTCGATGACTGGCGTAAGTACGGCAAGCAGTTGACGGCCGTGGTCGGCGTTGACTCGGATCTGCCGGGCGGTCTGGGTGGCTCATTCGACAGCGCGACCGCGACCATCTCGCCAGCTGATGGCAGGAGGGGTGAGACTCGATACCGGATCGTCAATCCGAACGGGGATGTCGCTGCTGAACTCCGGTTCTCAGCGACATCCACTACAGGCCTAGATGGCACGGGAGTGCATGTTCAGGGAATTGACAGTTCTGGCACTGTGTCGATCGAGGCGCATCTGGACGTGACCGACCAATCCGCTAAGGTCGAGTTTTCGTTCAGCGAACCGACGGGCCGCGAGGCGGGGGAGGTCGCGGCCGCGGTCGACTTTGTGGCGAGTCTTTCGCGGCCCAACCGGCTTCAGGTTGCAGGTAGGCACGGGCCGTTCCGCGACGTCCTCGCCATTCCCGAGCCTGAGCCTCCACTCCCGCCGTTTGTCGCGAGATACATCAGGGCACTCGCCGCGCTCCAACCCCATACAGCAACACCGGTTGTGGTCCCTGATCTGGCGGCGTTGACCGAACAGCTCGCCAGCAGTGTGCTCAAGGCGGCGGAGCTTCTCGACGGACACACAATCGTTGGCACGTGGAAACCTTTCGAATTCAAGACCGACAATGATGCAGTGATCGATACCAACGGTCACTACCAACTCGCGACGATCGACGCGTTAACAGTGGAAGTTGGCGACGAAACGTTGACCCTCGGGGCTGTGCAGAACACGTTAGTTTCGGTTAAGGTCGTAGACCTTGGCGGGGGCCAGCTGCGCGCGGAGCCGCATCTGAATGACACGGGCGAGCAAGCTTTTGCGCCTGACGAGCCGACTCCGCCCGCTGGCCGGGGGCCGGTTCGCTCTCGTCTAGCCTCTACTTAAGCCTGCTGTTGCCCCGTGGCGACGTTCCGACAATCTCAGATCACCGCCTGATCAGTGTCGCGGCTTTGATCTGCTCAAGCTCTAGGAACTGATAACTACCCCTGTTTTTCCGACTCAGCATGCTCGTCGCGAAAGGGAAACTAGATTGAACTACGTGCGATTGACCACTGTGGCTCCAGAATTAGCGGAGGAGATATCCCAGCTTGGCTTCCCCAAGCTGGGCGCGTTATCGAGTGCTGTCGTAGCTTGGGTGCTCGGGCAGGTGGAGGATCCTCGCCTCGTCGTAGCGCTCTCCGCTCTGAAGGAGCGGCGCGTGAGTGATCGCATTCGTGACCAACTGTGGGAACTTGTTCAAGAACTGGATGAGCTCGCGTGGGGTCTCCAGGAGTCAGAAGCGGTTGACGAAACGCTTGTGGGGTACGTCCACGCGTTCGCCCAAGCGCGTTCAGTGAACGCTCTCTGGTATGCCCTCTTATTCCCGGCATCGTCTGAAGCGGTCGCTGAGTGCATGTTCGAAGCTCAGGCAGCTGCGGCGACGTGAACGGTTTGCGAAACTTCGTCCGTCAGGCATTGGGCTGCTGACCCTCGTCTAGGCGCAGGAGGCTTACAGCCAACTACTCCCGCAAGCCGCCGACACGGAATTGGCCAACACTTATCCAACACTTTGACTCAGAATTGCCCCGAAACTCTCGGTAGTTGCCAGATTCGGTTTCTCTCCCTGATGCCCCGAGTCGCGCATATTTCCGGGGTTTCCGGCACTGTTCGGTAGCTGACAGACTCCACGATTCTGAGTCAAGGGGTCGCAAGTTCAAATCTTGTCAGGCCGACAGTGTGATCTCGCAAGACATAGGAAGCTCTCGAACCCTCAGGGGTCTGGGAGTTTTCTTTGTTTCTGGGGTTGGTAGTCGCGGTTGGTGTCTATGGTCAGTTCGCGGAGGAGTTCTCCGGTGATGACGTTGACTCGCAGGGTGATGCTGCCGGCTTTCGGCTGCTGTCCAGGAGCACCAAGCCCACGAGCAGCTTCACGAGCCGGTGAAAGTCGATAATTCGGCGGGCGACGGGCGGCACTCGAAGCTGACGGACCCGAGGTGGGCGCCGCGCCCTCGCTTGGCAGGTAGCCGAGTTGTAACAACAGCCTGACGAAGGCCCAAGGGCCGCTTCGGAATCGAGCGCTACGAGCGTTCTTCCGGAGCGGCCATAGTTCTATTGCGCCTCGCGGACGACCTCGCTGATTTCGTCCGCAATCTCAGCGATCGTATTGATGGCCGTGTTGCGAGCGATCTTGTCGACCAATGATGGCGATTGCCTAGCGATTTCATCGCGGGAGATCTCGTGCCAAATCGGCAGCATGCGCTGGTCGCCGTTGACGCTGAGCCCGATGATGCCGTCGAGCTCGTACTGCGGCCAGCCCTTCGCAAAGAACGACTTCGAGAGGATCACGAGACCAAAGGTGCTGTGTGCCAAACCGTAGTCGATCTTCCCCCGAAGACTGTCTCCGATCCGAAGTTCGGTCTTATCAAGCCACACTTTCAGCCCGCGCGCACGAAGCTCCACAGCGAGCGGCTCGGCGACCGCTTCCTTGTCTTCCCCGGCGTGCGAGATGAACACATCCCAAGTCTCTCCATTGTCATCCGGGACTATAGGTGGGCGTTCATGGCGGATCCCACTGAGCGAGTTCAGCGATGCTGACTTCGCCACCGGCAGGGGTGGTGATTCCACGGTGGCGGAATGCCTCACACTCGTCGCTTTGAAGCTGATGAGATCGATCGTAAGATACCAGCCGCCCGTCCGCGGCACCATGATGCGGAAGGGCGTCTTGCGTACTTGGCCGCCACCAGCGATGCGATGCGAGCGGCCGTTCTTGAAGGAGTTGAAGTTTGAGCTGTCCATGAGTCGGACATTGGCTGCGGTGCTGAGTGTGACGACGATCGTCGATCCCTTCTCCAGTCGACTCCAGTGGTACTTGAAGAACTTCGGCCCATTCGGCATCAGATCACCGGGCCATTGCTTCGATCAGGGAACGAAGCCGTTTCGCTCCCTTGTCCGAGACGCCGTTTGCCATGGCGTAGGACGCAGCGTCGTCGGAATCGAGCCGGCCGCTGAGCGCATGGGCGGAGAGCACTGTTCGCGCGTGCTGCTTCTCGTGGGAGCCTGTCCATCCGTTGTTGCCGCCAAAGAAGATCGCACGGTCCAGATCGGACTTCACATCGCTCGGAATGGTACTCACACTTTCCGAGCCATCAAGCAGGTTGATCGCCCCTGCCGCCGCAGCCCACTCACTGATCGGGAAGCTTGTGGTCTCGACGACCACAAGTGAGTATCCGTGAGCGAGGTCGGTCGCGAGCTTCAACGTCCGCTCTGTCGGCACGTACGCGAGCACCGGACCACGGTCGAAGCGTCCCTTGCCTTGTGGCGTCGCTTGGCCGCCTGCGCTGACGATTTCATCGAGCGACGCGATTCCAATTGCGTTTCGGAAGGTATTCGTTACGAGCATCGGGATGACACCCTCAGCAGCGCTCCGCTCCCAGATCCACTCGGCGGCGATATCTGCGGCTTCATCCCATGGACGTTGTGGATCGTCTTCAGGCACCCAGGCGGCTGCCTGAAGGTGCGTCGTGGGATGAAGGTCGGCCACGGGTTCGCCTCTCACTTGGATGTGCTGCTGTCTCTATTGTGGCAGCGAGCGCAGACATTGCGGGGTGCGGCGGAGCGCATGTCCGTTCGAGAGGATTGGTCGAGTGCGGTGTGGTTGCAGATCAATCTTCATAGTTACTGATGATCGGCCGACAGTCCTGAAGAACGTGTACAAGACTGGATGGGTTGGGGGCTGCCATTGACACTCTCCGAGACGAGCTGTCGGTGCTTGTAGGCGGCTGCACGGCGGTAGTCCGATTAACCGCCATCGAAGCGGGACCTAACTCCGTGCTGGCGCCCGTCGCGGTCCAGAGGCAGAAAACGCTCGGGCAGCAATTCACTCCGTATAGGGTGGTTTCGATTAATGCGTGGACTGCCCGATGCTAATCGCGCTCCGATGAAAAAGCGCGCAAGTGTGTCAGCTTGGCCATGGTGCGCGCCAGGTTGGCGTGTGCTCTCCAATGACGCTGATCATTCGCGCGACGGCGGTGTCGGCATCTGGATGACCCTGCGTCGATAGGGCTCGGCGGTGAAAAATGAAGGCGATGACGTCGGCGAGCTGAACGCCTGGACTGTCTTTCGAGTCAACGAAGTGCATTGAATCGATCACCGAGACGAGTTGCCGTCCCTCGACTGCCCCGGTTGCCCACGTCTGCATATCTCGCACCATCTTGACTGCTCTTAGTTGCTGTTCCTTTGTTTCATCAGCAATCACGATCCGAAGCGCTTCGTGAGTGCGCCATCTATCGAGCTTCTCAAGCAGAAACTGAAGGGCGAGCAAATAGGCGTTATCGTCGTAGTCGCCACCGTAGCGGGAATGCAACCGAGCTTTGTCGATCGACGCATGTACGACATGGATTTCGAGTTCGTCTAAAACCGACACTAACGCCTCGAGTACGGCCAGCAGATCAGCAGGTGATTTCTCGGCCCAGTAGCCCCGTGCGTTCCAGATCTCATAGGCGTGAAACTCGAAGTCGGCAGGGACCCATCCAAGATGCTCCATCGCAAGCGCTTGAAACCGTGCTTGTAGCTGTTGAACCTTGCCCTCGTCAACCACGACAGCGACAAGCTTCAAAAACGGCTGGTTGCGCGCGCCCCGCCCGACCGAGCCAGTCTCGTCGAGATATACAAGTTCCGCCACGCGATTATTATGACACGCCGTCGTGTCAAGCTGCGTTTGCGCGTGGCTCTTAACAAGCTAGCGCGAGCGCGAGCTCGAGCTCGAAAATCGCATCTTGCTCTGTCTCGTGGTTCATCCAGATTCGGCAGGCAAATTCCGACAGGTAATGTCCGGACTCGTGGGGTTTCGCAACTACCCACGCCCGGATCGTGGCGGCTCGCCGCGCTCGCGTGACAACGTAGTTGATTCACGATCACACATGAAGGCTCGCTTTGTTGTTCCGCTGCGAGTGCTGTGGACCAATCACTGTCGAGTCTCATCTCACGGCCCCGCCCCGAACGGCATACTCTCACCAGCTCACGGGAAAGGAGAGTCATTGCGGGTGTGGCGAGTGATCGTTCGTCGCGCGCGCATCGTGCGTGGGTAACGTCGGGCTCACACCTTTAGCATTGATGGTTCAGCAATGGCGTGTGATGTCTCGGGACATTGGTGACGTTTCTACCTCAGGACACTGGTGACATTTGGTGCCTCAGGACATCGGTGACGGTTCACCGTTCCTGCCCATTGCCACCGAAACGGGTCCGGGCCTTGCCCATCCCGACGTAGGTGGCGCCTTCGGGCGGCCAGTCATACTCCGCGATGATCTCTCCGTCGAGGCTGGCGAAGACCACGCCCTTGAGGTCCCAGTCGGCGATGACGATGCGCCCGCCCATCCGCTTGGTCAGGGAGAACAGGATCCTGTCGAGGCTGACCACACCGTTGGGGTAGACCTTCAGTTTCTGGCTGCCGGTGGCTGCCGGGTGGGCGATGCTGCCGCCGATCTTTCCGGCCGCGCCGGTTCCGGGCACCGGCTCGATCCGCCGCACCGGCGCCGTGGGATTGGGCAGGGCCGAGACCGGTTTGGGCCGGGGCGCCTCGGCGAGGGCGGTGGCGTCCCAGGACTGCTGCGGGGTGATGCGGCCGGGCAGTTCCTGATGGGTGCGCTCGGCGTTGTAGATCAGGTCGAACCGGTCAGCCTGGGCCTGGAGCTCTGCGTGGGTCGATGCCAGGGGCTGCTTGTCCAACCACCGGAATAGGGTCTGATGGAACCGTTCGTTCTTGCCTTGTGTGGTTGGCTTGTAGGGTTTCCCTGTGATCGCCTCGACCCCGAGCGAGGACACGTAGGCGACCAGCTGGCCGACCCATCCACGCCGGATGGGGTTAAGTGCAGCACCGTTGTCGGTCAATAACCGTTGGGGAGCCCCGTGGGCGGCGATGCCCTTCTTCACGACCGCCAGGGCCGCCTCACTGGTTTCCGAGGCAGCGACGTGGGAGGCCACCGCGCGGCGTGAATGGTCGTCCTCCAGCTGGAAGATCACGCACTTGCGCCCACCGGTGAGCACGTACTCGGTGGCATCCAGCTGCCAGCAGGCGTTCGGCGCCGGATAGACGAACCGGCGGTACGCGGCCCGAGGCTTCTTGTTCGGTTCAGCCCGGGCCACGTTCTTCTCGCGGAAGATCCGCGCCAGGGAAGCGATGGACGGGGCCTGGAACCCCAAGGCCTTCATCTTGTCGTGCACGCTGATCGGCCCGTGGTCTAGCCCCGGACGATTCGAGGGCGGCACGCACCTTCAGCGCCTCCTGCTTGCGCTCCTCGGAAAGCTGCGTCGGCGAGGTCTTGGGGCGGCGGGATCGTGGTTCCAAGGCCAGGGCCTGGCCCTCGTCCCGGGCCCTGGCCCGGATCGCATAGAACGTCTTGCGGGTGATCTCGTGCTCGGCGCAGAACGTGGTGACTGCACCGCGGGGTGCGTCATCGGGCCACTGGGCGATGACGAGGCGGATACGGGGGTCGACAGGCTCATTCTTCTTCATCCGCCATTCTTTGCCATTACCAGGGGCTGGTCAAAGCCGTGTTAGCACCCCGGAAGTGTCACAACCAACACCCACGGAACTGTCACCGATGTGTTGAGGCAGAACTGTCACCGATGACCTGAGACATAACACTCCCTGATTAAAGCGGCCTATAACCCTTAAACGCCGTCATGCGCCCAAACTCGACACCTCACCCACGACTTTGAAAAGGCCCTACTCAAACACCGGCACAGCGCCGCGCAGGTATAGGATTCATCGTGCCGGGGAGCGCCAATGATCCGAGAGGCTAAATCGGAGTCAGTTCGGTGAGCGATACTCTTGGGTTCGAATTGGGCTTCTGCCGAGCGGAGTAGAACGTGTTCATCACAGACGGCGTGGATCTGCCCGAGAAGGTCGTCGATGCCCATGCGAAACGACGCCTCGTGTTCTTCGTAGGCGCGGGCGCCTCGATCGACGATCCGTCTAACCTGCCTTCGTTCAAAGCCCTCGCTCGCAAGCTCGCCGAAGACGCGAGGTATCCGTTCGATGAGGATATGGACATCGACCTGTTCATCGGATCAATGCCTTCGAATTTTGATGTGCACGAGCACGCACACAGGATCATTTCGAATCCCATTTCTGCACCCAATCTGACTCACACTGCGATAGCGAGGGTTGCCTCGTCGATGGGCTCGGCGCGAGTTGTGACCACGAACTTCGACGACCATCTGTCTACTACCGCCCTCGCTGAAGCAATGCCCTTCGACGACCGATGGATCGGTCCGGCTCTGCCGATCGGCGACTCTTTCACCGGAGTTGTCCACTTGCACGGCTCAGTCACACGAGCGCCGAAAGAGCTTGTGTTGACCGATCGGGATTTCGGGAGAGCATACCTAAACGACGCATGGGCGACTCGATTCCTTCAGAGGATGTTTGAGAAGTTCGCTGTGGTCTTCATCGGCTACAGCCTGAATGACCCGATCATGCGGTATCTCTCGCTAGGTCTCCCGTCGAAGACTCGGCGCTATGTACTCACAAATGAGCCGGACGATGCGAAGTGGAAACATCTAGGTATTCGACCAATCGGCTATCCAGGCACAGCGACGGACCACTCTGCGCTGCTTGCGGCCTTGCAAGCGTGGGACTCCCGAGCGCGAATGGGGAGGCTCGACCATCGAACGCGGATGCGCGAAATAATCGACGGTGGCACATCCATGACCCCGGTCGATCGCGACTACGTGATCAGGCGGTTGCGCACCGTCGAGGGTGCGCGGGACTTCGCGTCCACGGCTGACACGGTTCCTTGGCTTCAATGGGCAGAGAGTCGCCCGCGTTTCAGGGCCCTGTTCACTGGCCTTGTCGCGAAGGAATCCACCCTGGTTCTTGCGGACTGGTTCGGTAATTACATCGTCGACCCTGCCAAGCATGGCGCGGCTCTTCAAACCGCCCAAAGACTTGGGCAACAATTTCATCCGAATCTCGTTAGCGCCGCGTTATTCGCGGCGGAGCGACTATCGGCAGCGGACGAACTCGCAGGTCGACGCTGGAAAACACTGCTGGCGACTTCCATTCATCGTCACTCCGCGCCGCCGGATTTGGGAATGCTCCTGCCGTACGACCCCTCTGCCCACCCCGAGCCCCTTGCCGTGGTACGCGCCGCGCTGCGTCCGTTCCTCGCTCTCAAGAAGAGTTGGTTCCCGCTAGAGAACGATGGGGAGACGCCTCCCGACGTTGAAGTGAAATGGCACACGGACGAGCACACTCTCGGGGCCCACCTCACTCGCGCTGTCGATGAGGCTGGTGAGGGCGACGAGGTCCTTGGATCGCTCCTGGAGGATTCCCTCAACGGTGCCTATGACCTGCTTAGTGGATACCAGGGAGACCGCAGTTTCGACCCCCTTGGATTTGGGCGATCCGCAATTGAACCCCACGAGCAGGACCGCCACCCCGACGCTCAAGACGCACTGATCGATGCGCTCAGGGGCTTCGGAGAGAAGGGGCTACCAGCGGTTCCAGACCTCCCAGAGCGCTGGTGGAAGCAACGAAAGCCGCTGTTTCGTCGGCTGGCGCTCCACCTCTTGACTGCTGATGTGACCAAGACCCCCGACGAGAAAGTTCGTTGGGTTCTTGATCACAATCTCTTGTTTGCGGGCGACGAGAAGCACGAGGTGTTCCGACTGCTCGCAGAGTCGCTGCCGAGTGCAAGCCAGGAAATGCGGGCCGAAGTGCTTGTTGCTGCAGTGCGCGGTCCTGACTTCCCGGAGGATATGTCCGAGCGTCAACGCCACGTCGCGTACACGACGTACAACCTACTCGCGTGGCTCACTCAATCAGTCCCGGATTGGCGCGAGGCCGCGGTCGAGTTTGCTACCGCGCAGGCTGCCAACCCGATGTTCGCTGTTCGCGAGAGTCCAGATTTCGGCCACTGGTCGTCGAGCGGGACTTGGGGCGGTCACCTCCCGATCGAGCCGGAAGACTTCATCAGGGACGCCGAAACAGACCTTCGGGCCGCGTTCGATGACCTGCTCGATCGAGACTATTCGGAGCGAGACTTCGACGAACCCGACTGGGACGATGCGCTTTCGGTTGCACGCCGCGTGGTCGAGATTCGTCCAAGCTTGGGCATAGACCTCTGGGGCATCGTGAGCGAACGGGGGGATCTAAGCGAGCGCGAGCCACAGCTTCTACGGGCGATAGTTGGCGGCTGGGAGCGAGCCGAGTTGGGAAGCCAATCCGAGGAGATCATTAGGCTCGTCGCGACACAAGCCCTAGTGGCAGAGTCGGCACGATCAGTTAGCCAATTCCTCCTGGCGCAGATCCGCAGGGAAGTTGAGAACGACGAATCGCCAGTCACGGCAGCCTTGCGGGACCTCGCGAGGCAACTGTGGGCGACCCATAGCGCTGCGTTCGAGCACGGACCCGATTCACGGTTCTCCTCTCTCGCCCTGAATTCGTGGCCAGGCGAGCTCGCGACGTACTGGGCGGTGGAGGTCGATCGGCACTGGCGTCACAATCGGGACGACTGGAGCGGCCTGAACGTGGAGGAGAAATCCGCGATGTTGGAGATGCTGAACGGGCCCGCCCAAACGCTCGATGCAACGCGCCCCGCTTTGGCTGTCGTCACGTACTTTCTGTTTGCAGCCGACCCAACCTTTGTGGAGGAAAACCTCTTCCCACTATTTAGGGACGAAGCCTCGGCGGCTCAGGTTTGGGGAAGCTTCCTCTACAACGCGCGAGTAGACGACAAGATGCTCGCGGCAGGCTTCCTCGAAGCTCTAGCTGCCGAATGGGGACGGCTCGATAGTCTTGGCGATCGGAGCCTGCAACATCAGTTCTACTCTCTCGCTGCTTCAGTTGTGACCTTCGCAGGAATAACTGAGCAAGGCAGAGGGCGATTGCTCGACGCATCGGTTCTCGCGGCGGACGGCCAGACTGCTTCACTCTTCGCTTCGGCGGTGGTTCGACTTCTAGGCTCCCCAGACACCCAGGGCGCCGAGGTATGGGACCTGTGGCTTCGCGACCACATTGCGGCACGTCTATCGAACCTGCCTCGATCGGCGGAACCGGAGGAGTTGGCCCGGTGGGCTGACACCGTGCCCTTTCTTGAAGACCGAATCCCCGACGCTATCGAAATCTTGCAGGGCAAAGGGATCGGACTAGGAGATAAGTACCACGCCCCAACCTTCCCCGAACGTGCGCTCTCAGCACACGGACCACTCCTCGTCGAACACCTGGCCGAGCGAATTCGAAACTCGACTCCCACAGGCTGGGCGCAACCACATGAGGTCAGGGAAGTGATTAGTGCTGTTCGGGCGATCCTCGGCGACGCGGTGCAACCGATTGTGGACGCGGCGCGTGAGTGTGGATTCATCCAGTAATGCAGCCAGCTTGTGCAACGTCT
>Ga0314774_1002107_pt1 | contig 11657 bp, 6 predicted proteins | sample MetaGCBIA2018_FD_204515 | JGI IMG/M metagenome (GOLD analysis project Ga0314774, IMG submission 204515) | Cryopeg brine microbial communities from Beaufort Sea near Barrow, Alaska, United States - CBIA 2018 | ecosystem: Environmental > Aquatic > Marine > Coastal | place: USA: Alaska | collected... | reverse complement strand
CAACTACTACAACGCCGGCATTCTGTGGGCTTCGCCGGTCGGAACGACCGTCGACCCCGACAACGCCTGCGGTCTGACCGTCGCCGTGCAGTCCAACACGGTCGAAGACACCGATGAGTTGCCCGCCAAGAACGCGGCCTGCATCGCCGCCGGCAAGGAGAAGATCGAGGTTCTGCCCTACGGCTCGCAGGACGAAGCGACCAACGCGGTCGTTCTCGGCAAGGCCGACGCGCTCAGCGCCGACTCGCCCGTCACCCTCTACGCCATCTCCAAGGCCGACGGCAAGCTGCAGCCGGCCGGCGAGAGCTTCGACACCGCACCGTACGGCATCACCGTTGACAAGGACTCGGACCTGACCAAGGCCGTGCAGGTTGCCCTGCAGTCCATGGTCGACGACGGCTCCTATGGCAAGATCCTCGATGCCTGGGGCGTCACCGACGGTGGCATCGACACCATCACCATTAACGCCGCGTCCAACGGTTAAAAAGTAAGCGAGAACAGCATGGCTGACACGGCCGCGAACGGTCGCCCGACGGAGCCCGGAATCAAAGCGATTCGCCTGCGCCACCCGTGGCGCAACATCTTCGCGGTCGTGTTATTGCTGATCGTTGCGTTGTTCATCGCCGATGCGGCGGTGCGTCCGGCCTTTGACTGGCCCGCGGTCGGCAAATACATATTCGACCAGCGCATCTCGCAGGCGGCGTTCGTCACCCTGCAGCTCACCGTGTACTCGATGATCATCGCGATCATCCTCGGCGTGACCCTCGCCATCATGCGGCTGTCACCGAACCCGGTTGTCAGCAGCATCGCCTGGGTCTACCTGTGGGTGTTTCGTGGCACACCGGTGTATGTGCAGCTGGTGTTCTGGGGCCTCATCGGTACGATCTACCAGTCCATCGACATCGGGCTGCCGTTCACCGAGCCGTGGGTATCGTTCCCGACCCGCGTCGCGCTGAGCGCCTTCATCCTCGCGATCGTCGGTCTGGCTCTCAATGAAGCGGCCTATATGGCCGAAATCGTGCGTGCCGGCCTGCTCTCGGTCGACAGCGGCCAGGAAGAAGCGGCGACCGCGCTGGGCATGAGTTGGTTCCAGACCATGGTGCGCGTGATCGTTCCGCAGTCGATGCGGGTGATCATCCCGCCGGCCGGCAACGAGGTCATCTCGATGCTCAAAACCACTTCGCTCGTGACGGCTATTCCGTTCACGCTGGAGCTCTACACACGCTCCCGGGATATTTCCGCCGTGACGTTCGAAACCGTGCCGCTGCTCATCGTCGCGTCGATGTGGTACCTCTTTTTCACGTCCATTCTCATGGTCGGCCAGTACTTTCTCGAGAAGCGGTTCGCCCGCGGTATCGGCGACCGGCGCCCGAATAAGAAAGCGGATGGCGCGACCGCGTCGATGACCGGAGTCACCCCGGTGGTCGGCGGTAATCAGCCCACGGTCGTGCTGCCGCCGACCGACCCGCCGACCGACCCGCCGACCGACCCGCCGACCGACCCGCCGAACGACCCGCCGAACGACCCGCCGACCGACCCGCCGAACGACCCGCCGAACGACCCGCCGAACGACCCTCCGAACGACCCTCCGAAGGGAGACCGCTGATGGTCACTGCTCTCGCCACCCCCATGGTGGTCGCCGACCGTGTCTCCAAGAGCTTCGGCTCCAACGAGGTGCTCAAGAGCATCTCGCTCGAGGTTCAGAGCGGAGAGGTCATGTGCCTGGTCGGGCCCAGCGGCTCCGGCAAATCCACTTTTCTGCGCTGCATCAACCACCTCGAAGTGGTGTCGTCCGGGCGCCTCAGCGTCGACGGGGAGCTCATCGGCTACCGCGAGGCCAACAACAGGCTCTACGAGATGCGCCCGAAGGAGGCTGCTCGGCAGCGCCGCGACATCGGCATGGTGTTTCAGCGGTTCAATTTGTTTCCGCATATGACCGCGCTGCAAAACGTGATGGAAGCGCCCATTCGGGTCAAGGGGCTGTCCAAAGCCGGGGTTGAGGCCAACGCTCGCGCCTTGCTCGCCCGGGTCGGCCTCGCCGAACGGGCGGACTACTATCCGGCGCACCTCTCCGGCGGCCAGCAGCAGCGGGTCGCGATCGCGCGCGCTCTCGCGATGGAGCCCAAGCTCATGCTCTTCGACGAGCCCACGAGTGCGCTCGACCCCGAGCTGGTCGGTGAGGTGCTCGACGTGATGCAGAACCTCGCCCGTGACGGTATGACCATGATCGTGGTCACCCACGAGATGGGCTTCGCCAAGGAGGTCGCCGACTCGCTCGTGTTCATGGACGGCGGCGTCGTCGTGGAGTCCGGTCACCCGTCCGACGTGCTCACCAACCCGCAGCACGCCCGCACCCAGGCCTTCCTCTCGAAGGTCCTCTAGCCCGTCTGTTACTACCCGGGCCCGGGCCCGGAAACGGGGCCCATGTTAGATCATGGGCCCCGTTGCATAAGGTGGGCCCGGCACGCGGGTGCCGGGCACGCGGGGCCCGGATTCTTTGCTGGGCCCCGCGTTCGTGAGACAGGCTATGCGGTCTGGCGGCGGTGCGTGGCCAGCACGGCGGCAGCGAATCCGAGGATCAGCAATCCGCCCGCGAGCGGAAGTGCTCCCAGAGTGTTCACGCCGGTGTCGGCGAGGGCGGGAGCAGTGCTCGAGACCTGGACAAGCCTTCCGTCGGAACCGATCTGAAACCAGGTCACGGATTCGACGGCGGAGCCGACTGCGCTGGTTCCCGACAAAGTGAGCGAGTGCCACCCGGTCTCGAGGCCCGCGGGGATAACGGCCGAGCCGCTCACGCGCCCGTTGGCAGCGGCGGTGCCGGAGGCGATCACCTGGGGGGTCGATCGCAGAGTGAGTGTCACGGCAGACTCGGGGTCCAGGCCGTTGGCGCTGTAATCCACGGCCGAGCCTTCGACGAGCTCGCCGATCTGAGCGCCAAGGCTGAGGTTGAGAACGGTCGATTCAATTGCTGCCGGCTCAGAGGGAACCTCGGTCGGCTCCGGCTCCGGGTCGGGGGTGGGGCTGTTCCACAGCACGAGGGTCGCCGCGCCCTCCTCGCTGACGGTGAGCACGTATTCGGCCTTGAGGACCAAAGACATGTTCGGATCCAAGCCCACGATGGCGACGGCATACCGGCCGGGCAGCGTCAGTTCGGGATCGAAGAGGGGGGTGCTGACGAGAGTTCCGTCTTCGTCTGTGGTTGCGGAGATTTGCGCCAGGGGATCGGACTGAGTGATCATCGACCAGACGGCGACGCCCGGGTCGGGGTAGTCGCCCATGGGGGCCATGAGCCCGATGAGCTGGAGGTCGGCGGGCAGGCCGGAACCCGTGACCGAACCGTCAACCGTGGGGTCCAGGGCGATGGTGCCGGTCAACGAGGCACGTGCGCTCCGCATTCCGGCGTAGGAGGTGCCGGCGTCGCACTGGGCGACGAACACGATGGGGACCAGGCTCAAGAACAAAACCTCAGGGCTCTCGGAGTCAGGGAGTTCGTCCAGGCCGAGGAGCTCGGCGACGTTGCCGGTCATCGACGCCGTTCCGTCTTCATCGGCGGTCAGTACGCCCAGGGGCTCGAGGGTCGTGATGACGCCATCGGTGGAGTCCTCGTCGTTGTTCAACACCGGAAACCAGCGGCTGTCCGCGAGAATTCCGGGCGCAGCGCTGAGGGAAATGTCTTCGCCGGGCTGGGCGCCGGTCAGCAGCAACGTAACTTCGTCGCCATAGAGCGGCGTGCTGGGAGTCACGGTGAGCACACCGCAGTCGGTGCCCGTTGAGGTGAGCACTTCACCGGACGGGGCCACGGCGGCGGCGGGACTGGCGATGGCCAGGATCAGGGCGGACGAAATGAGCAGGGAACCGGTAACTCGGAGGGATAACTTCACTTTTGGAGCTTAATAGCCCCGCGCGCGGATAGCGACTGAAAGTACACCCCCCAACAGGGCTCGGCGGTGTAGCTAGCCGGCGAGCACCTTCTGAATCCGCTGCAGCGAGACGGATTCCGCCGCCTTGAGCTCCTGGGCGAACAAGCTGATGCGCAGCTCCTCGATCATCCAGCGGGCGCGCAGAAGGGGCGCTGCGGCATCCGCTTTCAACGGCATCGTGCCGCCGGCGTTCTCGAACCGGGTCGTCGCGGCCTGGGTCTCGTTCATCCAGACGCGGTCGCGGCTCGGGTTATCGACGAGTTTGCCCACGCGCGCATTGATGCCGCCGAGGTAGCGCGGCAGGTGACGCAGCTGGGCGAGGCCGGTTTCGCTGACGAAGCCCGGGTAGACCAGGGCCGTGAGCTGTTGGCGTGCGTCGCTGATGCCGGGGAGCAACGCCATGCTCGTCGCGGCCTTGAGTGCTTTGTCGGCCACGCGGCTCGCGGTGAGGATGCGGGCGACCAAGCCCACAGTTTCGAACATGGAATCCATGACCACACCAGAGACCCGGTCGCGAATGGTGTCGAACTCGGCCTTCATGAAGACTTGCCCATCGGGGCGCACCCGAAAGAGCACGTCGTCGACGGCAGCGGCGAGACAATCCTCGAACAGGGCCTGCGTGCTTTTGTACGGACTCGTGGCGAGGCTGAGCTTCTCGGCGGCGGTGAGGTGCTGCTGCACATAGGCGGCCGGCGACGGCGTGGCAAGCAGCAGCAGCCGGCGCACGCCGCGCGGCAGCGCACGGGCCTGCTCAAGCTCGGTGCTCATCATGCGAATAGAAACGGATGCCCCGTCATCGACGAGCGTCGGATACCCGCGAATCGTATTGTCGCCCTGCTTGGTGTCGAGAAAGCGGGGGAGCTCGCCGAAGGTCCAGGAGGTGAGGCCGGCGCGTTCAATGGCGTTGCTCGGCGCCGCGGAACTGGTCGCCTTGGCGACGCTCTCCCGCACACGGGGGCCGAGCCGGCGCTGCAGATCGGCCAGGTCCTTGTCGGAAGCGACCGTGCGGCCGCGCTCGTCGGTAACGACGAAGGTCATGCACAGATGGGACGGAATGCGGCCCAGCTCGAAGTCGCCGGCGGTGACGGGCACATAGGTGAGCTTCTGAATCAGCGCGGCGAGCGTCTCGGCGAACGAGGCCGTGGGGACCGGTGTCGGCAGGGTCTCGACGAGGCCCGGCTGGCCGGGCAGCTCCCCGATGAGTCGTGACGCCCAGTCGGCAGCCGGAACCACATTGCGGCGGATGCTCTTGGGCAGCGACTTGATCATGGCGGTCACGAGCTCGGCTCGGAGGCCGGGCACCTGCCAGTCGAAGCCGTTCGGCGAGAGGCGGGCCAGCAGGGCGAGCGGGATGCGCACCGTGACGCCGTCGTCGTCTTCCCCGGGCTCGAAGCGGTAGCCGAGCGTCAGACGTTGGTCGCCCTGCTGCCAGCTCGGCGGAAAAAGACCCTCGTCAATTTCGGGGGAGTCCTCGGCGACGAGCGCGTCGGCGGTCATCGTGAGCAGGTCGGGGGTGTCGAACCGGGCCGTGCGCCACCAGCCCTCGAAGCTCTTGGTCGAGGTCACCTCGGCCGGAATCCGGCGTTGATAGAAGTCGAAGACGGCCTCGTCATCGAAAAGAATATCGCGGCGCCGGGTGCGTTCTTCGAGTTCGGCCAGTTCCTCGCGGAGTCGGGCGTTGGCTCGTTCGAACGCCCACATGCCCGGGTCGCCGGTCTGGCCCGGTCGGCCGCCTCGACTCGCACTGCTGCCGACGGCGGGGGCGCCGTCGGACCGGCCGGCGCCGCGTCCGCCCGAGGCGTTTCCTCCGTCGACCGAAATGCTGACGCGTTCATTGCGCGACGGTCCGCGACCACCGCGATCCGCTTCCTGGTCACCGGCAGTCGATTGCGGCCCCGACGCACGGTCCCATTCACCCTCGACGAGCGCGTGCCGAATGAACAACTCCCGCGCATAGGCCGGGTCGATCCGCGAGAACTGCACGCGGCGGCGGGCCACAATCGGCACGCCGTACAGGGTCACCCGTTCGTAGACGACGGCGGCGCCCTGTTTCATCTCCCAGTGCGGTTCGGAGTAGCTCCGCTTGCACAGGTCGCCGGCGAGCGGTTCAGCCCAGGCCGGGTCGACGACCGCGTTCATGCGGGCGAACAGCCGACTGGTTTCGACCAGTTCGGCGCTCATCACCGCGTTGGGCTGCTTCTTGGCCAGCGTCGAGCCGGGGAACAACACGAATCGTTGCTGGCGGGCACCGACGTAGTCCTTTTTGGCGACGTCTTTCAGCCCGATGTGCGAGAGCAGCCCGGCCAGCAGCGACCGGTGCACGCCGTCGGGATTCGTGCTCGGCTCGCCGACGTGCAGTCCGAGCGGTTTGGCGAGTTGGCGCAGCTGACGCAACACGTCCTGCCATTCGCGTACCCGCAGATAGTTGAGGTATTCGTTCTTGCACAGCCGTCGGAAGGCGCTGGAGCCCAGTTCGGACTGTTGCTTTTCGAGGTAGTTCCAGAGGTTGAGCAGGCTGAGAAAGTCGCTCGTCGGGTCGGCGAATCGGGCGTGAAACTGGTCGGCCTGGGCGCGGCGTTCAAGCGGACGTTCCCGGGGGTCTTGAATGGTCAGCCCGGCCACGATCGCCATGACTTCGCGGCTGGTGCCCTGCGTCTTCGATTCGATCACCATGCGGCCGAAGCGCGGGTCGATCGGCAGCTTCGCGAGCTGCTGGCCGATGCGGGTCAGGCGCGGGGCGGCCGGGCCGCTGGCCGGCGCTGCGGCATGCTTGTCGGTGTCGGCCCGTGCGCCGCGACTGCTTTTGGTGCGCCCGGCAGCATCGGCTTCGACGGCGCCGAGTTCGGCGAGCAGGTCGAGGCCGTCCTTGATATTACGTGAGTCCGGCGGGGTCAGGAACGGGAACGAGGCGATATCGCCCAGGCCCAGGGCAATCATCTGCAAAATGACGGCGGCGAGGTTGGTGCGCAGAATCTCCGGCTCGGTGTACTCCGGGCGGCGCGAATAGTCCTCCTCGGAATACAACCGAATGGCGATTCCGTCGCTGGTGCGGCCGCTGCGTCCGCTGCGCTGGTTGCCGGAGGCCTGGGAGATTGCCTCGATCGGCAGTCGTTGCACCTTGGAGCGCACGCTGTAGCGGCTGATGCGCGCGGTTCCGGCATCGATGACATAGCGGATGCCCGGCACCGTCAGGCTGGTCTCGGCCACGTTGGTCGCCAGCACAATGCGTCGCTTGACCCCGGCCACGGTCGAGGGCTGGAACACCCGGTGCTGGTCGGCCGACGACAGCCGGCCGTAGAGCGGCAGCACCTCGGTGGGGTTGCGGCTGGCCGAGGAGGCGTATTTGCCCTGCAGGGCGTCGGCCGCGTCGCGGATCTCGGTCTCGCCGGAGAGGAAGACGAGCACGTCGCCGTTGGATTCCCGTTCGAGTTCGTCGAGAGCCGTGGTGATGCCCTCGATATAGTCACGGTCGACGGGGGGAGCGGCATCCGTCGTGTCGTCGTTCTCGACGCCCGGCTCGGCGACGAGTGGCCGGTAGCGAATCTCGACCGGAAAGGTGCGCCCGGAGACTTCGACGACCGGTGCCGGGGTGCCGTCGGCAGAAGCGAAATGCTTCGCGAAGCTGGCCGGGTCGATCGTGGCCGAGGTGATGATGAGCTTGAGGTCGGGGCGTTTGGGCAGCAGCTGCCGCAGATAACCCAGCAGAAAGTCGATGTTGAGGCTGCGCTCGTGTGCCTCGTCGATGATGATCGTGTCGTATTTGCGCAGCATGCGGTCACGGTGAATCTCATTCAAGAGGATGCCGTCGGTCATCAGCTTGATGCGGGTGTCGGTGCCGACCTTGTCGGTGAAGCGCACCTGGTAGCCGACGAGTTCGCCGACCTCCTGGCCGAGCTCCTCGGCGATGCGCTCGGCGATGGTGCGCGCGGCGAGCCGGCGCGGCTGGGTATGGCCGATGTTCTCACGCCCCAGCTCGAGACAGATTTTGGGCAGCTGGGTGGTCTTGCCCGACCCGGTCGACCCGGCCACGATCACCACCTGGTTGTCACGGATGGCGCGGGCGATGTCGTCGCGACGCTGGCTGACCGGCAGTTCGGGCGGGAAGGTGATATTAAGCGATTCCATGGATCTTCTATCGTACTTCGCCCCGATCGTGCGCTCCTTCCCGCTCTCGCCGGCCGTCGCCGGGGACGAGCGCAGCGGCCGGTCGGCCGCAGCAGGGTCATCCGCCGCTCTCGTGAGATTCGGTCGGCTTTCGGGTGCGCTTTCGCGGTAAGTGAACATCGGGTGCTTGGGGGGAGAGAATAAGGCGCGGCCCCTAGGGTTATCGCATGACGAATTCTGTACCCACACTCACCCTCAACGATGGTCACACGATTCCGCAGCTCGGCTTCGGAGTGTTCAAAGTCGAACCCGATGAAACCACCCGCATCGTCTCCGATGCGCTGTCGGTCGGATACCGCCACATCGACACCGCGGCCATTTACGGCAACGAGGAGGGCGTGGGCAAGGCGCTCGCTGCCTCGAACATCGACCGCTCCGAGCTGTTCATCACGACCAAGTTGTGGAACGACCGGCAGGGCACCGAATCGGCTTTCTCCGCGTTCGAGGAGAGCCTCGAGAAGCTCGGCCTCGACTATGTGGATCTGTACCTGATTCACTGGCCGGCCCCGGCCAACGACAAGTTCGTCGAGAGCTGGAAGGCGCTCGAGAAAATTCAGGAGTCCGGACGGGCCCGGTCCATCGGCGTCTCCAACTTTCTGGCGCCGCACCTCGACCGGCTGTTGCACGAGACGAGTATCGTGCCCGCCGTCAACCAGATCGAGCTGCACCCGGCGCATCAGCAGCCCGAGGTCACCGCGTTCGCTCGCGAAAACAGCATCAATATCGAGGCCTGGGGTCCCCTCGGCCAGGGCAAGTACCCCTTGTTCGAGGAGACGGTGGTCGTGGATGCCGCCGACGCGCACGGTAAGTCGCCCGCGCAGATCGTGATCCGCTGGCACCTGCAGGTCGGCAACATCGTGTTCCCCAAGTCGAACCGGGTGGAGCGCATGGCCGAGAACTTCGACGTCTTCGACTTCGAACTCACCCGAACCGAGGTCGCCATGATCTCTGCCCTGGAGCGTGCCGGTCGTGTCTCGGCACACCCCAACGAGGTGAACTAGCTCGCATCCGCTTCGCGCTGGTTGATCGTGCTGGCGCGCTCGTTTGCTGCACGCGCGGCTGGCCTGCCAGCGGCGTGAGCAGCAAACGGATGCGTGAGCAGCAAACGGATGCGCGACCGCCGGGCGCGGATTGCGAGTAGCGTTGGTGCCCTCGCCGCCCGCACGTTGTGAAAGAAGCGCATGAACCCGATCGAGTGGCTGTTCGACGCCCAGCTGCAGATCGGCACCCAGACCATCCTCTGGCGCGAGGTCATCGGCAACGTCTTCGGCATTGCGAGTGCGTTCGGCGGCATGCGCCGCAAGATCTGGGCCTGGCCGGTGGGCATCGTCGGCAACGCGCTGCTCTTCACCGTGTTTCTCGGGGCCGTGTTCGGCACGCCCAACCCGATCAACCTGCTCGGGCAGGCCGGCCGTCAGATCATGTTCATCGTGGTGTCGATCTTCGGCTGGGTGCAGTGGCAGCGCAGTCGCAACTCCACCGTGCACGTGGCCGTCGCTCCGCACTGGGCCGGTAACCGCATCCGCATTCTGCTCGGTCTCGGGCTCGTCGCCGGCACTCTCGTGCTCACGCCCATCTTTCGCGCCCTCGGCTCCTTCGAGCCGGTCTGGGCGGATGCCTGGATCTTCACCGGCTCCCTGCTCGCCACCTACGGCATGGCCAAGGGCTGGACCGAATTCTGGCTCATCTGGGTGGCCGTCGACATTGTCGGGGTGCCGTTGCTGATCAGTGCCGGCTATTACGCCTCCGCCGTGCTGTACCTGTTCTACGGTGCCTTCACCATCGTCGGATTCGTGGTCTGGGTGCGGGTGCAACGACGTCGGAATGCACTGCTCGGCGTCGTCTGACGAAAGGTTCGGCTCGCCTTGGCCGGCAGGCCGAGAGCACAATGGAGTATGTCCAATCGACTCGCCTCCGCCATCAGCCCCTACCTGCGCAGCCACGCCGACAACCCGGTCGACTGGTACAGCTGGGGCGAGGAGGCCTTCGCAGCCGCCCGCGAGCGAGACGTGCCCGTGCTGGTATCGATCGGCTACTCCACCTGCCACTGGTGCCATGTCATGGCCAGGGAGAGCTTCAGCGACCCGCAAATCGCCGACTATCTCAACGAGCACTTCGTCAGCATCAAGGTCGACCGTGAGGAACACCCCGACGTCGACGCGAGCTACCTCACCGCCGCGAGTGCTTTCATCGAGGGGCTCGGCTGGCCGCTCAACGTCTTCGTCACTCCCGACGGAGCCGCCTTTCACGCGGGAACGTACTTTCCGCCGACGGCTCTGGCCGGGCATCCGTCGTTTCAGGAGGTTCTGACCGCCGTTACGACAGCCTGGGTCACCCGCCGCGCCGATTTGACGGCCGGCGCCGCCCAGGTGGCCGAGCTGCTCGCCGAATCGGCGCGCAAGCTCACGGCGGGAACGGGCGCGGGCTCCGAGTCCGGCGTGCAGCCGAGCACCGACCGGCTCGACCGGGCCGCCGCGCAGCTGATCGGGTATGAGGACGCCCCGTTCGGCGGCTTCGGCGGCGCGCCGAAGTTTCCCGTGGCCCCGGCGCTGTCCTTTCTTCTCGAGCACGGGAACGGACAACCGGATGCAGCGCCCTCGGCCGGGAGCCTCGGTGCCAGCACCGAGCTCGCCCTGCGCACGCTCAAACGCATGGGCGCGTCGCCGCTGCGTGACGCGATCGAGGGCGGCTTCTTTCGCTACGCGGTCAACCGGGACTGGAGCGCTCCGCACTACGAACGCATGCTCTATGACAACGCCCAGCTGCTCAGCCTGTATACCCGGGCGTGGATGCGCACCGAAGAAGGCTGGGCGCGGGACGTGGCCGAAGGTATCGCCGGCTTTCTCTGCGACGTGATGCAACTGCCGAGCGGCGGGTTCGCCAGCGCCCAGGACTCCGAGAGCACCGTTGACGGCCGGCGGGTCGAAGGCGGGTACTACGCACTCGAACAGGGCGACCGCCTGGCGCAGACCCCGCCGGCCCTCGACGAAAAGGTGCTCACCGGCTGGAACGGCCTCGCCATCCAAGCCCTGGCCCGCGCCGGCTTCGCCTTCGACCGGCCCCGTTACGTCGACGCCGCTCGCGGCGCAGCCGACTACCTGCAGACACACCACGAGCGCGCCGACGGCACCCTCGTGCGGGCCTCGGTCAGCGGCCCTACCGAGGCCCGCATCTCCGAGGCCAAGGCCACCCTGGAGGACTACGGCATGTACGCACGGGGGCTCCTCGAACTCGCACTCGTCACCGGTGACGTAACCTACGCCACCCGGGCTCACAATCTGCTCGACAGTACGTTAGCGGATGCCGCAGACACTCCCGCTTTCCGCCCGCCGCACGGTATGGATCCGGTACTGACGAGGCAAGGCCTGGTCAGCGCCGTCGATCCCTCCGAGGGCGCGTACCCCTCCGGACTGTCCGCAACCGCTGATGCCGCCCTGCTGCTGCACCGTGTCACCGGCGACGACCGCTATCGGCAGGCCGCGCAGGCCGGCCTGGCGCTGGTCGCCGACCTCGCGCCCGAACGCCCGCTCGCGTTCGGGGCCGCCCTGCGCCTGTTCGACGAGCTGTACGCTC
>Ga0314774_1002096_pt1 | contig 11694 bp, 10 predicted proteins | sample MetaGCBIA2018_FD_204515 | JGI IMG/M metagenome (GOLD analysis project Ga0314774, IMG submission 204515) | Cryopeg brine microbial communities from Beaufort Sea near Barrow, Alaska, United States - CBIA 2018 | ecosystem: Environmental > Aquatic > Marine > Coastal | place: USA: Alaska | collected... | reverse complement strand
CCTCTAATGGGCATTTTCGCATAATTTGCGGCCTGTAAATTCTGACTAACATCGGTTTTTACCAAGGACTAAAACAAAGGCTTGGCCGCTCTGGCTAACTTCTTTTAAAATAACTCAAAAACTCATGCTTTTGCTCAGCTGTTTTGGTGGCAGCAGGTCCTGGCTGAGACTTATTCAAACCCGCAACGCCTTGTTCAGTGAACTCTCGACGCCATTGGGCTAGCTGGTTTGAATAAAGCTTTTCACGCCTTAACAGAGGGCCTAGTAGTTCCCCATGCTGGCAGGCATCGGCTTGCTGTAGGATGGACAACTTATACTCTACAGTGAATGAGCGACGCCCTCGCTTTTCTAGCTTGGGGTTGGGCAGAATGTGTGTCATCGGCTTTGGCATAATGGTCTCCTAAAGCATTCTGATTTCTATGTTAACTCAAAATCAGTTGGTTCATGCTTAGGTTGGCACACAGGGAAGGGAAGCGGGACTGACGGCCGTCGCTAATCAAGAATTCACAACCATATTACCAACGAAAATGTCGAAAATGTCGAAACTGACGGACCACGTTTACACGATCCTGCGCCGGAAAATCATGTCTGGCGAGTTCGCTTCACAGAAGCAAATCAAAGAAGAAAATGTTGCCAACCTGCTGTCGGTGAGCCGCACCCCAGTTCGGGCGGCGATCGATCGACTTATTGCCGACGGTCTTTTGTTTCGCGAGCGTGGACGAGGCTCTTTCGTCTCGTCGTGGAACAAGGAAGACATTAGGGAGATATTCGAGCTGAGAATTCTGCTGGAGTCACGTGCCGCGAGTCTGGCTGCGCTGAATGCGTCCCCAGAACAGATATCCCGCCTGCGAGGCCATACCGAGGCAATGGAGCGACTCATCCGTGATAAGCCCGATGAATATCTGGTCAGCATTCAAAACGAGAATCAGCGTTTCCACAATGTGATGTTGGAAGCTGCTGGTTCGCCTCGTCTTACACGGTTGGCTGAGACTCTGGTCGACATTCCGATCACCATTGGCTCGTTCTATCTCTACTCGGAAGAAGACATGTGCCGTTCCGTCCAACATCACCGTGAGTTGATCCACTCCATCGAAATGAGATCTGACGCCTACGCAAAGGATGTTATGCAGGTACATTTGCGCGCGGCTTATAATGCTTTCATGACACATCATAAAGGCGGAACAGCGAACTCAAGTGCCGCTGAAGACGGCTGGCAAACCTAGCCTTGCTAGCCGAGCGTCAGGGCTTACAGGAACAACACCAGAGTGCATACGACTCCGATAAATACCATCATAAAGCGCATATTCTCTCCCTTAGCGAGTGCAGTTGGCGAGACAGCAAAAGCTTTGCAAGCGGTGAGAAACGCTAACGATCCCAGCGCTGTTATGACGCCGTAAGCCCATCCAATAAGTGCTGCGATGCCAAGCAAGGCAACGTGCAGTTCAGTCGGCATGACCGGGCCAAACAGAGTCAGGGTAATTGTCGCAGGTACCACCATATGCAGCCCCAATGAGGCTGGAATGGCAATCACCAATACCGTTAGCGCAATCAATGCATTGGCGCCAATGTTGTGCGCCAACATCAAAACCCAGTCTTGTACTTCGGGCGTTGTGTTCACGGCGATAGCAAAGATCAAGGCCCCCGAAAAGATGGTGATCTCACTGTCGAAATCTCGCCAGTAGCGTTGGGTCAGAGCCAACATCCTGCCGCGAACGGCCAGACCACGCCGTAGCGCGATGCACAGCGCTAGCGGCGGGATGAGTAGCGTAGCGCCTTGAAGCGGGTTGAGGCCAACGCTCGTGTATAACATCAAGTTGAGTGCCACCAATCCAAGCACGGGACATAACACCCAGCATAGGGCCTTCCAGAAACGTGCAGGCAATTCGCGGGGCAGACGGCAAAGCCCCCCAAGGAAACTGAGCGCCAGCAAAACACAGGCCAGTACGAGGCCAATCGTCAAAACTCGCCATAGTTGCAGCTGTTCACCCAAGGAAGCGGTCACGATGCCCATAGCGACAGTGAAGGGCGAGAACAGCACCGATAGACCGATACCGCGAATCGACCACCCGGCGATGTCCTCCTGAACGGCCGCGTCGTGGTGCTGATATGTCACCAGCGGTGCGATGACACTAACAGCGCCCACCGCCAGTGGTACACCAAAACATACGCCCAGCAGTTGCACCATGCCACGCCGAGGACGCGGCTCCAGAGTAGCGAACGAATCATTGACCTCACGCAAGCGGGGAGCGGTCTGAATCACCGCGCGCAGTACATAGAGACTTGCTAAAAAAGCAGAGATCATCGCCGCACGCTCCAGCCCCTCGGCAATCGCACTCCAATGCTGGGAATGGGCCATGAGCGCTAGTGAGGCGCCGAACAAAACCAGGAAAATCTTGCAGTTCAGCCCGAACTGGGTAAGGCATGAGAGCAAAACAATCAACAACGCAATTCCCCCGGCCCAGTGACGCATTCCGTCACTGTCGAGGAGAATAGAGAGAGCCCCGCAGCACCACAGTCCCAGAATCCACGCTGGCATTGACCGGCGCAGGACAGAATGCCACGGGCGGAACGGCACACTAAGGCTCAAGCGGCTTGAGCAGCTTGTGAATTGAGCGGTACCTCACCGATAACGGTGCAACGGTGCATCAGTCGATCGCCTAGCCCTTCGTAATCCATAACTGCATAATGCATCGTGCATCGGTTATCCCATATTACCAAGTCATTGAGCTGCCACACGTGGCGATACTGAAATTCAGACTTGGTGCAGTGACGATAGAGTAACTCAAGGATTGCCTGACTCTCGTCTTTGGTAACTCCGACGATATGAGACGTAAAGCCAGGATTGACGAAAAGGCACTTGCAGCCAGTTTCGGGGTGAGTCCGCACCACAGGATGTGTTATCGGAGGGGCTTTTTGCAGCTGCTCCTGAGTGATATTTTCGTTACTGAAACCACCACCCTGCGCGACAGCAAAATCATGCACAGCATCGAGGCCTGCCAAGAACGTCTTCATTGTGTCGGAGAGAGCGTCATAGGCCTTGTACATGCTGGTGTATATCGTATCGCCACCGTAAGGGGGGATCTCTAGTGCATAAAGGATTGACGCCATAGCAGGAGTTTTTTCATAGGACTGATCAGAGTGCCAGTAGGTCCCGGCACCCTTACGGCCCTGTGGTTTTCCATTCATAACCTTGTTTGATACACGATAGATTTCTGGGTGATCGGGGTGTAGGTACTTGGCGACAGTGTGACCTTGCAGTGTATGAAGTTTGCCGAACTTTCGGCTGAAAGCAATTTGCTGTTCCACGCTGATATTTTGATCACGTATCACTAGCACACCGTTGGCGCGATTCCACAATTCACGAATTTCATCGAAGAGCGCATCGCTGATGCCGGGAGCGAGATCTATACCATGCACTTCAGAACCAAGGGCGGGACACAGGGGACGATAGTCAATTTTCATGGCAATTTCCTTAAGTGGTTTTGGTTGAGTTCTCATTAGTGTTGTTGGCCATATGCGGTTTTTACTCGGTAAGTCGTCGTTGTTGCCGATCAGTAAACGTGACCAAGACCTTGCGAATAAGTGGGATTAAGATTGTCAAGGCGATAGCACCCACCATGATCATGGCAATCGTGCTTGAGAAGAGAATGCCAGTGTCTTGACCTCCGATTAGTAAAGCACGGCGTAAGTTAGACTCAGCGATGGGGCCGAGAATCACTGCCAGCACAGCGGGCGCCAACGGCACATTTAGTCGCTCAAGCCCCCAACCAAACAGACCGAATAAAAACATGAGCCAAACATCAAAGATGCTGTTGTTGATGGCGAACACACCAACAGTGGTTAAAGCGATGATAATCGGCGCCAGCAGTAGCGGCGACATGTACATCACATTGATAAACAGCCGCGCCCCCAAACGTCCGATGACGAGCAACATGATGGAAGTCACTAGCATGGCAAGGATAAAGCCATAGGTGACGGGTGCTGATTCGGTAAAGAGCGCCGGCCCCGGCAACATGCCGTGAACCAGTAGCCCCCCAAGAATAACGGCCGAGACCGAGCTGCCGGGAATGCCCAGCGCAAGTGCCGGGATCAGCGAGGCAGCGTTATCCGCATTGTTGGCACATTCCGCTGCGGCCACACCTTCTGGAGCCCCCTTGCCGAATCTGGACTTATCCTTGGCCGCACGGCGCGCCTCGTTCCACGAGAGCATGGCGGCGATATTGCCACCGGTGCCGGGGATAATGCCGACGATGACTCCAATTACCGAGGATCGGCACCAAGTCGGTACCAAACCCGTCCAAGAGATAGATCGTCCACTTCGACCTAGCTTTTCCTTGCCACTGCTTTTTTTGATCAGCATGGCCTCTTGGGCCAAAGTCAGCGCAGGTGGGATGGCATAAAGCCCGGTCAAAAAAACGAGGATGCTGATCCCTCCGCTCAGTTCCATTGTGTCCAGAGTGAAACGCTCGTTGCCAGATATCGAATCAATGCCCACCATACCGACAATCAGACCCAAGCAAGCGCTAATCAGCCCTTTGACAGGAACGTCACTAAGCAACACTGAGATAGCGACCAGGCCAAATGTCGCCAGCCAAAAAAGCTCGACCGGACCGAATTTCAGTGCAATGGCCGCTAGGGGTGGACTCAGCAGCAGCAGTGCCAAGGCACTGACTGATCCACCGATCACAGAGGAGGTAAGGGCAATATTCATTGCCTCCAACCCCTGATTATTTTGGGCCATAGGATAGCCATCAAAGACTGTGGCAATACCTGCGGGAGTGCCAGGAATGCGCAACAGGATGGCAGGGATCGCCCCACCATACATAGCGCCATTGTAAATCCCCGCCATCATTCCCAGAGCAGCGAGGGGTTCCATCGAGAAAGTCAGTGGTATGAGTACAGCTATGCCCATGGTGGCTGAGAGGCCCGGTAAGGCGCCAATGAAAACGCCGATAGTGGTTCCAGCCACCATAGAAAGTAATACCGGCACCGAGAATAATAGCGGCAAAGCTGAGATGATATTTTCCCACATTGGCTATACCTTATATGAGACGCATGAAGAACTCAGTAGGGAGAGGACGACCGAGAAGAACCATGAACACAAGATAAATGAGCGAGGCAAATACGGCTCCAGTCAGAAAAAGAACTTTCCACCTCAGGTATCCAAGTAGGTATCCCGTAATTGGGACAAAGAATAAAAATGAGGTGGCAAAGCCGAGCTTAGGAGCGACGCCGATCAGCACAATCGTAGCAGTGACCAGCAAGGCAGACCGCCTGATCTCGGCCTTACGAAATTGCAGGACACCTGCGCTATCCCGGCGCAGGGAAACAATGGCTTTTACTGCCCATGCTATGAGCAAGAGCATCAGCAGGCTGAGGACAGCGGTAGGAAGATAGGCTGATTCGCGAGGGAAATTCATGGCATGCAGAATTCCCAGAACGCTTAGAATCACACCCAAAGAAGCGGCCCCAAATTCAACGCTGGCTTGACGCATAATCACTCTCACTAATGAAACAAGGGTACGCGGCACTTCCAAGCCTATGGAGGTGCCGCTAAGATTTGGCCCTATTACTCATTCCAGGGAGACTCATCCCAGAGCACCTGAAAGCGTTCTTGCATTGCGTCAATCGTCGCTTGATATTCCTGAGCGTTCTGGTACGACAGGGGCAAAGACTGTTTATCCGCAGCAGCAATGAGGTCTTCCTCCGCCATGGCTGCAGCAATAGCTTCTGAAAGTTTATTGACAATGTCCTCAGGTACACCGGCAGGTACTGCGATTCCTCGGTTGGAGCCGATCATTAAGTCGTACCCTAGTTCTATTAATGTAGGGACATTGGGCGCCTTCTCCCAACGCTCTTCCGAAGCTTGTGCCAAGGAATTGATGCGGCCCGCCGCTGCATCTGTGGCTGCTTCTCCCATATTGAAGATACCCAGGTCGATATGCCCACCCATAAGTGCTTGGCGCACATTTGACGAGCCAGAAAACGGTACATGGATCATTTCGATTCCGGCTTGTCGCTCCAGGAATAGCGCTGCCAGATGGTCATCTGAGCCCACCCCGGTAGTTCCATAGGAAAGAGTGTTTGGATTAGCCTTGGCATACTCTATCAGGTCTAACAGAGTCTTGAAGTCACTGTCGATATGCACATTAAAGCCTGCCGGATCGTCGACAATACTAGCAACCGGCGTCAAGTCTTCCATCTCGTATCGGGTTTCGCGCTCAATCGGGATGGTCATCACATTAGGTGAATTTATAAAGCCAATGGTGTATCCGTCAGGATCGGCACTGGCCAATTCGCTGAAACCGATTGCACCACCAGCACCAGGCCGATTAACGACAATAATATCTGTTCCCAGATGTTTTTCGATGTAAGGCACTAATGTTCGCGCCGCGATGTCTGTTCCACCTCCAGCCGAATAAGCGATAATCATTACCACGTTGCGTTCGGGATAATCCGCCAGAACGGGAAACGAAAGGAGTGCGGTGGCGCCAAGAACAACCAAGGTCTTACTGAAGCTGGCTTTCATCGTAGGTACTCCGTTGATATCTTATCTATTGTTTTTATAAATACACAATCGAATATAGTCATAGGAATTAGCAACCGTCAAGAAATGCCTGACGTAATGCTCTCTAAAATAACTAAATATGTTATAAACAATTGATTTAGTTGATATTAAATAAATTCATACTTTTTTTATGGAAATTTTGCGCATTTCCTCTGCAAACAACCCCCGATTATTGCCCAAAATCCGCGATTACCCTGACGGCATTGCCGATGATCGACGCCGAAGCCGGCGTTTTGCGTGATTTATCGATTGCGGGCTCGCTTCAAGGGCGCAATCCAGACCGAAGGCAATAAAAATGCCCGGGCATTTGTGCTTTGATCGCGCACAGGGGTCATGGCGCACCGCGCACAGCCAATTCTCAGCAGCGATGTCGGAAGGTATTGGGCAGCGCCACGACCTCGCGGTTGACCTTCATACGCTGCTGTCCTGCGTTCGCACGCAGCGTATGAAAATATTCCATCGCTGCGCCCACCCGCGTGCAGCATGAACACCACGACCGTCCATCGCTGATGCAGCATAGCCGGCAGCTCTTGACACCCCTTGGTAATGATCTATTCGATATTTGTATCTTCTGCTTCACTCATCCCTCGAGGTTTTTCTATGCCTTGGTTGCAGAAACCGCAGAATTAGGGTATTTCTTTTATATTGTTTTTATATTGTTTTTAACAAGAGGAGTTGGATCCTATGCATATCGCTCTAATCGGTTGTGGTGAAGTCGGACGAAGCATGGCAACCGCCCTGAGCTCAGTAGCAGGGATCGAGCTCACCATCTGCGAAAAATTTCAGACGCCAATCATCGAGGCGTTTATCCAGACTTTGGGAGCAACGCCGCAAAATGCTCTCGGGGAGTGGCTGGGAACATGTGACGCAGTCTTCAGTTGCGTGGTGGGCAACTTCGCGTTAGAGGTTGCCGAAGCAGCGTCGGAATGGATGCGCCCTGAGTCGGCGTATCTAGACGTCACTACGGCTTCACCAAAAGCGATGCGTGAGGCTGAGGCCCATTTCGGAAGACGCGGAGGCAACTTCCTGGATGTTGCGATCATGGGGGCGATCGCCTCGAACGGTATCGCGACTCCTCTACTGATCGCCGGTGATACCTCCGCACCGATGGCGACTCGGACGCTGCAGCTATTGAAAGAGGTCGGCGCGCCAGTAAAGTGGCTGGAACACAGTCGAGCGGGAGATGCCGCCACACTCAAGTTGCTGCGCAGCGTGTTCACTAAGGGCATGGAGGCGTTGGCGGTGGAGTGCCTGGTCTGCGCGGAACACTTCGGCGTTCGCGATCGCCTCTACGAGGTACTCGGTGACATAGACCGTGCGCCGCTCAAGGATTTCCTCAATATGCTGGTGACCACACACCTGATACATGCCGAGCGCCGTTGGCACGAGGTCGATAACGTCATCGCCCAGCTCGAGGCGGCTGATCTGACCCCCTTAGTAATGTTTGGCGTGCGTGAGGTCTTCGAGCGCACTGCCCAGGCCGAATGGAAGAAGCATCATCATGACGCGATGAGCGTCAGCATCGAAGATGCCTTAATGGAGCTCAAGGCAATCATTCAGAGTGACAGTTTACGGCCCACCGCCTCCCGCTTGACGGGACAGCTCGTGCGCAACCCCTCCCTTTCACATTTCTTAGGATCAACAAAAATGCCGACCCAAGAACAACTCACAACGTTAAAAACCTATGGTACCGCCACAATCCACGAAGCACAGGGACAGACAGGCGCCATGGCCTCCAACCTCAAGCCTCTGGACCCGACTCTCCGCCTGGTGGGACGTGCTCTAACCGTTGATTGCTATCCAGGCGACAACTTGATAATCCACTATGCGATCACCCAAGCCAAACCCGGTGACGTTCTGGTGATTGATGCCAAAGGCTTCACTGAAGGTGGACCCTGGGGGGACATTCTCACCCTGGCGGCGCAGACAGCAGGCATTCAGGGGCTGGTAATTGATGGCATGGTGCGTGACGCAGATACAATTATCGAATGCGGCTTTCCGGTATTTTCCAAGGGGCTTTCCATCAAGGGGACCAACAAGGTGCAGCCTGGCCGGATCAATGTGCCAATTACTTGCGGCGGTGTGTCCGTCAGGCCTGGTGACATCATAGTGGGCGACCGCGATGGCATTGTGGTGGTTGACCCGGAGCGAGTAACCGAGGTCATGGATGCATCTCAGACACGTGAAGAAAAGGAGGAGGGCATGCGCCAGCAGATCGGGCAAGGTCGGACTACTGTAGAATTACTTGATCTGAATCCGGTGCTGGAGCGTCTTGGCGTGCGCTGAAGTGAGCGACGAAGAGTTCGCACCATGAGCAACTCGATGACAACAGGATAGCGTCATGCGATCACTATCCAAGCAGCAAGGTGCCTCTAAACAGGCGCCCGTTAAACATCAACGAAGGCAACGTCTCGCGATCATACATAACTTGCATGATTTCGAGCAGGCTGCACGCCGGCATCTGCCGCACGCAATCTTCTCCTACATTGCCAATACGGCGGAAGACGGCAAGTCCCAGCGAGCGAATTCCAATGCCTTTGATGACTACGGCCTCATGCCAAGGGTGTTGGTCGATGTCTCTCAAGCCAGTCAGGCTACCACGCTGTTCGGTCAGCACTTTGACTCACCGTTCGGCATTGCTCCAATGGGATTGAGTGCTCTTTTCGCTTATCGTGGTGACTTAACACTGGCCCGAGCGGCGGGACGCCAGGGCATTCCTATGATCATGAGCGGCTCGTCGCTTATCCCACTAGAAGAGGTCGCCGGCGTTGGCAAGTCAACCTGGTTTCAAGCCTATCTGCCGGCCGGATGGGAAGCCATCCGAGCCCTGCTCGAGCGAGTCAAGACTGCGGGGTTCCGACATCTGGTTATTACTCTGGATACCCCCGTAGCCACCAACCCGGAGAACAATCGACGCGCAGGTTTTTCTTCACCGCTGAGGCCAAGCCTGAAGTTAGCCTGGGACGGGGTCAGTCACCCGCGCTGGTTGGGAGGCACTTTCTTGAGGACACTTATTAAGCATGGCATGCCCCACTTCGAAAACAACTATGCGACTCGCGGTGCGCCAATTTTCTCGCCTCACGTCAACCGCGACATCTCCGACCGCGGACATCTCGACTGGGACGACATGGCGTTCATTCGCGACCATTGGCCGAGCAATCTGATCCTCAAGGGCGTGCTGCATCCCGACGATGCGCTCCGTGCAGCGCGTCTGGGCGTCGATGGGCTCATCGTCTCCAATCATGGGGGGCGCCAATTGGACGGTGCTGTTTCTCCGCTGAGCGTGCTACCGGAAATCATACGAGCGGTAGGTACTTTTCCGGTGATGATCGATAGTGGGTTCCGTCGGGGCACGGATGTTCTTAAGGCCCTTGCGCTGGGAGCACGTTTCGTCTTCGTCGGGCGCCCGTTCGCCTACGCAGCGGCTTTCTCGGGGCAAGCCGGCGTCGAGCACGCAGCCTACCTTTTATCCAATGAAATCGCTCGTGATATGGCCCTGCTGGGCATCACTGACCTCTCGCAATTAAACGCCGATCATCTTCGCCGGCTCTCCTAATTGAGGGAGGCCAAGCGCGAGACAGCAACAATCGCTAATAAGGAGCAGGCCTTGGCTTTTAAACCAGAGCACAAACGCCAGTCGGTAACGAAAACTACCCGAGCCATTATCCGACTCGACGTCTGGTACGATCCCGCTATGCAAGCGGTTTTCAATCAGTATCCCAATTATGCCCTAACAACGATCGAACGCGACGCTGATAAGCACACCGTTGCCGTGGCATTGGACAGCGCGCATGCTTATCAGATTTCATCTGCCAAAGACGAGACTCCGTCACGCTGGCGAGCCGATGCCGAGCTGCTCGCTCAGGCACCAAACCTTCTATGCGTTTCGACCTCGGGCTCGGGCTATGACACCGTTGACGTTGAAGCGTGTACACGGGCGGGGGTTTTGGTGATGAGCCAGGCGGGGGCCAATGCTCGGTCGGTGGCAGAACATACACTCGGCCTGATGATTGGGGTCTCCAAGCGACTCGCCGAAACCGATCGCCGACTGCGCAGGGAGTGCGGTTTCACTCGTGAGGAAGTGATGGGGCGCGAGATCTTCGGCAAAACTTTAGGACTAGTGGGGCTTGGCCATATCGGCCGACGCGTCGCCGCACTCGCCCGAGCATTCGAGATGCGCGTCATTGCCTGTGACCCGGAACTCAACGAGGCAACAATGGCCAAGCGCGGAGCACGGAAGGTATCACTGGATACGTTGCTAGCCGAATCAGATCATGTCTCGCTGCATTGTCCCCTTAACGCGGATACCCTCAATCTGATTGACGCCGAGGCCTTTCACCGCATGAAGCCAGGTGCGGTGTTTATATCCACCGCACGGGGTGGCATACACTCCGAGTCGGCATTGATCGACGCGATGCGAAGTGGTCGTCTAGCCGGCGCAGGCATCGACGTGTGGGATATCGAACCCCCGCCGCTCGATCATCCAATGCTGTCTATGCCAAATGTAATCGCCACTTACCACACTGCCGGCGTGACTCATGAAGCACGGCGTAATGTGGCCACTTGGGCCGCCGAGCAAATCATTTACACTCTCGATGGCGACATGCCTCCTCGCCTCGTCAACCCTGCTGCTTGGTCCAAGTACGCCGAGCGCTATGAAAGAATCTTCGGGTTCAGGCCTAGCGAATCAGAATAGGTCGTGCGAGCGAAGCGAGCCCGGACTTAGCTTTATTCGTTGTAACCAGTGGAGGTCATGAACTCTGCAAAAACTAGAAATTCTCTAGGGAGAGTAACTATTCAGCTCAAAAAAACTGCGAAAGTTCTTGACTGGGTTTTGCTTGAATCTTCCCGCTTTATCGGCATTCGTACCGATGCCACCACGCAGGCCATAGCCGACGGCATAAGGTCTGCTAAAGGGCTTTACTAACCGATTTCGATCACGGGACGGCCTCAGTCTTTTAATCGCCTCAGAATGGCCCTCAGAGCCAAAAATGTCGCTCTGAAACCCCGTGCGATAATGGGCGCCTGACAAAGCCATCCAGGTGCGGGCAGACATTGAAGATAGAAAATATTGACGTTGATTCGGCGATCGGATCCGTCAAAAAACTTCTCGAGAAAGAGCGCGA
>Ga0314774_1002095_pt1 | contig 11704 bp, 11 predicted proteins | sample MetaGCBIA2018_FD_204515 | JGI IMG/M metagenome (GOLD analysis project Ga0314774, IMG submission 204515) | Cryopeg brine microbial communities from Beaufort Sea near Barrow, Alaska, United States - CBIA 2018 | ecosystem: Environmental > Aquatic > Marine > Coastal | place: USA: Alaska | collected... | reverse complement strand
GATACTTATATTTATTTTTTCCAAACCTTTTAAATCTATTGATTTCAGTGTATCTCTTATTGTATCAATTTGTGGTAAACGCTCACCTTTTGATATTAAATTCTTGAATTCATTTTCCTTTAGCATGCAATTGAGTTCATTTAAACTCTTGATTCTAAGTAACAATCCTAGCACTAAAGGTAACATGACTTGTCCGGTTTCATACCTTGGGTTAATTCTCTCATCTGATAGGGAATTGATTTTCTTATCCATTTTATAAACCTTTTTGATGTATTTAACTAGCTTTTCAAAGTAATTTTTCCTCAATATTCCAACCCCATTTCTACTATTAGTTTAACAAAAACGGGGTTAAATTCAAAGTTCTTAATTCCCGAATTTGATGCACTTTCATGATGTTGGTTAAACCATTGAGTTTATTCGTATTTATAATAGTAGAAGCTAAACTGCTGATCGGAAGCTGAACATATGTAGCTATTATTTTATATTAGAGTCACGCAAACGTTTGTGTTAAAATAAACCAAAAAAACACTATTTGCCTTGTGTCTCTATATTTATTAGTGTATGATTTGTACATGTTCGAAGATGAAATTTGAAAAAAAATGTATATTTTGTACAATTTTTTTTCTGATATGAAAAAAAAAGATTTTTTTCACAAAAAAAGAAAAAGGAGGAAAGATTATGAGGAAAAGTTTGGTATTGTTTTTGACGGTGATTATTATGGTTGCCAGTTTATCGGGGTGTATGGGAGATTCAAAAGATGAAAATGTGAGTGCAGGTGGGAATTTTGAAAAGGAGGGTGTTGTTGTTAATACTTTTGGTCTTGAACCATTAGCAGAAAGAACTACGGTAACAGTTGGTTTTTTCTCTGGATCAACACATTCAAGTCCTTTTTACATTGCAGATAAAATGGGATTTTTTGATGAATTAAATATTGATTTAGAATATGAAACATTTATAAATGGTCCAGCAATGATGGAAGCTAGCTCTAATTGGGACATATGTGATGTTGGTGGTCCAGGTATCCTAAATGGTATGAAAAATTATGATGTACGTATGGTTGGGGTTTGTGATTATGAATATAATTTGGGAGTATTTGCAAGACCCGATTCTGAGATTGCTAAAGACCCCAAAAATCCTGAAGTATGGAAAGGTAAAAAAGTAATTTTACCAACAGGAACAGTGTTACAAGTAATTATGCTCAGATATCTTGAGTCTATGGGGCTAGGACAGGATGATATAAAAATAATAAGTATGGATGTAACTTCTGGACTAACAGCGTTTAAAGCAGGTGAAGGTGATATATATTGTGGTTGGAATGCATTTGCTTTTATTGCGGAGGATGAAGGTTATATAAGAATTACAGATGGTGGACAAATGGGATTACAAAATGTTTCTGGATTAGGAGCAACAATTGATGCAATGAATAATAATAAAGAAGGTTTAGAAGCTGCTTGGATGCTATATTATTTAACATGGCAATGGGCACAAGAATCTGATGAAAATATGGATAAAGCTATAAAGCTATTTGTTGAATCATGTGAAGATGAAGGAGTGTTAGCGGATGAAAATATATGTAGAAGAGAATTAGATATATTTGCTTGTCCATCTCCAATTGAAGCGGTTAAACTTTTCACAACAGAAGAAAATGACGTCATGAATAAAGCTGAAAGAAAAGTTTTGATTGCAGAAAATAATTTGTTTGAAATTCTTGATTTTTTTATTTCTACTGGAAGTTATACAGAGGAAGATAGAAACTATATTCTTGATAATAATCTTGTAGATCCTTCAATTGCAAAGTCTGCTAAATTGAAGTTAGAAGCAGCAGGACAATTCTAATATAAAATCACAAATGAGTATAAGATTTGAAGGATACCTTCAAATCTTATACTCATGTTAAGAGACGATAATAATTGCCAACTGTAGCTACTTAAAGGAGCATATTTATGAGTAATAGTTATAAAAATGAGAAGATGACTGATACAGAACGAATTTCTTTTGTTAAAAATACAAAACGAAAAGATGATTATTTAATTATTATGATATCAATTATTGGTGTGTTAGGTTTTTTGATTATTTGGCAGCTTGCCGTTGTTTTCGGCTTGCTACCTAGTCGATATGTTCCCATGCCAACAGAAGTGATCAAATTATTTGCAGTAAAATTGGTTGACCCAAATCCTGAAGGTGCAGTGTTAGGCGTACATATTTTGGCGAGTTTGCAAATTGTATTGACTGGATTTTTATTAGCGATTGTGGTTGGAGTGCCGCTTGGTTTAGTTATGGGATGGTATAAAGGCTTTGACAGTTTTATGCGACCAATCTTTGAAATTTTAAGACCAATACCACCAGTTGCATGGATTCCATTAACTATACTTTGGATTGGAATAGGTTTAAAAGCAAAAGCATTTATTGTTTTCTTTTCGGCTTTTGTACCTTGTGTAATAAATGCTTATGCCGGAATTAAACAAACGAATCCTGTTTTGATAAATGTAGCTAAGACCTGTGGAGCATCTAATTTTACGACGTTTTATAAAATAGGAATTCCTTCAGCTTTGACAATGACATTCGCGGGAGTAAAAGTTGCATTAGGTAATGCATGGGCGACTCTTGTTGCTGCTGAAATGTTAGCTTCTAGTGCAGGTTTAGGATTTATGATATTACAAGGGAGACAATTTGCAAGAGCAGATATTATCATATTAGGTATTGTTGTTATTGGAGTCATTGGGATTATATTCGCATCAATACTTGGATATGTAGAAAATAGAATGCTTGGCTGGAAAAAATAATGATATATTGGAAGGATGTGATCATTTTATGCAAAAAAACAATGTTGTTATGAGTGAAGCAGAGCGAAAAAGTTTTCTGCTTAATAAAATCTATAAAATATTACCGATTATTTCTGTTGTGCTATTAATATTATTATGGTTTATAGCAGCTGGAGCAGAAAATAGTAATTTCCCTTCACCTCAAGAGGTTTTTCTAAGATTTATTACCTTACAACAAAAACCAATTAAAGAGTTTAATTTATTTCAACATATTTGGATTAGTTTAATACGTGTATTTATCGCATTAATAGTAAGTTGGATTATTGGAATAGCTTTTGGAATATTAATAGGATGGAACAAGAAAGCAAATGCTCTTTTTAGTCCAGTGTTTACAGCTTTTAGATCAGTACCACCATTAGCGTGGGTTCCACTTATGACTATGTGGTTTGGAACTGGCGAATTTCCTAAGATTTTGTTAGTGTTTATGGGTGCTTTGATGCCAGTCGTTGTTAATACTCAGTCTGGAATTGCTAATGTGGCAAAAATGTATTTAGATGTAGGAACAATTTTTAATGCAAATGGAAAACAATTATTAATTGAAATTGCTATTCCTTCTTCGTTAGATGCTATTTTTGCTGGTATTAGAACGTCTACATCAGCAGCTTGGATGGTTGTTTTGGCAGCAGAGATGTTAGGTGGAAGATCGGGGATAGGATTTTTAATAGTTAGAGGTATGAATTCTGGAGACTATGCATTATGTTTGTTGTCAATGGTTTGTATAGGTATCGTTGGCGCATTGTTAGCAATAATGACAAAGTATTTAGAAAGGTTGGTTTGCCCATGGACAATAATAAAATAAAATTAAAGCTTGAAAATATCTCGCAAAGTTATATTACGAAAGATAATGTATTTACTGCTGTATCAGGAGTTTCGCTGGAAGTATATGACAGAGAATTTCTAGTTATACTAGGTCCTGGCCGTTGTGGAAAATCTGTTTTATTAAATATGATAGCGGGGATAGAAAAACCTGTAGATGGAAGTATCTTTTTAGATGGTGAGAAAATAAATGGTAGTGATGAGAGAATAGGAATGGTATTTCAAAAATTAGCACTTATGCCTTGGAAGACCGTAATTGAAAATATTGAATTTGGACTTAAATTAAAGGGAATGAATAAAAAGACACGCAGAGAAACAACTCAAAAATATATTGAATTAGTTGGATTAGAAGGATTTGAAAAAAGCTATCCAAATCAATTGTCAGGAGGTATGAAACAACGTGTGGGTATTGCAAGAGCTTATACGAATAGCCCGGAAATTTTATTAATGGACGAACCTTTTGGTCAATTAGATGCACAAACAAGATATGCAATGCAAGATGAAGTATTAAGAGTATGGGATGCAGAGAAGCGAACAGTGATTTTTGTCACAAATAATTTAGAAGAAGCACTGTATTTAGCTGATCGTATCATATTGTTAAGTAAATGCCCAGCTCACGTAAAAGAAAGTTATGATATTAATCTTCCTCGTCCAAGGAATACGACTGATTCAGATTTTTTACATCTTAGAAAATTGATTAGTGATAATACTGATTTGGCTTTATAAGGAGGAAAATGATGAGCAATAATAAAATAGAAGTTAAAAATCTAACCAAACATTTTGGAGATTTACATGTATTAGATGATATTAATTTTAATATTAAAAAAGGTGAATTTATCTGCATTGTAGGACCTACTGGATGTGGAAAAACAACATTTTTAAATCTATTAACGCGTATATATATGCCTTCTAAAGGTGATTTGTATATAGATGGTGAGCTAGCTGATCCAAGAAAACACAATTTAGCCTTTGTTTTCCAAGAGCCATCAGCTGTACCTTGGAAAACTGTGGAACAAAATTTAAAATTTGGGCTAGAATTAAAGAAAATACCCAAAAAAGAAATAGATAGTAGAGTGGAGAACATAATTAATTTAATGGGTTTACAAGAATTCCGAAATTCTTATCCTCATCAACTATCAGTGAGTACAGAACAAAGAATTATTATTGGTAGAGCATTTGTAATGAATCCTGATTTATTACTCATGGATGAGCCTTATGGACAAATGGATATTAAGTTACGTTTCTATCTTGAAGACGAAGTAATAAAATTATGGAAGGCAACTGGAAGTACAGTTGTATTCATCACACATAATATAGAAGAAGCTTTATACCTTGCAGAAAGAATATTAATATTAACGAATAAACCAACAACTATTAAAGAAGAGCTTAAAATTGATTTACCAAGACCTAGAGATATAACCTCACCGGAATTTATCAAGATTAGAAACTATGTAACAGAGCAAATAAGATGGTGGTAGGTTATTAGTAAGAATGGAGGTTATAATATGTATGATGTTTTAATAATAGGTTGTGGCATTGTTGGTGCGTCGATGGCCTATGAATTGACTAAATATAATGTATCAGTTTGTGTTTGTGAACGATCTAATGATGTGGCTAATGGCGTAACAAAGGCAAATAGTGCAATATTACACTCTGGATTTGATTGTCCTGTAGGAAGTTTAGAGGCGAAATATAATATTAGAGGAATTAAATTAGCAAAAGAAATATGTGAAAAATTAGATATTGAAAGAATACAAATGCCAACATTTGTCGTAGCTTTTGATGATAGAGAAATAAAAGAAGCAGAAAAACTTTATGAGCGTGGTGTTGAAAATGGTGTGACAGGAATTAAAATGTTAAAACCGGAAGAAGCACTAGAAATTGAACCTGCATTAAATGCCAAAATGGTAGCAGCGTTATATGCACCGGAATCAGCTATTGTTAATCCTTGGGAATATGCAATAGCTATGGCAGAAACGGCTGTTAAAAATGGAGCTTGTGTAAAGTTAGAAAGTAAAGTAGAAAAGATAGATAAGATTGATGATAAATTTGTAGTGGTTACTTCATCTGGGACATATGAAGCAAGATATGTTATTAATGCAGCGGGAGCATTTTCAGCGGATGTTTATAAACTAGTAGGTGGAACGGAGTTAGAGCAAACAAATTTCTGTGGTCAGTATCATGTTTTGGATAAGAGCCAAGGTGATTTGCTAAATTCTATTGTTTTCCCATGTCCTGATGAGAACGGATTCAAAGGTGTACTAGTTGCACCTACAGTTCATGGTAATTTGATAGTTGGGCCTGATGCTTATGTTGTTGAAGATGGAGATGACGTTGGTACTGTTTCACCGTTACTAGATGAGTTAAAGGAACAAGGGCATAAAACGGTTCCTTCTATTGATTTTAGAGAATCAATTCATCAGTTTGCTGGTGTGAGACCTAATACTCAAATTCCAGACTTTGTAATAGGAGAATCAAAAGCTTGCAAGAACTTTATCAATCTCGCAGGAATTAAAAGTCCTGGTTTATCTAGTGCCCCGGCTATAGCAGAAGAAGGTATAAATATTCTTAGAGAGTGCGGACTTTTCTTAACTAAAAAAGATTTTTATGTAGATCATCGCATACGCATAAAATTCAGAAAATTAAACATAGAAGAAAAAGAAAAATTAATTAAAGAAAATTCGTCTTATGGTAATATTGTTTGTAGATGTGAAACCATTACAGAAGGTGAAATTGTTGAAGCAATACATAGACCAATAGTTCCTCGCACTATAGATGCTATTAAAAGAAGATGCAATGCGGGATTAGGTAGATGTCAAGGTGGCTTTTGTGAACCGCGAGTACGTAAAATATTAGCAAGAGAACTTGAAGTTTCTCCTTTAGATATTCTTATGGATGAACCAGGTACTTATATTTTAACTTCTAAAATTAAGGAGGGAAAATAGCATGGACATTAATTATGATGTTGTAATTGTTGGTGGTGGACCAGCAGGATTAGCGGCTGCATGTAGTGCTAAAGAAAATGGTGCTAAGAAAGTTCTGGTTATAGAACGAGATATTGAAGCTGGTGGAATACTAAATCAATGTATACATAATGGATTTGGTTTACATATATTTAAAGAAGAATTAACTGGACCGGAATATGCAGATAGATATGAAAAAATGGCTGCAGATTTAGAAATAGAGATTATGTTAAATACAATGGTTTTATCAATAAATAAAGAAAAAAAAATTCATGCTGTTAATGCAACTAATGGCGTATTAATTATTCAAGCCCAAGCTATTATATTAGCAATGGGATGCCGAGAAAGAACGAGAGGTGCTATTGCAATTCCAGGAGACCGTGGAGCAGGCATATTTACGGCAGGAACAGCTCAGCGATATATAAATATTGAAGGTTATATGGTTGGAAAAAATGTTGTAATTTTAGGAAGTGGAGATATAGGCCTTATTATGGCTAGGCGTATGACTTTAGAGGGTGCTAATGTATTAGCTTGTATAGAAATTTGTCCTTATTCAAATGGATTGAATCGTAATATTGTTCAATGCTTAAATGACTATGATATTCCATTATATTTATCCCATACAATAACAAATGTTATTGGAAAAGAAAGAGTAGAAAAAGTTGTTATCTCTGAAGTTGACGAAAATAAAAATCCAATAGAAGGTAGTGAAATAGAGATTAATTGCGACACATTATTATTAAGTGTTGGATTAATTCCTGAAAATGAATTATCTAAAGAAGTTGGAATTGAACTAGATCCAAGAACAAAGGGAGCAGTTGTTTATGAAAATATGGAAACTAATATATCAGGGGTATTTGGATGTGGAAATGTAGTGCATGTTCATGACTTGGTAGATTTTGTTTCTGAAGAAAGTGTCAGGGCAGGAAAGGGTGCTGCTGAATATGTTCTAAAGAAAAAAAAATCAATTAAAAAAGTTGTTAAAGTTTATCCAGGAGAACATATTAGCTATATTATACCTCAAAAAATACGAATAAAAAATGATGTAAACAAAACACAATTATTTTTTAGAGTGGATAATGTGTATAAAAATGGGAAAATTATTGTGAAAGATGGAGATGACATTTTGATTGAGATAAAAAGGGCACATTTAGCTCCTGGAGAAATGGAAAAAATTACTATTCCTTCTTCAAAATTAGAGAGATTAAAATATAATAATATAGTTCTTGAATTATTAGTATAAGTGAGGTGTAATTTTGAAAGAAATAATATGTATAGTATGTCCTAAAGGCTGCCATTTACAAGTGGATGAAAATAATGGCTATAAAGTAACTGGAAATAAGTGTACAAGGGGAATAGTATATGGTGAAAAAGAAGTTACTAACCCAACAAGAGTCTTAACAAGTATAGTACCTATTGAAGGGGGAATGTATTCTTGTTGCACAGTTAAAACAAGTGAAGATATTCCTAAAGAAAAAATTATGGAAGTAATGGAATTATTGAAAAATATTAAAATTAAGTCACCAGTTAATATAGGAGATATTGTTATTAGTAATATTTGTGGAACAAAAAGTAATTGGGTAGTCACAAAGAATATGTAGTTTATGAAATAATATATACTATAAATCAGGAAAGTTTTTTATAAACTATATAAAGATTAGAGGTGATTATATATGACTTTAAAAGATATTGCGGAACAGGTGGGAGTGTCTATATCTACTGTTTCAAGAGTAATAAATAAAAGTGGTACAAAAGTTGCAAGTAATGAGGTGAAACAAAAGATATGGAAAGTAGTAAGAGAAAGTGGCTATGTTCCTAATGAAGCTGCTAGAATGCTACAAAATTGTACTGATACTGATACTGAAGATGATGAGGTTTGTAAAAAAATATATGTTATGGTACTAAGATCATTAGATGAAGTAGAAGGAGATACCTTTTTCACCCAAATTATAGATAGTATTGAAAATACTATCTATAAGAAAGGCTATGTTATAGAACGTATTTTCCAGAGAAATGACTTAAATTCGACTATTTTTGAGAACAATAGTGAATGTTACAAAAATAGATATTTAATTACTATTGGAAGATTTGAACCCGCATTATTAGATCATCTCAACTTTTATTTTAGTAAAATCATCTGTGTTAGTTTGAATGACTTAGATATAAATTGTGATCAAGTTTTTTGCAATGGATATTTAGCTAGCCAAACAGCTATTAATTATTTAGCAAAGTTAGGGCATGAAAAAATTGCATTTATTGGCGAAGAAAAAGAAGGTAGATATAGAGGATATATTCAAGGTTTAGAAAATAATAAGTTACACATTTTTCCGAATTATATAGTTAAAGATGCTATAATATCTATGAATGGTGGAAAAAATGCTATGAAAAGAATATTGATGAATACTTGTGAACTACCTACAGCAGTATTTTGTTCCAATGATAGGACAGCAATTGGTGCTCTGCGGGCATGTAAAGATCAAAATGTTAATGTTCCGAAAGATATATCTATTATTGGAATAAATGACATAGAAGCTACGCAATTTGTTGATCCCATGCTAACAACAGTGCGTGTTCCATTAAATGAAATGGGAAAAGTAGCTGTTAATACCTTAGTAGACAATATTGAGCATGGACATACATTAGCCCAAAAGATTGCATTACCATTTAATTTAATAAAACGAGAAAGTTGCAAAAAATATGAACGTATTGATTAATATATAATGATAACAAAAACGAATTGAGTTTTAAATTAAATACTAAATAAGAAAACAATCAAAAACTAAGGAGGTTATTATGCAATTACAATTTGAATATGGTGAAGGGTCAATGAATGCTATATTACCGGATGATACCGATGTGTTTATTCCAGGTGAAACTATTAAGGATCCAGAATGTATTAAACAAGATTGGGATACTTTATATAATGAAACTTTAAAATCTATTAGAAATCCGATAGGGATGCCAGCTTTACGTGAGCTTGGAAAACCCGGAAGTAAAGTTGTATTAATTATTCCAGATATTGTTAAAGGCGGTTGTCAACCAACAAGTCATAGAAAAGTGGCAATTAGTGCCTGTCTCGATGAATTAGGTGAGTCAGGAGTTAAAATGGAAGATGTACTATTATTATTTTCAAATGGTTTACATCCAAGAGCAACTGTTTCAGAAATGAAACAAATTTTAGGTAAAAAAATATTTAATGCGTTCTACTATACCCATCAAATAACAAGTCATGATTCAGAAGATTACGAAAATTTAGTAGATCTTGGATATACAGAAGCTAAAGATCATATCATAATCAATAAATATGTGTATGATGCAGATATTGCCATATTGATTGGACATGCTCAAGGTAATCCGTATGGAGGTTATTCAGGAGGCTACAAGCATTGTGCGACTGGAATAAGTCATTGGAGAACTATAGCGGCACATCATGTTCCGGATGTTATGCATAAACCAGATTTTACACCTGTATCGGCTAAATCATCAATGAGAACTAAATTTGATGAACATGGTTTGCATATGGAAGAGAAAATGGGTAAAAAATTCTTTACTTGTGATGCTGTTTTAGATACATCTTCTAGACAAATAGCTCTACTCAGTGGTTATGCTAAAGAAATGCAACTAATATCATGGGATGTTGCAGATAAGCGCACTTATATCGAATGGGCAGAAAAAAAATATGATGTTGTTGTTTTTGGAATGCCAACAGATTTTCATTACGGTAATGGAATGGGAACTAATCCTATTCAAATGATGCAGGCATTGGCTGCACAAGTTATAAGACATAAGAGAATTTTAAGTGACAAATGTGTGTTTATTGTTTCTAGTATCTGTGATGGTTATTTTCATGATGAACGATGGCCATATTTAAGAGAAGTATATGAAATGTTTCAAAATGATTATATGAATATACTTCCAGACATGAATAGATATGGTGAATATTTCGCAACAAATGAAGATTATATTAGAAAATACAGATTTGGTAACGCTTTCCATCCATTCCATGGTTTTTCAATGTTGAGTTGTGGACATATAGCTGAAATGAATACGGCTGCTATATATATAGTTGGAGCTAGAAAACCTGGAATAGCAAGAGGTATGGGACTCAAAACTCGTGCTACTTTTGAAGACGCAATGGAAGATGCAATGAAGAAGTATGTTGGTCCAAACCCTAATGTTCTCGCGTTACCTCAGGCTTTTAAAACAGCTTCTGTTCATTTATGTATGAAAGATACAGCTAAAGATTATAGATAATAAGATGAAAGATGAGGAGAAACTACTATTCTTCACTACTGAAAATCCACAAATGGAATCTTACTAATTAATTTATAGTCAGTGTAAAAAAAGTTTCTTATCATGATATTAGTAGCTTGATAAATTGTAAAATTGGAAGAGGGGGCTTTCTGATATTATATAAGTGTAAATGTTAGACTAGATAAGCTAGTTAATATTTACACTTATTTTATTTGTGGTTAAGAAAATAATTTGTCAGTGATGATGATTTTTTGTATACGGTAAACCATGAGCACTAGCTTCAATTCAAGCCGTCGTCGGACCTCTTTGGATATTGTGCTCGGATTTTTTATTGAGTCCAGGTTTTTGTCCGCATCTCCTTTACTTTTGCAAGCTGGACTTTAGTTTTTCATTCAAGGGAAGTTGAAATGATTAATAAATAAATCACTAATTGGTATGAAGGATAGCGATGCACCTCTTGAACAATATGAAAGATTAGGACTAAAAGCAGATGAATCATACAATGAAGAAGATGTATTTGCTATGAATGAATATGTAGTGCCACTGGAAATGCTGTAGTTGCAGATATTGAATGGAGTTCTAAAGCTTTAACACTGTTTGTGGCTCTTGCAGGGTTATTAAGCGATATGCAACTACCTGAAGCTAGAAAAATTATCACGGATAAATGTGGTAATACAACAGTTAGCGTAAAGATATCGTCGGGATAGATAAAAGAAAACACCCCAGTTGTGTTATTATAAGTTTGACAAAGAACCAATAATAAATTACAACGGGGTGTTTTCTTATGAATAACAGTATACAACAGTTTATGGACAAAGGGATAAAAAATATTGAAATAATTGTAAAAAG
>Ga0314774_1002094_pt1 | contig 11705 bp, 9 predicted proteins | sample MetaGCBIA2018_FD_204515 | JGI IMG/M metagenome (GOLD analysis project Ga0314774, IMG submission 204515) | Cryopeg brine microbial communities from Beaufort Sea near Barrow, Alaska, United States - CBIA 2018 | ecosystem: Environmental > Aquatic > Marine > Coastal | place: USA: Alaska | collected... | reverse complement strand
GAATGGCTGTAATAATTCAATTTATTCATTTCCGCTTTCACCCAATATGCGCTTTTATACCTCTCGGCAAGCGTTTTTTGAATGCTCTTTGTAACCTCGAGCAAAGTGAATACGGTTTTATCGTTTACTATTTCCGGCATTGTCGGTATTTTTCAAGCTTTGGCGCAAGTTAAAGCTGTGTTTTCTATAAAAGGCAAAATTATGACTTCTTTCATAAAAAACAGCGTGTAAATTTGAAAGCTAAAAATTCAGAATTGACTATGTCAATTAATTACTAATCAAAGTTTCTAATACCAACCGGGATTTATACCGCATTTTGATTCCTTTATTTTATTATTTAAGCTTATCCACATCCCATTTTCGGGGATTATTCACGATATATTTCCTGATGGCATTATATGATCTTTCATCGCGAATGATATGTTCCCAATAATTGCGTTGCCACAATTTCCCGTCAAACCGTTCCCATCCCAATGTTTTAACCCCCATAATATATTCATTTGTGGACATGGTTTTAAACCATTGCATCACCGAACCCAGGGGCGAACCTTGGGGCGAACCCAAGTGTTCGCCCATTATTGACGTTTCGTCCAAAATTGATATTCCCCCCATAATTGACGATATATCCAAATTGGGGGCGTTATTAATGCGATTTGCCCGGGCGATATTCTTATTTCCTCCCCCATTATTAACAATAATGCAATGAACATGATTAGGCATCACAACGAAAATATCACATTTAATATCGGGGAATTTATCTTCCAATTTCAGAAACCATTTGTCAATCATTTTTCCGGCATCGTTTAATATTAATTGGCGATCGTTATCCGGGTTGATTGGGCAGACACTTGGGTCTGCCCCTGCGTGTATGGGAATTGGACGGGCGATTTTCCCGAACAACGATTTTTTATTTTGAACGCAAATTGTAATAAAATACAATCCTTCCTGCGAATAATCATATCCTTTTAATCGAATGGATTTGCGATGATGAATGCTGGGATTATAAACCATAATTTTCATTTTTATTCAAATCGTACGGGCGGACCCATGTGTCCGCCCATTTTCACATTAAACACCGCACATTTCATTATGAAGGAAAGGGCGGACATGCAAATCCTCCCCTATCATATTATATGCTAATTTCATTTATACTGACGGGGTGGACACATGGGAACGCCCCTATTCTAAATTTACTATTTTTTTTAATGATTAATGCTTTTCATTTTTTTGTATTGGCTGAAAATCCTGTATTATTTAAACCGATGTAAAAACAAATAAACAGATCACATTTTGTTTTCTCATTTAATAATGACTAAATTTAATAGGTTCATTTCATTCATTTAAGATTTTCGGGAACTCTTAAGTTGATTTCAAACAACTTAATTTCAAAAAATTGTGATTTTTTAGTGAAAATATTTTAATACTACCGTTCAGTCTCTTTTTAAATGGTTTGAAATTTTAATTATTAACCTAATCCTACAGTATGGTCCCATCAGCACTTTTCGTTATTATATTTGGCTTATTTTTACTTAGCGGCATTCGTATAGTTTTTGAATACAAAAGAGCCTTAAAATTCAGGTTCGGGGAATACATAAAGATCCTGAAACCCGGATTCAGATGGATTATCCCCATAGTTGAAACTGTTCAAATTGTAGATATTCGCGTAATTACCATCAACATACTTTCCCAGGAAGTAATGACCAAAGATAATGTTCCCTGTAGTATTGACGGCGTGGTTTTCTTCAGGATCAACGATCCGGAAAAAGCAGTTTTGAACGTGGAGGAATACAAATATGCCATAGAACAATTATCCCAGGCTGCCTTAAGGGATGTTTGCGGAAAAGTGGAGCTGGACACTATTTTATCCAAACGGGAAGAGATGGGGGATAATATCAAAGATAATGTAGAAGAAGAAACCCGGGAATGGGGAATTGAAATAGTAGGAATGAAAATCAAGGATATTCAATTGCCCGAAAACATGAAACGCATGATGGCCGGGCAAGCTGAAGCTGAACGTTCAAGAAGATCACAAATTATTCTCGCTTTGGCAGAAGAACAGGCTGCAGGAAAACTTCTGGAAGCAGGAAAATTGATAGACCAATCGCCTTCAGCCATTAAATTAAGACTCTACCAAACCTTGTCGGATATCGCCGCAGAGAAAAATTCAACCATTGTATTTCCCTTCCCCGAAGAAGCCTTGCCGAAAAAATAGATTTGAGATGTTAGATATGAGATTTGAGAAGTAGCCAAAAATCAATATCAGCTTGTTTTTAATTGATTTCTGTCCCGAGACATCGGGGTATAATTTTGAATTTTGAATTTAGTCCCGATGCCTCGGGCTTAGTTTTCTAATTCCCTCATATACCACAACACTTACCGCGTTTGCAAGGTTTAAACTTCTTATATGATGACTGAAAATAGGGATTTTGTACAGCTTACCGGGATTCGCTTCTATGATTTCAGAAGACAATCCGACGGATTCTTTTCCAAAAATGAGGAACATCTCATCGGTATAGTCAATATCCCAATACGCTTGCTCTCCATGGCTTGAGAAAAACGCCATTTTCTTATCCTTATTAATTTCGAAAAATTCATCTGCACTTTCGTAAATTTTCAGGGAAATATGTTTCCAGTAATCAAGTCCGGCACGTTTTACCCTTTTATCGTCCAACTCAAAACCAAAGGGTTTCACCAAATGCAAAGTCGATCCCGATGCCAGGCTCAACCTACCAATATTTCCCGTATTCATTGGAATTTCCGGTTCTATAAGCACAATATTATATCCCATAATTCATTTTATCAGTTTCTTTTTCCTATTCAATATTCAACAGTATTACCTGCTCAACATAAAATGTTCTTAGGTTTTTTTAAATCAACCTGTGGTTGTTATTTCAAGGGAAGTTTCATGATTAGATCGGTTTGAATTTCATCCCCCATTCTAAAAGGGTGAGATCCTGTTACAGAAAAACCGTTCCTTTCGTAAAACTTGATCGCTCCCTCATTTTTCTCCCAAACTCCTAACCACAAATAATCCATCTGATTTTTTTTGGCTATCCCCAGGACTTTATCCAATAGTTTCTGACCAATTTTTTTGCCCTGAAATTCCTTTATCACATAAATCCTTTCCAGTTCCATAGCATTGTGATCGTGTAGATCTGTTTGCGCGTCACCAAAATTGATTTTAAAATATCCGATGGTCTTATGGTTGATCTCAGCAAAATAAAACTCTGAATTTGATTCCCTGAGTTCCTCCAATAATTTTTCTTCAGATAAAGAACCCTCCAAATAAGCCCGCATATTCTCAGGGGAATTTCCCCATGAAAATGCATCAAAGTAGGTTTGTTTGCTGATTTGTTCCAGTTCTTTAACATCGCCGGAATTCAGCTTTACAAATTTTAGATCATCAATAGTCATAGCTCGTTTTCTGAATTAAATTTTTGATCCACCTGATTTTTTTTAGGTTCTTGCTGTTGGCAGTGCTTGTAACGACAAAGGAAAATAAACCTGTTGGAATTTTAGCCCAGGATTTGGATTTTTATTCATTAATGTTCAAAAAAATCAAATTATGTAATTGTAAGTAAAATCATAAATCACGTTTTTTTAGCCACGAATGCACGAATAATTTTATAAAGGCTTCACCGGATAATAAAGTGTGTTTTTTTAAAATAAATTTCTTTGGACACAAATTAGAAAATAATCATAATCAACAACTTGAAATATCATGATAAAAGAGTGCAGAAAATAATGAATTATTAGTGTATTCGTGGCAAAACATTAAATCACGTTTTTTTTAGCCACGAATGCACGAATAATTTTATAAAGGCTTCACTAGATGATAAAGTGTATTTTTTAGAAATACATTTCCTTGGACACAAATCAAATCGGGAAATAATAATAATAATCAATTCTAATCAATTCTAAAAAAAGAACCGCTTTTAACCAATAAGGCTAAAAGCGGTTCAATAATATTAAACAAAATAAACAATTTGTCTAAAATTTGAAGGCAAGGTTGGTGAAAATTCTTGTCCCGTCAATTCCAAATTGAGTGGTTTGCCAAGGGTATTTAAATCTTCCAACAAAATCCAAATTTCTGTCGTTTGGAACTCCGCCGTTATCGCTGTAAGCATCGGCAAAAGTATCCGGGTAGACATTAAAAAGATTATTGGCCCCTAGGGTTAAATAAATCTTCTCTGTAATTGCATAAGAAAAGCTTAGATCGGTAAGTAATTTACTTCCATAAGTGGCATCATCCTCAGGATTGCTGGCATGGCGATAGGTTACCTTTCCATAATTCATAAAAGATAAATTGGTAGAGAATTTATCGAGCTTATAGTTTACCGAAGCGATAATTTTAGACCTTGGTCTCCATGTTTCAACTCTGGATACATCTTCTCTTGAGAATAATTTATCTTCAAGATTGTTCTCCACAATTAAATCCGGGAAGTGTGTATCTCTCACTGTGGTTTTATTAAAATTGGCTGCTATACTCCCGCTTAAAAATCCATCCCCAAGTCTGATCATATTGTAGCTAAAAACGATGTCTATACCCTTGGTACGGGTGTCTATTGCATTCAGGAAGAAACCGGCAGCTTCTACATTTACGGCAGCAAGTGTTCGATCTATCGGGTTGTTTTCATCTCCCGTTGGAGTTACCTGGCCGGAAAGTACGATCCTGTCATCTACGTCTATTTGGTAAAGGTCCATGGTAATACCAATTTTAGGAGAGAAACGATAGGTGATACCTGCCCCTAAGTTAAAAGCAGTTTCCGCTTTTAATTTAGGGATCCCCAACCCTCTTAAGGCCGGGTCGGCATTATTGAGAATTCCATTTTGCGATATTCCGTTTTCGGTTAATGTGGTAGTGATCGAAGTATAAAATATTTGATGTAGCGATGGCGCTCTAAAACCACTGCTTATAGAACCTCTTATTGAGAGCTTATCATCCAATGCTTTCACCCTGGAATTCAGTTTCCAGCTAATATTAGATCCAAAATCACTGTAATTTTCAAATCTCAATGCACCACCTACTAAAAAGGCTTCTGTGAAATCTGCGGTAATATCAGTGTAAATTCCCAGGTTACTCCTATAATCGTTTGAGGCACTTTCTGGACTGAATCCTCCAAAAGATTGAGATCCGGGATAGTCTGAAGGATCATCTGGAGTTCCATCTCCATAAGAGGCAAATTCCCCTTCTTCTGTTTTAAAGTTCTCCGTCCTGTGTTCCGCTCCAAAGGCTACGGTTAATGCGTCAATTCCAGTGTCTTCAAAGCTTCTTACAATGTCAAGGTTATTAACTACATGGCTAAATTGATGCGCTCCATTGTAGAAATTTGACGGACTGTTGGCACCAAAAGATTGGTTAAACGAGTTCTTGATATAATAATCGATCCTATTTCTACCCATTGTTGAACTCAAATCAAAATCCCATTTGTTAAAGGTTGTTTTTAATCCAAGAGCAACCGTGTAATCATTAATTTGGGGTGCCATCTCGGCCTGAAAATAGTCGGCTCCCGGATAGATTTCTTCAAAACCGCTTATCCAATAAGGTACCCTGGCAAACTGAGGTGAAGAACCACTTCTGTTCGCGAGCGTCCCGAAAGAATATATCTCGGTATTGGTATCTTCATCCAGCACATAACCTGTGTTGTAAACAAAATTAGTGATGGTCATATCCGGAGCTCCTACTTCAAATCCGGCACTTGGATTTCTCTGCAAGAATCCTTGAAGATCGTAGTCGTCTGAAACTCCCCAATAATTGGCTTCATCAGCAACGCTGGTAACAGTTCCTGCCCTTTGTGATCTTTTTTGTTCAAAATAGTTAAAGGTGAAATTGGCATAACCTTTATCTGCTATTTTAACGCCGAAACCCGTTTCTATTTGATACTGCTCTCCATCACCTTCTGTAGTAACACTATAGTTGGTATTTATAAATGGGTCTGATTGTTTTTTAAGTACAAGATTAACTACTCCCGCAACTGCATCAGAGCCGTATTGTGCGGCTGCACCATCCCTTAAAATCTCAACGCGCTCCAGAGCGGCAGATGGCACCGATTTCATATCAACTCCTACCTCACCACGCCCCGGGGTAGTGTAACTATATACAAGTGCACTGGCATTTTTTCGTTTTCCGTTTACCAAAACCAGGGTTCTGCTTGGGAAAAGACCTCTTAAATCTGCAGGGCTAAAGTGAGCTGCGGCATCAGAAATAGGTTGTTGGGTAGAATTATATGAAGGCACTTTAAACATCAATTGTTGATCTAAAGTTCCTTTTCCTGTTTGTTTTAGTTCGCTGGCCTGAATGTTGTCTACCGGCACAGGGGAATCAAAAGCTGTTCTTGGCTTCCCGCGGCTACCTACAACTACTACATCATCCAATTTCGCGGCAGCTTCTTTCATAGTGATGTCGATGGTGTTTTTACCCGTAATATCCACTTCCATCTTTATATAACCAATAAAAGATAGTTCCAGAATGTTTTTTCCTTCCGGTACGCTAAGGGTGAATTTACCGTCAAAATCGGTTTGGGTCCCAATACTCGTGCCCTTCACTATTACATTTGCTCCCGGCAATGGCGTGCCATTGCTATCTTTCACAAGGCCTTTAATTTCGCGCTCTTGTATCGGTTTGGATTCGGATACTGTTTCCTTTTCAGAAAGGATTATCTGTTTCCCAATAATTTCAAAGGAAACTTTGGTGTTTTGGAAAAGCCGGTTTAAAACAATTTCAGCCGACTCTTTGTCAGCGAATACCGAGACTTTTTGGTCCGTATTTACGTCGTTGTTTTTGTAAAAAAAATTGTAATCTGATTGGTCTTTTATTTCTTTCAACACTTTATTAAGCGAAACCTCGGTAAAATCAAATTCCAACTGTTCTTGTGAATTCCCTGTTTTTGCAGTCATTTGAAAGATGCTGAACAAAAGAAGAAACAGGGAAATTTTTATTTTAAAACCCCCTGGCACACAGGAATGGAATGTTTTCATGGGTGAATGGATTAAGTCCTTTTTTCTCATAATTTATTGGTTTTGATTAATTAAACTTGAAAATTGTCGAAATTGAAAATGTTGTCCAGATTGTCTGTTTTTAATAAATTGTAATGGTTTTGTTTTCAATTTTATATTTGAAATCCAGTCGGGATGAAAAGGTTTTAATAATATCTTCGATACTTTCTTTATCAAATTCTCCGGTGAACCGTTCATTCTCTAGCTCGGGTATTCGGTTTATAATACTCACATTGTAAGCGCGTTCAAATTTTAGGATCAGGTCCTTAAAGGCTTCATTTTTAAACAGGACTTTATTATCCATCCAAGCGGTAAAATCGGTTGTGTTTACCTGGACAGCTTCCAGTTTTTCAGTGTTTTTATTGAACGCGGCCTGGTAACTGGGTTTTAGGATCAATCCCGCAATGGAATCCTTTGAATTATTGATCTTTACCGAACCTTCCACCAGGGTCGTGCTTATTTGATCACTACTCGCATAAGAGGATACGTTAAACCGTGTACCCAAAACCTCGATCTCCAGATCATTGGATTTTACAATAAACGGCTTGTCTTTATTATGCGCGACTTCAAAAAAGGCTTCACCATCCAGGACGACCGTCCGGGTATCTTCTGTGTCCAAAAATTTTTGGGGAAAGCTAATTTTGGTGTCTGCATTGAGCCAAACCATTGTACCATCGGAGAGGATAATTTTAAAGATTTTTCCCCGGGGAACAATTATGGAATTGTAGACCAATTTTTCGCCAGGTTTGTTTCCCTTGAGATAACTCAATTCTTCTTCATTATCAGAAACTATATTTTCAGAACCGTCCTCTTTAACAAGGATTATTTTATCGCTAAATTCTGGCTTTGATGTTTTTTCAACAATACTTTCACTACTGGTTTCTGATATTTTCCCGGAATTTGAAAACCATAAAAAAGACAGCAATCCCAAAATAAAAACAGCTGCGTATTTAAAATATTTATTGATTTGAAAAGGATTTTGTTCCTTTTCAGGCAGCTTGTTAATTTTATTTTTTAATGTTATATAAGCTTTATTTGTGTTGAATTGATTGGTATCTTCATAAGTATAATTCCATAATTTAACTTGTTCTATAAAGATATTTTTGTTAGTTTCGTCTTTCTCAACCCAATTTAAAAGCTCTGTTTCTTCCATTTTTGAAGAATTCGCATTGAGATATTTTTGAATTAATGCTAACATTTCCCTGTTTTTAGGTGTACTATTCATAGTTATGACGTAACTTTTCTGAAATACCCCTATATATTATCACATTATTTTAATTGTCACAAAAAAAATCAATATTACCTCAAAAGAAAATATTCCAACTTTAAAAAACGACGCCCTATTAATAAAGGACTTAGCTGCTTTTGAAAGGTTATTTATCAAGAATCATAAGAAGCTTTGTGGGTATGTGCTTAAATTATCGGGGAACCCGGATCTTGCAGAAGATGTGGTTCAGGAAGTTTTTATAAAAATGTGGGAATCCAGAACGGAAATAAGAATAAAAACTTCGGTGAAAAGCTATCTCTTCAAAGCTTGCCACAATAAGTTTATAGAAAAAATGAGGGAATCAACAAAGGAAACCACCCTTCTCGAAACCTTAAAATGGGAAACATTGAGCAAGCTTCAGCCTGAAGAGGGAACATTCGATAACCAAAAGGTTGAGATCATTAATGTGGCCATTGAACAATTATCACCTAAATGCAGGGAGGCCTTCCTATTGAGCAGGTATAATCAGCTTAAATATAAAGAAATCGGCGAGGTAATGGGAATATCGGTCAAAACGGTGGAAATTCATATCTCAAAAGCCCTGTCACAATTGCGTCAAGCCGCTGCACTCCTTTTACCTATCTCTTTAGTTTTAATTTCCGATTTTTATTGATGTAATATTCTACCTGGTAAATAATATAAAAATATCCATTTGATTGGATTTTCAACAAATTAATAATTTCCTACTTTTGCGCCTATGGCAATAAATCGGAAACTAGAGAACAGCGAACTGGATCGCAAAAGCGTGGAAGAATTTAAAGGTGCTTCGAAAACGCCCATTATCGTGATTTTGGACAATATCAGGAGTTTAAACAATATAGGCTCGGTGTTTCGCAGTTGTGATGCTTTTTTGATCCAAAAAATATATCTGTGTGGCTTTACCGCACAGCCGCCGCATAAAGACATTCACAAAACCGCATTGGGTGCCACCGAAACCGTAGCATGGGAATACGCGGAAAACATTTTGGACGTGGTAAAAAAGCTACAAGCAGAAAATACGGAAGTGTACTCTGTAGAACAGGCCGAAAATGCGACCATGTTAAATGAATTCTTTCCGGAAAAAGGCAAAACCTACGCGGTGATTTTTGGAAATGAAGTGAAAGGCGTGCAACAGGAAGTGGTGACGGCCAGTAATGGCGTTTTGGAAATTCCGCAGCTGGGAAGCAAACATTCCCTAAATATCGCGGTGAGTGCCGGAATCGTTTTGTGGGATTTGTTTTCGAAAGCCCCCCAACCCTCGAAGGGGGAGTAAATCCTCACTCCCCCTTCGAGGGTTGGGGGAAAATTTCCTCCAAAATCGATAAATAATCCGGGCGATGGTTTATAAAGTCCTTGTCGGAAATATCTATGATCTGCACTTTTATATTGGTTTGTGATTTTATGTAAGCCAGGTAACTCTGATTTATTTTTGCCAAATAATCGGGTTGGATCTTTTGTTCGTAATCCCGGCCACGATTTTTGATGTTTTCCAGCAACCGCTCCGTGTTTTGATAGAGATATATATACAGATCGGGTTTTACCAGTTCTTTATAAATAATACTGAAAAGCTTGTTGTACAAGGCATATTCATCCTCCTGCAGGGTGATTTTGGCAAAAATAAGCGATTTAAAAACATCGTAATCTGAAACCACAAAATCTGTAAACAAATCGTATTGAGATAAATCGTCTGAAAGTTGCTGATAGCGATCGGCCAGAAACGACATTTCCAGTGGAAATGCATAGCGATGCTGGTCTTCGTAAAATTTAGGCAGGAATGGATTGTCCTTAAATCGTTCCAGGATCAATTTGGCATTAAAATCTTCAGAGATCATACTTGCCAAGCTGGTTTTTCCGGCACCTATATTTCCTTCAACAGCTATATAATTAAGGCCCGTAAAGCTGTGATTTTTAGAAGGGTTTTTCAGGCTGTCCGGAATCAGTGTAATTTCATCAGTATCCTTCGTCCCTTTTAAAAGTTGAGAAATACTTCGTTTTAGGATAGGGTGGATCACTTCACCGGCAATATCGGCAAGTGGTACCAACACAAATTTCCGGTTTTGCATTTCCGGATGCGGTAATTTCAGGCTTTCGGAATCGATAATTTCATCCTCCAGCATCAAAATATCCAGGTCTATAGTCCTGCTTTGATATCCTTCTGAAATACTTCTTGAACGCCCCAATTCGTTTTCAATATCGAATAATTTTTCCAGTAATTTTTCGGGCGCAAACCTTGATCTTACAATTGCACAGGCATTTAAAAAAGCGTTCCCCTCAAAACCCCAGGCGGGAGTTTCATAAATTTTTGAGATTTGTTGAATTTCACCAACATTCGCATGAATTTTATCTATTGCAAATTGCAACAATTCCAACCGGTTTCCCTGATTGCTCCCAAGAGCGATATAATAGTTTTTAAGTGGATTCAAAATAGCTTTAAGAAAATAGAAGGGAATAAATTAATTTCACAGCAAATTAAGGAAAACAAACCAACATAAACTTAACTTTGTTAGGAAGTGTTCAAATATTATTGAGTTGTAAAGTTCCCGGGCATTTGGTTCGTTTTTAATTGAGAAGTTCACTCAAAAATTAGCCACTAATGCACGAATGTTTTAATTGAAGTCAGAAATTGGAAATTGGATTTTTTTTGATTCCTGTTCTAATTTTTTTGATGATTTGTTTATTCACTCCTATGATGAATTTATAAAATTATTTGTGCATTCGTGGCTTAAAATAGGAATTTATTAAAAAATCTGATAATTACCGGGATTCTTAAAATAAAATGGCATAATTATGGACAAACCCCTAAATCGAAAAAATTATACTGAAATGAAAAAATCGTTTAAAATAGTTGGGGCAGTCCTTTTGTTAATTGTTATATTCCTGATCGCCGCGCCTTTTGTGTTTGAGGCACAGTTGAAGGATCTGGTAAAAAAAGGGGTTAACAACAATCTAAATGCCGAGGTGGAGTTCAGTGATCTGGACCTTACTTTATTTAGAAGTTTCCCTCAGGCAACACTGGTTTTAAAGGACGTGAGCGTAATCAATAAAGCTCCATTTGCCGGGGACACCCTGGTTTTAAGCGAAGAAATTTTACTGAAAATGTCCATTAAAGAACTTTTTAAGGGCAGCAGTGAACCCAAAAAGATTGATGAATTAAAGCTAAATAATGCTTTCGTGAACATCAAAGTCGATTCACTTGGGAATAAAAATTATGATATTAGCATTAAAGATGCCGTTTCTAAATCCGGCGATACCATAACAAATCCGTTCAAATTGGACCTTCAACATTACGAGATCAATAATTCCAGACTGAACTATTTTGATGAAGGCCAGAAACTCAGTCTGAAACTGGAAGACCTGAATCATCATGGCACCGGGGATTTTTCCCTTCAGCTTTCTGAACTGAAGACTGAAACAAATTCCCTTGTTTCCCTGGATTATAATGGGGTGAATTATTTAAACCGAA
>Ga0314774_1002093_pt1 | contig 11707 bp, 7 predicted proteins | sample MetaGCBIA2018_FD_204515 | JGI IMG/M metagenome (GOLD analysis project Ga0314774, IMG submission 204515) | Cryopeg brine microbial communities from Beaufort Sea near Barrow, Alaska, United States - CBIA 2018 | ecosystem: Environmental > Aquatic > Marine > Coastal | place: USA: Alaska | collected... | reverse complement strand
GGCGACGCGGTCACTCGCGGCCCAGGCCGTGCGCGTCAGCGCGTTGAGCGAGGGTGCACAGTCGATGAGTACAAGCTCGTAGTCTTTTTCAATCGTCGACAGCGCTTCTTCGAGCTTCCAGATTTCCCGGATGCTCGGGTGCGGCCCGTCGAAGTTGATTGCGGACGGACTGCCGATCATGACGTCGATCGTGCCGGGCCGGTTGCGGGTCCAGCCGCTCGGGGCGATAGCCGCACGAACGGTCTTTTCCTTGGGGGAACCGAGAACATCGGCAACGTTGAGGTGACCGGCTACCTGAATATCCATACCGGTGGACACATCGGATTGCGGATCAAGATCCACAACGAGTGTTCGCACGCCACGGGCGAAGGCAGCAGAAGCCAGACCAAGGGTCACCGTGGTCTTGCCGACGCCACCCTTTAGGGAACTTACGCTGAGTACGTGCATGTACAGCAACGTTACCTTCAGTAGTGTTAGAGAACCTAACCGTTAGCTGTGTGCCCCCGTACATCATCGAAAGGCCTGCATGTTTGAAAAGATCCTTGTTGCCAACCGCGGAGAGATCGCGATCCGTGCCATGCGCGCGGCGTACGAGCTCGGAGCCAAGACAGTGGCGGTGTTTCCGTTTGAGGATCGCAACTCCCTGCACCGCCTGAAGGCCGATGAGGCGTATCAGATCGGTGAGGTAGGGCATCCGGTGCGGGCCTATCTGGACGTGAGCGAAATCATCCGCGTTGCCAGGGAATGTGGCGCCGACGCCATCTACCCGGGCTACGGTTTTCTGTCGGAGAACCCGGAGCTGGCCGATGCGGCCGCCGCAGCTGGCATCACGTTCATCGGCCCGGGCGCCGATGTGCTTGAAATGGCCGGCAACAAGGTCACAGCGAAGGACCACGCCATTGCCGCCGGCGTTCCCGTGCTGAAGTCGACCCAGCCCTCGACCGATGTGGAACTGTTGATCAGCCAGGCCGACGAGATCGGCTTTCCGATCTTTGCCAAGGCCGTTGCCGGTGGCGGCGGGCGCGGCATGCGCCGCGTGGCCAAGAAGAGCGAGCTGCGCGGGGCGCTCGAAGAAGCCATGCGGGAGGCGAACAGCGCCTTCGGTGACCCCACGATGTTCCTCGAGGCCGCGGTGCTTCGTCCCCGACACATTGAAGTGCAGATTCTGGCCGACGCGTCCGGTGAGACTGTGCACCTGTTCGAGCGGGACTGCTCGGTGCAGCGTCGGCACCAGAAAGTCATCGAGATCGCCCCGGCGCCGAACCTGAGCGATGAGATTCGGGTGCAGCTCTACGCGGACGCCATCAAATTCGCCCGGTCGATCGGCTATGTCAACGCGGGAACGGTCGAGTTTCTGCTCGACACGGTCGGGGAGCGTGCCGGTCAGCACGTGTTCATCGAGATGAACCCGCGCATCCAGGTCGAACACACCGTGACCGAGGAAGTCACCGACGTTGACCTCGTCCAGGCGCAGATTCGCATCGCGGCGGGGGAGACCCTCGAGCAGATCGGTCTGACGCAGGGAGAGATCCGCCTGCGCGGCGCAGCACTGCAGTGCCGCATCACAACGGAAGACCCGGCGGCCGGGTTTCGCCCGGACACCGGAAAGATCACCACCTACCGGTCACCGGGAGGTGCCGGCATCCGTTTGGACGGTGGAACGATCAACCCGGGCGCGCAGATCAGCCCACACTTCGATTCGATGCTCGCCAAGCTCACCTGCCGCGGCCGCGACTACGCGTCAGCCGTCGTACGTTCCAAGCGGGCGCTGGCCGAATTCCGAATTCGCGGCGTCTCGACGAACATTTCGTTCCTGCAGTCCGTGCTCGACGACGCCGATTTCGCGGCCGGAGACCTCAGCACCTCGTTCATCGACGAGCGCCCGGAGCTGCTTCGCGGTCGGGAGTCGAAAGACCGAGGCACCAAGATCTTGAACTGGCTCGCCGAAGTCACCGTGAACCAGCCCAACGGTGTGCCGCCGACCACGGTGCATCCGCGCGACAAGCTGCCGCAGCTCGACGTGAGCGGGCCGGCTCCGGACGGCTCTCGCCAGAAGTTGCAGCTGCTCGGCCCGACGAAGTTCGCCGCCGATCTGCGTGCGCAGACGGCGTTGGCCGTCACCGACACGACCTTCCGCGACGCCCACCAGTCGCTTCTGGCGACCCGGGTGCGCACCAAGGACCTCGTCGCCGTGGCACCCTATGTGGCTCGGTTGACGCCACAGCTGCTCTCGGTCGAGGCCTGGGGCGGCGCCACCTATGACGTGGCGTTGCGTTTTCTCGGCGAAGACCCGTGGGAGCGTCTCGCCGCCCTGCGCGAAGCGCTGCCGAACATCAACCTGCAGATGCTGCTGCGTGGCCGCAACACGGTCGGTTACACCCCGTACCCGACCGAGGTGACCGACGCATTCGTCCGTGAAGCCACCGACACCGGTGTGGACATCTTCCGCATCTTCGACGCTCTCAACGACGTATCGCAGATGCGCCCCGCGATCGACGCGGTCCTGAACACCGGCACAGCGCTGGCGGAGGTGGCCGTCTGCTACACCGGCGACCTGCTCGACCCGGCCGAGAACCTCTACACCCTCGACTACTACCTGCGACTGGCCGATCAGATCGTCGAAAGCGGCGCGCACGTCATCGGCATCAAGGATATGGCCGGACTCCTCCGGCCGAGCGCCGCCGAGAAGCTTGTCGCTGCGTTCCGGGAACGCTTCGACCTGCCCGTGCACGTGCACACCCACGACACCCCCGGCGGCCAATTGGCCACTCTGCTCGCCGCCGCGCGGGCCGGCGCCGACGCCGTCGACGTGGCTTCGGCTCCGATGGCCGGTACGACGAGCCAGCCGTCGGCATCCTCTCTGGTCGCCGCGCTCGCCCACACCGAACGCGACACCGGCATTTCGCTCAAGGCCACAACCGACCTCGAGCCGTACTGGGAGGCCGTGCGCACGGTCTACAGCCCGTTCGAATCGGGCCTCAGTGCACCGACCGGGCGGGTGTACTCGCATGAAATTCCGGGCGGGCAGCTGTCGAACCTGCGCACCCAGGCTGTCGCGCTCGGCCTGGCCGACCACTTCGAACTCATCGAAGACATGTACACGGCCGCGAACAGTATCCTCGGCCGGGTGCCCAAGGTCACCCCCTCGTCGAAGGTCGTCGGCGACCTCGCCCTCTACCTCGCCGCGGTGAAAGCCGACCCGGCCGACTTCGAGCAAAACCCCGACAAGTACGACGTGCCCGACTCCGTCGTCGGCTTCATGGCCGGCGAACTCGGCGACCTGCCGGGCGGCTGGCCGGAGCCTTTCCGCACCAAAGTTCTCGCGGGGCGCAACGTTCGTGTGGGCGTCACCGAGATCACCGCGGGGGAGCGTGCGGCGCTCGGAGCGACCAGTACCGAACGCCGTGCCATGCTGAACCAGCTCCTGTTCCCGGCGCCCACGCGTCAGTTTGAACAAATGCGGGAGAACTACGGGGACCTCTCCGTGATCGACACGCTCGACTACCTCTACGGTCTGCAGCAAGGCCGGGAACACGCCGTCGAAATCGCCAAGGGCGTGCGCCTCTACGTGGGTCTGGAAGCGATCGGTGAAGCGGACACCAAGGGCATGCGCACCGTCATGACCATTCTCAACGGGCAGCTGCGCCCCGTGTTCGTGCGCGACACGAGCATCACCGTGCAAACCAAACTCGCCGAGAAGGCGGATGCCAACCAGCCGGGCCAGATCGCCGCTCCCTTCTCCGGCGTGGTCACCCTGCAGGTCGAAGAGGGTACCCAGATCGAAGCCGGTCAAAGCGTCGCGTCGATCGAAGCGATGAAGATGGAAGCAGCCATCACCTCGCCGATCAGCGGAACCATCGAACGAGTCGCTATTCCGCTCACCCAGCAGGTCGATGCGGGCGATCTGCTGGTCGTTGTGCGTCCGCGCTAGGATTAGGCCCGTTATCGACCAGTTGAGGATGTGCCGTGCCAGACAAAAGTACTGACGACCAGAGTGCGCCCGTGCGCGCGACGTCTGCCGCAGCCAAACGAACCCGCGACGAGGACCAGGGCGATGGCTACCACAGCGAGTTGCCGCCGCACACGATCGACAACCTCGCTGCTTCCCTGCCGGAGAGCTTGAGTGTGCCGGTCGCCGAGCCGGCAGCGCCTCGCCGTGCGGTTGTGGCGGCCGATCGCTCGGGCGCCACAACTCGCACCGTCACCGGCATCAAAGCCGGCACCGGCGTTGAAACGACCCGGGGAGCAACGACGCCAGCCACGCACACCGTCGAAATCAATACGCCTCCACCTGCCCGGGCGCCGGGCGCCGACTCCGCCATCGAGGCGCTGTCCCGAACGGATGGCACCGCATCTGTTCGGCGCGACCGTGTGCGCAGTGAAAACAGCACGGCTCCCGAGTCGGCGGCCATGCTCACCTCTGATCGTCTACTGGCGGTCAACCGCAAAACCCGCAAAGCGCCCCAGGGCGTCTGGCCTGAATTCGTCTACGCGCTCACCTTGCACCTGGTTAATTTGGGCGACTCGGCCAAGGTCAAGGCGTACAAAGAAATGGATGAGCGCATCCGCCGTCAGTTCGAGGGGGGCACCCGGTTTGTGCCGATCCTCACGCGCAAGGGCGGCGTCGGCAAGACCACGGTCACCGCTCTGCTGGGCATGGCCTTGGCCGATGCCCGCGATGACCGCGTCATCGCCATCGATGCCAACCCCGACCGTGGAACCCTGTCCGAACGCGTCAGCAAGCAGACCAGGTCGACGGTACGGGACGTCGTAACGAAGGCCGCGTCGATCGGCAATTTCACCGATTTCTCCTCGCTCGTTTCCCGCGACGAAACCCGTCTCGACATTCTCGCCTCTGACACCGATCCGTTGCTCTCCGAAGCGTTCGACGAAAACGACTACAACGTCGTCGCCGACCTCGCCGCCCGGTACTACTCGATCGCGCTCACCGACTGCGGTACCGGAATCGTGCATTCGGTCATGCGGGCCACCTTGCAGCGCGCCGACTCCATCGTGATCGTCTCCGGCGGCAGCGTCGACGAGGCCCGATTGGCGTCGGAAACTCTCACATGGCTTGAGGCGAACGGCTACGGCGATCTGGTGAGCAATGCCGTTGTCGCCCTCAACACGGCGACCCAGGGCACCAATCTGGTTCGGCTGGAAGAGATCGAATCCCACTTTCGTTCCCGGGTGCGGGAAATCGTGCGCATTCCCTACGACCCGCAGCTCGCCGCCGGCAGTGTCGTGTCGTACAAACACCTCCAGCCGATCACCCGGCTGGCCGCACGTACGCTCGCCGAGCTCGTCGTCGAGGGGCTTCCCGCCGACCGCAGCCTGTAGCGCGCCGCCGGGTCACTACGTACTTGTCTTTCCCCAACCGGCCTACCGAGGAGTTTTCCTGTGCCTGAACGTCAGATCCGTCTCTTCGGAGATCCGGTGCTGAAAACCGTCTCCGACCGCATCGACGATATCGATGACCGGGTGCGCGGCCTCGTGCGGGACCTCATGGACAGCGTGCGCCTGCCTGGCCGGGCCGGTGTCGCCGCCGCTCAGATCGGGGTCAACCTGCGCGCCTTCAGCTACAACGTTGACGGAGTCGTCGGCTATATGCTCAACCCGACCGTCGTTGAGCTGTCGGGCGAGCCCGACCTCGTCGAAGAGGGATGCCTCTCGGTGCCGGGCCTGTGGTACCCCACCAAACGCTTTCCGTTCGCTCGCGTGTCCGGCATCGACCTCGACGGCAACGCGGTTGAACTCTCCGGAACCGGCCTCATGGCCCAGGCCCTGCAGCATGAGACCGACCACCTCGACGGCTTTCTCTACATCGACCGCCTCGACAAAGAAAGCCGTCGCGCTGCGATGAAGGAAATCCGCGAGTCCACCTGGTTCTGACCCGTACCGCAGGCTGCGCGGTGCACCCTCGTGCGTCCCGTGACGAGGACCCCCGGTGCAGCCAAGTGCATCTAGTCATCTGAGTGCACGGGTTCAGCCGCGTGTATCTCGTGATCTGAGTGCACGGGCGCAGCCGCGTGCCTCTCGAAACGAGCGGGCACGGGCGAAGCCTCGTGCCTCTCGAAACGAGCGGGCACGGGCGAAGCCTCGTGCATGCCCTGAAGTGAGGGCACGGGCGGAGTGTTTCGCGGAGTTGCGAGTTTTGAGGTGTTCTGGGCGGATCCGAATGCACTTCTCGGATCCGCCCAGAAGACCTCAATGTTTGAGCGGGGAGCGGAATGCTCTGTCCGGGCCCGACCCGCCAAGCCCGCCAAGCCCGCCAAGCCCGCCAAGCCCAGCCCAGCCCACCGCAACCTAGTCGCGCAGGGAGATCCCCTCGGTGGCCGGGGCGTTGGAATACATGGTCTCGATCTCCAATGCGAAGTCCTGCAGAATGACGTTGCGTTTGATGCTCATTTTCGGCGTCAAATGCCCGCTCTCCTCGGTGAGCTCAATAGGCAGGAGCGTGAATTTGCGAATCGACTCCGCCCGGGACACCCCTTCATTGGCGTGGTCGACCGCGCGCTGAATCTCGGCAAGCACGGATTTGTTGCCGGATGCCTGCGCGAGCGTCATGCCGGCATCCTCCTGGTTGTTGTTCAGCCATACGGGAAGCATGTCGGGATCGAGGGTGATGAGTGCACCGATGAACGGCTTCTGGTCGCCGACGACGACGACCTGGCCGACCAGCGGATTGGCGCGAATGGGATCTTCCAGCGCGGCGGGCGCCACGTTTTTGCCACCCGCCGTCACGATGATCTCCTTTTTACGCCCCGTGATGGTTAGAAAGCCGTCCTCGTCGATAGCGCCGATATCGCCCGTCTTCAACCAGCCGTCATCGAAGGTGTCGGCCGTGGCCTCGGGGTTCTTCCAGTATTCCTTGAAGACGTTGACGCCCTTGACCGCGATCTCACCGTCGTCCATGACCCGTACGGAGACGCCAGGCAGCGGCGGTCCGACGGTGCCGATTTTGGCCCGAGTGGCGAGGCCCACGGTGGCGGGGGCTGTCGTTTCGGTGAGGCCGTAGCCCTCGAGAATGACGATGCCGAGGCTGCGGAAGAAGTGACCGAGGTGGGCGCCGAGCGGAGCCGAACCCGAGACCGCCCAGACGACCTTGCCACCCATGGCCGCGCGCAGCTTGCTGTAGACGAGCCGGTCGAAGAGGGCGAACTTGATCTTCATTCCGAGCGGGATCGACGATCCGGCCTGCAGAAGTTTGGAGTGCTCGACCGCGACATGCACCGCAGAGTCGAAGATTTTGCCCTTGCCTCCGGCGACGGCCTTCTGCTGGGCCGAGTTGTAGACCTTTTCAAACACCCGGGGAACGGCGAGGAGGAACGTTGGCTGGAAGCTGCCGAGCGCTGCGAGGAGGGTTTTGGTGTCGGCCTGGTGGCCGACCCGTACCCCGGCGTGCACGCACAGGACCGAGATGAAGCGGGCGAACACGTGGGCGGTTGTTATGAACAACAACGTTGAAGCGCCATCCGGGTGAACCAGAACTTCCCGGAGCGCGACGGCGGCATTGCGGGTGGTTTCGAGGAAGTTCGCATGGGTGAGCACGCAACCCTTGGGCTTGCCCGTGGAGCCGGAGGTGTAGATGAGGGTGGCGATGTCAGCGCCCACAGCGAGGTTCCGGCGACGTTCGATCTCAGCATCGGTGACGCTGACTCCACCCGCGACGAGCTTGTCGAGGTCGCCCAGATCAATCTGCCAGACCGAACGGATATCGCCGAGCTCCGGGTGGACCTCGTCGAATCGGGCGAAATGGTCGGCCGTCTCGACGATGACCGCCACCGCACCGGAGTCGCTGAGGTTCCACTGCACCTGGGTGGGGGAACTGGTTTCGTACACGGGCACCAACACGGCGCCCGCGAACCACACGGCGAAGTCGATCAGCGTCCACTCGTAGCGGGTTTTGCAGATGAGTCCCATCTTGTCGCCGGGCTCAATGCCCGCGGCGACGAGGCCCTTGGCCAGGGCCACGACCTGCGCGTGGAACTCGCGCGTGGTCACGGGGAGCCACTCGCCGTTTCGCGGAAGGGAAAACAAGACCAGGTCAGGAGTCGCCGCGAGACGATCCACCAGAAGGTCGGTGATGTTGGCGCCAGGGTCGGCGGGGACGACGGCGGGCATATCGATCTGTTTCACGGCAACTCCTTTGGTGCCGTCTGAACGTGCCAACTGCTCCTGCAACGAGATTTCTGCAGTGAGCGGGTGTTTCGTGCAGCGGCAAACTCGTTTACTACACTCTAGAGGGTGTCAGACCCCGTTGCCGGTGTCGCGCGCTACTTCCCGACCACTTCGAACGAAAGGTGCCTCGTGCACGCCATTGGTATTGATATCGGGGGCACCAAGATTGCCGGGGCGCTCGTGGATGAGGCGGGTACCATCATCCGTTCGGATCGACAGCCGACCACGCCGGGCAACCCGCGTGCAATCGAAGACGCTGTTGTCTCGATGATTCTCGGCCTGTCCGAGGGCGAGGATGTTGTGGCTGCGGGGGTCGCCGCGGCCGGCTTCATCGATTCGGCACAATCGACGGTGTACTACGCACCGAATATCAGCTGGCGCAACGAGCCGTTCCGCGACAAACTCGAGGCTCGACTCGACCTGCCCATCATCATAGAAAACGACGCCAATGCCGCCGGCTGGGCCGAATTCCGTTTCGGCGCCGGCCGTGACTATACCGACATGGTCACCCTGACCATCGGCACCGGTGTCGGCGGCGCGATCGTGACCGGCAACGCGTTGTTCCGCGGCGGATTCGGCGCCGGCGCCGAGTTAGGCCACCTGCGGGTGGTGCCGAACGGACTGCCGTGCGGCTGCGGCGCGCACGGCTGTCTGGAACAGTACGGTTCCGGGCGGGCCTTGCTGCGCATCGCGAACGAATTCGCGGATGCCGGCGGTATCGGCGTCGGTCTGGCCGACGCACGCGAGCAGCGCGGCACGCTTAGCGGTACTGACGTGGCACGGCTCATCGAAGACGGCGACGGCGGAGCGCTGGCCGCTTTGCGTCAACTCGGCGACACGCTCGGGCAGGCCTGCGCCAGCCTCGGGGCTGTTCTCGACCCCCAGGTCTTCGTGTTCGGCGGGGGAGTGGCTGCCGCCGGCGACCTGCTGCTCGAGCCGATTCGGGCCGCGTACCTCGAATATCTGCCCGCCCGCGGATATCACCCGGAAGCAGAGTTCGTCATCGCGCAGCTCGTCAACGATGCGGGCGTCGTGGGAGCGGCCGACCTCGCCCGATTGCATGCCGGCGCTGACAAAAGTCGGACTAGGCTTTCCTAGTCGGATAAGGGAGTGCGAATGTTCTATTGGATCATGAAGAACATCGTCATCGGCCCGTTGCTGCTTGCGCTGTTTCGACCGTGGATAATCGGCCTGGACAACATTCCCAAGACCGGGCCCGTGATTCTGGCCAGCAATCACCTGTCGTTCATCGATTCGGTTTTTTTGCCGCTCGTCGTGCCGCGCCGGGTGGCGTTTCTGGCCAAGAGCGATTACTTCACCGGCAAGGGAATCAAGGGATGGGCGACTCGGCAGTTTCTCACCGCGGCCGGACAATTGCCCATCGATCGGTCGGGCGGTAAAGCCTCGGAAGATTCGCTCAACACCGGCCTGCGAGTTCTGGGTGAGGGCCGCATCCTCGGAATTTATCCCGAGGGCACCCGAAGCCCGGACGCCCGCCTGTACCGCGGTCGCACCGGAGTGGCCCGCATGGTGCTGGAATCGGGCGTGACGGTCATTCCGGTGGCCATGATCGACACCGAAAAGGCCATGCCCACCGGCACGAGGCTCCCACGGGTGCGTCGCATCGGAATTGTGATCGGCACACCGCTGGACTTCACCCGGTTTGAAGGCATGGAGGGTGACCGGTTCGTTCTGCGCAGTGTCACGGATGAACTCATGTACGAGCTGCAGCGACTCAGCACACAAGATTATGTCGACGTCTACGCCTCCTCGGTCAAGGAGAAGCGGGCCAGCCTTTCGCGATAGGCTTCTGGAAGTGCTGTCTGCGCCGATCCGTCGGGGCCCGCACCCCGTCCATTTCGGGCCGGTGAACCCTGCCGGTCCAGTAGAGAAAACAGGAACCATCCCGTGGTAGACCCGACCGAACCCATCGTTGCCGCAGAAGAATCTGTCATCACGGGTCTGGACCACTGGCGCACCCTACCGATCAAGCAGCAGCCCACCTGGCCGGACGCCGACAAGGTCGCCGCAGCATCCGCTGAGCTTGCCACCCAGCCGCCGCTCGTCTTCGCCGGCGAGGTGGATATTCTGCGTAGCCGACTTGCCGAGGCAGCCTCCGGTGAGGCTTTTCTGCTGCAGGGCGGCGATTGCGCCGAAACGTTCAGCGGCGCTACCGCCGACCAGATCCGCGATCGGGTCAAAACCGTGCTGCAGATGGCCGTCGTGCTCACCTACGGCGCGTCGATGCCCGTCATCAAGATGGGGCGCATGGCCGGGCAGTTCGCCAAGCCGCGCTCGAGCAACTTCGAGACCCGCGGGGATGTGACGCTGCCGGCGTACCGCGGCGACATCGTCAACGGGTACCCGTTCACCCCGGAATCGCGTGAGGCCGACCCGGCCCGTCTGGTCAAGGGATACCACACGGCGGCATCCACTCTCAATCTCATTCGTGCCTTCACGCAGGGCGGTTTCGCCGACCTGCGCCAGGTGCACAGCTGGAACCAGGGCTTCGCCGCCAACCCGGCGAACCAGCGCTACGAAGGCCTGGCCAAGGACATCGACCGGGCGATCAAATTCATGATCGCCTGTGGCGCGGACTTCGAAGCCATGCGTCGCACCGAGTTCTACACCAGCCATGAGGGCCTGCTGATGGACTACGAGCGTCCCATGACGCGCATCGACTCCCGAACGGGAACGCCGTACAACACCTCGGCCCACTTCATCTGGATCGGGGAGCGCACTCGCGATCTCGATGAGGCGCACGTGGACTTCCTGTCTCGGGTGCGCAACCCGATCGGCGTCAAGCTCGGCCCGACAACGTCAATCGACGACATGCTGCGTCTCGTCGACAAGCTCGACCCGAATCGCGAACCGGGCCGCCTGACCTTCATCACCCGCATGGGCGCCGGGAAAATTCGCGATGCCCTCCCGCCGCTTCTGGAAGCGATTAAGGCCAGCGATGCGACGCCCCTCTGGGTGGCCGACCCGATGCACGGCAACGGCGTCACCACCCCGACCGGCTACAAGACCCGTCGTTTCGACGACGTCGTCGACGAGGTCAAGGGCTTCTTCGAGGCGCACCGCGCCGTGGGGACGCACCCCGGTGGCATCCACGTCGAACTCACCGGTGACGACGTCACCGAGTGCCTGGGCGGGTCGGAGCACATCGACGAGGCCGCCCTCGCGACCCGCTACGAGTCGCTCTGCGATCCGCGCCTGAACCACATGCAGTCCCTCGAACTCGCCTTCCTGGTAGCCGAGGAGCTCGCCGCCCGCTAGCCCCTTCTTGTCGACCGGGACCGGGCCCGGAAAGCGGGCCCATGATCAATCGTGGGCCCGCTTTCATAAGGTGGGCCCGGTGAGCGGATGCCGGCACCCGCGTTCCCGTTACGGCCAGCACAAGGAGGCGGGTCATCCGCTCCCCGCCACGGTACGTCACATTCCTGGCGCGGCCCGCGTCGGAGACGGGTCATCCGCTCCTCGCTCAAACATTGCGATATTCCGGTGGCCTTGCGCGAAAAGCGTG
>Ga0314774_1002092_pt1 | contig 11709 bp, 8 predicted proteins | sample MetaGCBIA2018_FD_204515 | JGI IMG/M metagenome (GOLD analysis project Ga0314774, IMG submission 204515) | Cryopeg brine microbial communities from Beaufort Sea near Barrow, Alaska, United States - CBIA 2018 | ecosystem: Environmental > Aquatic > Marine > Coastal | place: USA: Alaska | collected... | reverse complement strand
TTTCGCAGGAATTGGATATAAATTTTAATATTAAACTCCCGAGTACGAAAGAACAATGGAGTTAAGGTAGCTTTCCTCAACTATATTTCAATCATAGGTCAGGGGACTTCAAGGAGCTCGTTGGTTCTTCCAAGATTCTATGAGGCGACATGTCATAAGATTTTGCACAGCGGGACTTTAAAAGTGGGAAACTAGTGTCCCACCACAAAAATTAAACTCTTTCTATATTGCATTTGAAAGGAGTAAAATTGATGTCCTTTTCTATTCCTTCAAGTTTTAAAACCTTTACTTCTGGGTGTATTTAAAAATTGTCAAATGAGTCATTATTAATTTTAAATCAAAAACAAGGATTTATATGTATTAATCATTCGGACTTTTTTCTGATAGTGTTGGTTATTCATGTGGTATATTTAACTATAATAACTTTTTATAGACTTAACGATTTTAGAAATTTTTTAAAGAATGTTTTACGCGTATTACCTATTACAAAATCAGCTGAGGCTATGATATTAATAAGAAAATTTTCAAAATAATAAATACAGAAAAATTTAAGTACTTAATTAAGAAGCGAATGGCAGAACAAAGAAAACAACATTATGTTCCCAAGTTTTATCTGAAATTTTTCAGTCTATCTGAGAATAAAAAACAAATAAAAGTCTATCTTAAAAATTCTGGAAAAATTATTCAAAAAGCCAACTTAGAGAGTCAGGCACAAGAGTCATATTTCTACGGTAAAAATTTAAAAACAGAAAAATGGTTTGCCAATGTTGAAGATAACACTGCTGAAATATTAAAACAGGTAATAAAGGAAAAAATTATTCCCACAAATGGATCTGAAAATTACTACCAGATCTCGTTATTTCTTTTACTTCAACCTTATCGCACAAGAGTAAATTCTGATGAATTCAATGATATGGTAGATAAGACTTTAAAGGCAGTAATGAAATTTGAAACACAATTCAAGAATTTTGAATATGACAAATATTTCTTTGCTTATAACGACGCAGTAGAAAAAAGTTTAAGTATTCTGCTCGATAATTTATCTATTATGCTGGATATGCAAATTAAACTTCTCATTAATAAAACTTCTAAAGAATTTATAACAAGTGATCATCCTGTTTCGAAATATAATCAATTTTTAGAATCACGTAATTTTTTTTTCGGTCACACTGGTATGATGAGTAAAGGCTTACAGTTATTCTATCCTTTGGCTCCAGATTTATGCCTGGTAATGTATGATCCAAAGGTGTATAAAATTGGAAATAAGAAACAATTTAGTAATATAAATGTAAATGAAAAAGATGTTGAATCTTTAAATATTCTAACCTGCCTTCACGCAAATAAATCTATGTATGCCACGGATAAGTTAACCGATTTTCAATTTGAACATATTCTTGAAAAGGCCAATAAATTTAGAGATCAAAAAAAATTAGAATTAAAATACTATGATTCCGTTGGAAATGGCGACGATACAGAGTCAGTCATTGTTCAACATCATCGAATTCCTTTCCAAATTAAACTCGACCTATCCTTTATCAAACAAACACAGCATGCCAAATCCTACAAATTATCAGGTTATTTTTCTGAGATTAGAGATGAAAGGTGGCGTAATAGGAAGTATTTATTAGAATTTTTAAAGAATAAGGAGACTTCAATTTAAGTTTAACGCAAGGAAAAAATTAAAAAAAGCTGTAGTTCAAAAGTCACCATCCTGTGGATACACAGTAGAAAATGTGAACCAAAATTAACAGAAGTGGTGTAAGAGAAGTATGAAAAAAAATGAAAATTGTTTTATAATATATAGTCCACAAGGTACTTCCTGGGAGCAGGAGGCGCGAGGTTATGAAATCTCGCGAGTTTTTTAAATTAAATTCCAACATTAGTATTTACACCATGTATTTTAAAATGAAATCAGGAGCCTTCAAAGCGATTCCCGGTTCTTTCATCACTGCAGAAGGCACGAAATCCTGAGACCTCAGCAGGTGGATTTGATATAACATTATTTATACAAACAATGTTTCCCAGTTTATCGAACATTGTTAAAGATTAACTGAATTTCCCTTTCATAATTTTAAGAAAATATTTAGATTTACCATACTTACTTCTGAATCTGCCTACCCTACTTCCAGAATTTGAGATAAGCCAATTTTTAACCTCAAAAAATCTCCATGGCGCTGTTCCAGGTATCTGTACTTAATACATATCTCAAATTACAGGAAGAACAAAAACTGGCAAATGCCTTTAAAAAGTTCTCAAAATATTTTCACAATCCTACTATTCAGGAAAACATTCGGAATTCTAAAGAGGAGCAGTTTCAGGCGACTTTTCTTACTGAGCTTTTTGTGAATGTTCTTGGGTATACTTTAAATCCACAGCCCGATTTTAATCTTACTACGGAATTTAAAAATGAAAACAACGCCCGAAAGGCTGATGGTGCCATTCTTAAAGATGGCGCCGCAATAGGAGTTATTGAACTAAAGGGCACCAATACAAAAGATCTTGAAGGGATCCGTAAGCAGGCTTTTGATTATAAGGTAAATCAAAAGAGCTGCGTGTATGTGATCACTTCCAATTTTGAAAAACTTAGGTTTTACATAAATGATGCTACAGAATTTATTGAATTTGACCTTTTTCTGCTTACGGCCAAAGATTTTGCGCTGTTGTATATATGTCTTCAAAAAGAGAATATCCTCAAGAATTTACCGCTGAAGATCAAGGAATCCTCTGTGGTAAAAGAAGAACAGATAACAATGGATTTTTATAAAGATTACTCGGTCTTTAAACGCGAGTTGTATCGCGATTTGGTGAGGCTCAATGCCAAGACCTTAAAAAATATACGGCTCAGCGATCCCGACTTTTCGGGAGTGGAAGAGTCTAATCCAGATTACGCAAAATCCCAGGCGCAACTGCTGCGGCTGGAAAAAAATGTGAAGCTCGAACTGTTCAAGAAATCGCAGAAGTTGATTGACCGGTTCCTCTTTATCTTTTTTGCTGAAGATCGCGGCCTCCTTCCTCCCAATTCTACCATTAAGATTGTTAAGGACTGGAATAAGTTGAAAGAACTTGATGCTGTTATGCCTTTATATGACAGGTTTAAACTTTATTTCTCCTACCTGGATCAGGGCCGAAAAAGCACAGGTTCCAGAGCGGAGATTTTCGCCTACAATGGGGGACTTTTCAAGCCTGACAATCTCCTGGACCGTCTGGAGATAAACGATGAACTACTGGCAAAACACACCACCCAACTCTCAAAATACAATTTTGAGAGTCAGGTAGATGTGAATATCCTAGGACATATTTTTGAAAATTCCCTTAATGAAATTGAAAGCGTAAATGCCGAAATTGAAGGTGCCGACTTTGACAAACAGAAAAGCAAGCGCAAGAAGGACGGCGTTTTTTACACCCCGAAATACATCACCAAATACATTGTAGAAAACACCCTGGGCAAACTTTGTGAAGAAAAGAAAACCGAGTTGGGTTTTAGGGAAGAGGAATATTATAAGGGACGAAAAAGACGGCAAAAAGACACCTTGGAAGCATTGATAAAGATCCTGGACGATTACCGCGCCTGGTTATTAAAGCTCACCATTTGCGATCCCGCTTGTGGCTCCGGTGCATTCCTCAACCAGGCACTGGATTTTTTAATAAAGGAGCACCGTTATATAGACGAACTGAAAGCCAAACTTTTGGGTGGCGGACTTGTTTTTAGCGATATTGAAACCACCATCCTAGAGAACAATATTTATGGAGTAGATATCAATGAAGAAAGCATAGAAATTGCCAAATTAAGCCTTTGGCTTCGCACTGCACAACCCCGCCGAAAGCTCAACGACCTAAGCAACAATATCAAATGCGGAAATTCTTTAATAGACGATAAAAAAGTGGCTGGAGATAAAGCTTTCAATTGGGAGGATGAGTTTAAAGATGTTTTTGTAAAAGGAGGTTTTGATGTGGTGATTGGAAATCCGCCTTATGTACAATCCCATTCAATCGATGAGCCTACAAAAGATTTTATTTACAAAAATTACGAAAGTGCAGAATATCAAATAAATACATACGCAATTTTTATAGAAAAAATATTTCAAATTATTTCTTCAGAAAGTGTTTACAGCATAATAATTCCGAACTATTGGTTATCCACACAGAATGATTCAAAGTTAAGAACGCTTGTTTTTTTAAGAAATAAATGTTCTGAAATATTAAATGTTTTTAGAGTGTTCGAAGATGCTACCGTAGATACAGTAATCTTAACAGGCACAAAACTAGCGCAACCCCAATTTCCACATTTCACAAAGGTAATTGCCATAGATGGTTCTCTTAAAAATATCAAAGAGAGGCTTTTAGCGATTGACACTAAACTTTGGCATACAAATAAAACCGTGGAGTTTCGGAATATTGAAGCCAACACCTTAATTTCTTTTGATGAGAAATTTCAACTTATAGGAAAAACTACTCTGGGTGAATTGTTCACTTTTAAAAAAGGAATGCAACCTTATGAAGTTGGTAAAGGAATACCAGTCCAAACACGAGAATTAACAAATGCCCGTATTTATCATTCAGATGAGAGAATTGACTCAACTTATAAACCTTTACTCAAAGCGAGAAACGTTCAAAGACATTTAATAAAGGGGACAAGCGGATTTATAAAATACGGTAAGAATTTAGCCGCAATGCGTAATCCTGAAATATTTAAAGGGCCCCGAATTTTATTAAACAGAATATTATCTGGAGAGCAATTAGATGGAGTATATCTGGAAGAAGATAATTTAATTAACAATTCTGACATATTTAATTTAACACCAAAAAACAACAGTACTAATGTTAAGGCTCTGTATCCATTTATCGTTAGTAGATTATGTGCCCTATATTTTAAAAAGGAGAATATTAATTTAAGTCGAAAAGCTTTTCCCAAAATAAATGTGAATACTTTGGAGAAATTTCCCATTCCCTTTATCAATGATTATCAGTTAAAAATTCTTTCTAATTGCACAGATATTATTTTGAGAAACCACAAAAATCTTTATTCTCAACAACAAAAATTCGAATTATTTTTCATTGAAAATTTACAAATACAGAAAATATCCAGAAAATTAGAAAACTGGCACGAACTGAAATTTGGAGAATTCATCAAGGAGTTAAATAAAGCAATCAAAGCCACTAATAAAGTCCGCACCAAAGAAGGTCACTCTCCTGTTCCGGAACTCACCAAAAAGGATGAATTTGAATGGATGGAGCTGTTTGAGGAAAACAAGAAAAAAGCCGTGGAGCTGCAGCTGGAAATTGAGAAAACAGAGAAGGAAATTGACAAAATGGTTTATGAGTTATATGGCTTGACTGAGGAGGAAATCGCAATAGTAGAAGGCTCCTAGAGAAGAGGAATATTTAAGGTCATTAATGATTTCTTAAACAATAAGAGGGAATGAATAGGTCAGGATTGTTTAGGGGGGGGGTACCGGATGAACAGAGTAATGGAATTTTACTGTTATTCTGGAATAAATTAAGGATAAGGATTAAAAAAATATTCGCAAGTGACAATTGAAGAAAAAAAAAGCAAAGCTTATTTTATAATCTCTCAGGCAAAAGAAAATCGCTATCCATACCTAAATTTAAGGGGATTGGGTTTATACGAATTGCCTGCCGACATTACGGATATGCCCTATTTACTTGAAATAGATATTAGCCATAATAACTTCTCGGAATTACCAGATCAAATTGCCAATCTAGAAAATTTACAAATTCTCAATTGCAGTTACAACCACTTAAGAGATTTCACTTTAATTGAGGGAAAACCTTACTTTTTCAAACGAATAGACATCTCCAACAATCTTTTAAGCTACATTCCTAAAGAATTACTTTTTTTAGATACGGATGTCGAAATACTTTATAACGAAAATTTTTTTAGCTCCGGTCTCCCTCCTGAAATATCCGAATATGGAGACCTTTCCTACCTTTCTTTCTATCTAGAATCATTAGAAAGGAAAGAAATTCAAAATAGATTATTTGAGACTAAGCTTCTAATTGTTGGTAAAGGTGAAGTAGGAAAAACTTCCCTGATGAAAATTATAAAAAACCAAGATTGTTCAATGAGTTTAGGTAGCGAAAAACCGACTGAAGGAATTGATATTAGTTCGACTTATCTTGAGACAGTTTTCCCCGCTAAAAAACCATATTATAACAGGATTGAAGATTTTGATTCTCTTTTAAAATTTTCGACTTACGATGCAGAAGATTTCCCTGAAAATTATGGTCCGGAATATAACAATTACGAAAGTATTTTTCCTTTTTGCTATGAAGATGAAGAGCTCCTACTCGAATTGAGAGTCAACGATCAACCATATTTTGACTATAATTTTTACGTCCAAAAAGACATAAAGCTAAATATTTGGGACTTTGGCGGTCAAGAAATTTTATATTCAACTCATCAATTTTTTTTAACGCAACGATCAATATACATTTTTGTTTGGGAGCCAAGGTCTGATACTGAAACAGAAAGTTTTGATTATTGGTTGAACATTATAAAAAGGTTGAGCAATAATTCCCCTGTATTAATTGTAATGAACAAATCGGATCTGCGCGTTAAAAATGTGGATGAAAACAGCTACAAAAACCAATTTCCCAATATCAAAGGCTTTCATACAATTTCATGTTTGTCCAAGGAAGGAATCCCTTCGCTTCTTAATCAAATAGAGGAGACTATCCAAAAATTACCGCATATAGGAGATTTGCTTCCTAATTCTTGGAATGAGATACGCCATTCAATCAAATCGCTTAATAATGATTATATCCAGTTTGATGAGTTTAGAAAACTCTGCAAGCTTAAAGAAGATAAGAAAGTAAATTACTTAAGCTCATACTTAACCGATTTAGGAGATATAATTCACTTCCAAGACGATATTTTACTTTCCAATCTAGTTATTTTAAAGCCTAATTGGTTAACTGAGGCAATTTATTCTCTAATTCATTCAAAAGTAGTACAAAGTAACTTGGGCACTCTAGAATTAGAAAATTTACCAGTTCTTCTGAATGAAAATAAGTACCCAAAAAATAAACATCTTGAAATAATTTCCTTAATGGAAAAATTTGAAATTTGTTTTAAAATTATAGGTTCTAAGAATATTTATATAATTCCTGCTCTATTACCTGCACAACCGATGGGAAATTTTGCCATTGGGATGTTTCAGACAGCTGAGACTATAAAATTGAACATCCAATACAAATTTTTACCTAGTGGGCTAATTGAAAGACTAATTTGTAAGATGAACAATTTTATTGTGGATAGGCAATTTTGGAAATATGGCCTTATAATCCAGGATGAATATAGTAAAGCTTTAATTAAACTAAAAGCACCGGAGCGGGAAATTTCCATAGATTTTATTGGAGATTTAAATCCATCTCTTTTACAAATAATTCAATTCCAGCTAAATGATATTCATACCACATTAAGGTTAGATAAAGAGGATTATCAAATTTTTCTAGCTTGTAATTGCTACGAATGTTCTTGTACCTCGTCACCTCATATGTTCAATAAAAGTGTATTAAAACGGTTTTTGGATAAAGATAAAAGATTTATTGAATGCCAAATCAGTACTGAAAAAGTAAACATTAACGAATTAATGATGGGTTATAAATCGCCAGATAAACCCCATTCCCTCATTAGACCTTTTGTAAAAGCAACTTCCACTCTACAAGGCAGAATTTCCTTATTAAAAGAATCAAGTGAAGATGATAAAAACCGATACTTATTAGATCTTTTAAAGCCTCATCTTTCAAAACATCATTTGGTTGGCTTAGACCAAGCTCAACGAGGATTTTCTTCAACACGCAAAAGATCTGGAGAATTGGATATTGCAATTGAAGATATATCTGGAACGCCAATGTCATTATTTGAAGGCTTCCATTTGGACTACTTAAATAAGGGAATTATTGATAGCCATATAAACAAAACAATTAGTAATTACGATGTTCAAGGATTAAAAGAAAAGTTTTTAGGCATTTACTGTTTAGCAAAAGACTTTCCCGAATTAGTTAATAAATATAAATTTTATTTAGATAGTTTAGAAAACATGCAAAATACCATTGATATGTCTTCCCAATATAGCAATGGACAAGAAATTCAAATCTTTAGATCAGTTTTAAAGAAATATAAAAAGCATACTTATCTATATCATATTTTAATAAATTTTAATCTCTAAAACGTGCAGGAAGTTTTACTTGGTAGGAAACAAACTAGGACTGGCACAATTTGGTCCCACATAACCAGTAAGCCGAAGAGTGTTAATTGTAGTCTGGAGATTTCAAACCACAATTTGAGCGACCTTGATATGTGATCTTTGCGTAAACACAAGTGTTGGATAATTAATATACTAAAAAAAATTATCCTCTTCATAACAACCCCTAATCAGGATTATTCACAACCCGCTTCCTAAGACTTAACTAGGATTAAAATGGTACCTTCTCCCCCACTTCAATTTCCGTCACCTTCCAGCTACCGTGCTCTTTGATCAACTTAAAAGTTTCGGGCTGCTCTTCATAATCAGTCGAAAATTGAACCCAGGCGGTATTCCCATTTTCGGTTTCCTTAATCACCTTAAAAGAAGAATTCTGTTTGTCTGCAACAGGAACTATATCCTGAATGTACATAAAGGAATTAAAGCTTTCTTTTGTGGTGTGATTTTCAAGTACGGAAAAATCCTTCTGATAAAAACTCTCGACTACAATTTGGGCAGTCTCAGTATGGGATCTATCTGCTCCTGTACAAGCGAAGCAAATCACCATTAACAACAGGATCATCTTTTTCATAATTTCATCAATTTGGGTTATTAATAAATTTCTTTTTGACCTTTAACTTTATATCCCGCTCTCCATTTTGTTCCTTGAGATCGATGACCACTACTTTATCTTCAGCAATTGAAAATTTCTGCAGCACATAAACAAATCGTGCTGTTTTTCCCACAGGAATAATTCCCGGTAGATTGTATTTAAAAACCGGTTCAAGGACCAATTTCTGGATGGATTTTTTCCTTCCGTTTTTCCTGGTTTCTACTGATAGGTTCAGGAAATTGAGTTCATAGTCTATTGGGGATCCATTTTTAATTTCAATCACAAAATACAGTTCCTCCCTGTCGAAGACTATGTTTTCCAACCTCAGGTTAATTCCCTCATTCCGCTTATTAATGCGCCCAATTCTGTGGTTGCTCTTCAATAAATGGGAACTGAAATTCTGATAATAGGTTTCTGTTCCTGTAAGACGGTTATCAGTTTCACTTATTCCGGTAGGGTTTATATAAGCTTCACTATTTTTTTTACTTATTTCGGGGATTTCATTTCCAATGCTTTTGGAGCCTGGAATAAAATAATTCAACTTATCCAGTCGTTCGGAATACTTTAGAATATACGAAAAAATTGAACCATATACACTGATTACCAGTAAATTACTTTCTTTTCCCGGAGTGGCCTGGAGCAAGCCCAAATGTTGCTGGGTTTCCCTGTTATAGGTGAACACAAAATTTTCTGATCCCGTTATGCCCTGCCGGATTGGTTCCGGAAAAAACAAGGCGACATTTTTATGATCGTTGGCATAAATGGTGTCCAAAACAGGGTCTTGTGTTTTTATCTCTTGTGCAGCAAGGTCTGTGAATGTTGCAATGACAAGAAAACCGGATATAAATAAATGTTTTTTCATAATAATGAGTGTTTAATTCCCTTGCGGGGATTTTAAAATAAGTTTGTAATTATTGGTGACGGTCACTGTTATGTTCTTGTTATTTCGTTGGAAAACTTTTTTGATTCCCCCTACCTGCGGGAGACCGGCAACGTTTATATCCTGAATAACATCATCAATTACCTCCCGGCTGGCATCGGCCCGAAAGCTGTTTTCCACATAAATGCCTTCGCTGCCGTCCTGGAGATCATAGGCTTTCAGCCTGACCGGTTGATGGTTTATATTTTCAATTTCGATTAGGGCGCGGTTGGTTTGAAAACTTATAAAACCATACACCGGAGTATTTTTAGCAATGAATCTGTCATTTATTATTGCCGGTTCGGTGAGCCGCATTTTAAGCCGAAACCCGTTTTTTACGGTTTGGTTGCCGTCAACTTCCACATGGATCTCAGTTTCAGATTTTGAAAAGCTTGAACCCTCCTTAGTAAGAACTGGATTGGAACTATAAAAAAGCTGATGTTCAAGTCCCAGTTCTTTTGCCGAACCGGGTTCTTTCAGTTCTTCTGTTGAATGATTTCCTTCTGGTTGTGGCTTTTCAACTTGTGCTTTATCCAAATTATTCCGGTAGCTATTTTGGGTATAATTGATCCTGCCCGAGTTGTAGATGCTGTCCACAATTTTCACTTTTTGCTTTTCCCTTAGGTCCGGATCATAAAAACCCAGGGAATCCAACAGCTTTTCATCGTAAATACTGGGCGCGTTGGTCTCACGCACTTCCTTTAATGCGTTCACGGCATCGAGCTTTGATTTGTATTCCTGCTGCTCTTGTCCCAATTCAGGAACCTGGGTTTGTTTGAGTTCCTTGTTTTCATCCCCATCGCCTCCCAAAACCAAAGCGGAATATGCAACGATAAAAATTATCACTACAGCCAGCACGGAACCAAATACGATTTTATTCTTTTCAATTTTCATTATTTATCTTTTTTAAGGTGTTTTCAAAATAGTTGGTGATCAAAAGTCCGTGAGTGTTTGTTGGGTAATTCCTGTCCACCACAATCAGGTTTCCGGTGGAAATCAATTCATACCTGTCCACCACGGTTCCCCGATTGATCTCAAAAATTGTAGTCGTTTTGAACTGATATGGCTCCACCTGCAGGTCCAGTTGTGATTCTATGCTCAACACCTTCTGCACCAGGGAATACTGAAGCAACCGGTTATAAACCCCATCGGCTTTTTTCTGTCGGTATAGATTATCCACGGAGCTGTTGCCAAGCCAAAGTGCTTTTTCGAGGTTCCGCAGATAATTACTGGCGTCTATATTATAAAAGTAGTTATGGAACAATTCCAAATGAGCCAGGGCCTCGACTTCCAAGTTCTCTTTTTGGGTGACCCATTTCAGGGGAATTACACTGCCATCGGTATTTATTGCGAAGGAGTTATTTAAAGCCGTTCGCTGTATATCATACATCATCCAGCCAAATAACAAACTGGAAATTAATGCTCCCGATACAACCGTTATAACCACAAACCGATTGGTTTGCAAGACGCTGTAAATATTTTTATAGGGTGTTTTCATATTTTTTATTTGAATTAATCTGGCTTAAGCTGTAAAAAGTTTTAGGGTGAACGAAGTAGCTCTTGCGTATAATTTGAATTTCAGAAATACGATAAAAGAAATTGAACCGGCCTCGACTATAATCTGAATGATGCCATTATCTGTGGTCGTTCCCAAAAGGTTTGACCAGAAATTGGTATTGATCTCGGCATACAGATTATTGACAAATACATTGACCAGGAAAAAAGCTGGAACCAGCATATAAACCGCGGCATACAACCTGAAAAAATTGTAGGCCATTGACCGAAATTTTTCAAAAACCGCCAGGCTGATCACCAATGGAAAAAAGGCCTGCATAATTCCGAGTAGGAAATAGCGCTCCGCCAAAAACAACGGATAGATAAACAGGTCCAAAACCCACATAAACAGCCCGATCACAAAGGAAATTACCTTGACAGGATATAAGGGAGTGACCAAAGCCTCATAAAGTAAA
>Ga0314774_1002091_pt1 | contig 11711 bp, 8 predicted proteins | sample MetaGCBIA2018_FD_204515 | JGI IMG/M metagenome (GOLD analysis project Ga0314774, IMG submission 204515) | Cryopeg brine microbial communities from Beaufort Sea near Barrow, Alaska, United States - CBIA 2018 | ecosystem: Environmental > Aquatic > Marine > Coastal | place: USA: Alaska | collected... | reverse complement strand
GTGTCATCAAAACCTTTAAAATCCTCTCTTCCAAGCTGTGATATTTCATTTCTATCAAAACTAGTGTTCATTGAATTTATCAATTTTCCTGAAGGAATTAATTGTTCATCTACCTCTAAATAATATGGACTATTAATTTTTAATTTATGATTTAAAATATTGTCCTTTCCGTCTAAATTAAAATAAGAATGATTGGTTAAATTAATGGGTGTTTCAGCATCGGTTGTTGCTTTATACGTAATTTTAACTTCATTATCTTCGCTAAGCTGATAGGTTACAAAAGTTTTTAAATTCCCCGGATAGCCTTCCTCTAAATGTTCGCTGACACAAGATAATGTTACTTGTGGGTTTCTTACTTCATTTAAACTTACAACTTCCCAATATTTTTTATCAAATCCAATTTCCCCACCATGTAAGTGAATACCATTTACGTTATGAATTGGATAAACCTCATCATTAATTTTAAAGCATCCCCTAGAAATTCTTCCGGCATATCTTCCTACCGTACCACCTAAATACAACCCTTTTTCTAAATATAACGGTTTGGTATAATCTTCGGCAGATTCCAAACCAACCACCACATTTATGAGTTCTTTATTTTTATCGGGGACCATTAAACTAATTATGGTAGCTCCAAAATTAGAAACTTGTAATTCTAATCCGTTTGAATTTGCGAGTTTTATTGCTATAATTTGTTGATCCATCACTTTTAATTAATTTTATAATTCAATTTTCAAATTAAATATTCCTTTTCTTTTCCCATTCCCAAGATGATTTTGTCATATCATCGAGTGTTAATGTAGGATTCCAATTCAATTCTTCTTTTGCTTTAGAGGTACTTGCATATAAAATTGGCACATCTCCTTCCCTTCTTGTGACAAATGAATAATTTAATTTTTGTTTTGTTGTTTTCTCAAAAGAAGCTATTACATCTAAAACTGAGTACCCGATTCCTGTACCAATATTAAAAATTTCAAAATTCTCATATCCTTCATTTCGTATCAATCTTTGAAGTGCCAGCACATGTGCTTTTGCAAGATCTACCACGTGAATGTAGTCCCTTATAGCCGTACCATCTTTTGTTTTATAATCATTCCCAAATATTTTAAGCTCATCTCTTAGCCCTAAAGCTGTTTGTGTGATAAATGGCATTAAATTATTTGGAATACCAGTAGGAGTTTCCCCTAAATTGCGAGAACCGTGGGCTCCTATTGGGTTAAAATATCTTAATGAAATTGCTTTAAAGTTTTTTGCCGCTTTAGAAAAATCTTCGATTATTTCTTCCCCAATTTTTTTGGTGTTGCCATAAGGAGATGTTGGTCTTTTTGTTGTTGAATTTTCGTTTAGCGGAAAACTATCAGGCAATCCATAAACTGTTGCTGATGAAGAGAATATTAAATTTCTTATTCCAAACCTATCCATACAATCAATAGTGTTTAACAATATGTTTAAATTGTTATGGTAATACTGAAGAGGCAATTGCACACTCTCTCCTACGGCCTTAAATGCCGCAAAATTAATTATTCCTATGGCATCCTTATGTGTCTCAAAAAAGATGGATGTTTTATCTTTGTCTGTAAGGTCAATATTTTCAAATTTAGGTTTTACACCTGTTATACTTTTAATTCTATCTAAAACTGAAATATCCGAATTACTTAAATTATCAACTATAATAACTTCAAATCCTTCATTAATAAATTCTACCGCTGTATGTGAACCTATATAGCCCGCACCGCCTGTAATTATTATTTTATTTTTCATCATTTTAAATTTTATTTTAATAGTAACATATGTTGTTCGCTATTCATCACTCCTCTGGGTGTCAAAATTTGTCATGCTCGATTCATTCCTGTTTAATTATCAAACAAATTTTATTTCCAAAAAAATGAATAAAGTGCCACTAAAATAATCATCACGGCAAATGCGCCAATATTAAATACCGGACCAGTTTTGAACAATTGTTTTGAAAGCGTAATTCCTTTTTCATCATCTTTCCCATTATGTTGTACCCAACTCACAATTGCAATAACAATCATGGTAAGAATTGCTGTATATCCCATTTGATCCAAAAAAGGAACATCAACAAATAACGAACTTGAAGACCATCCTTTAGGGGCCACTTTAAAATACATTGCAATTGGTATGGAAACCAAGGCACCAACAATTGCACCTTTGTTGGTCGTTTTCTTCCAGAACAAGCCTAAAATAAATATGGCCAAAATTCCCGGACTCACCACACCGGTATATTCTTGAATAAATTGAAAAGCCTGATCAATGCCACCTAATAAAGGTGCCATAACACAAGCAATTGCCAAAGCAATACCTGCAGAGAGTCTCCCCATATTCACGGTGCTTTTATCGCTTGCATTTTTATTGATATATTGCTTATAAATGTCCATTGTAAAAATAGTAGAAGTTGAGTTTAGCATTGAAGCCAAAGACGATACAATCGCTGCGGTTAATGCCGCAAAAGCAACCCCTTTCAATCCGGTAGGCAAAAATTGCAACAACCAAGGATATGCCTTGTCCGCTTGAGCTAATGTTGGTAAATTTTTAAGTCCCGCAGCACCTAACTTTGCCATAATTTCAGGATCATTAACCATTACATAAGCCGCAATACCCGGAATTACAACAATTAGCGGAATTATTAACTTTAAAAAAGCCGCCAATAAAATTCCTTTTTGTGCTTCTCTTAATGATTTGGCCGCCAAGGTTCTTTGAATGATATATTGATTGAATCCCCAATAATATAAATTCGCTACCCACATACCGCCAATCAACACACCAATTCCAGGCAACATATCATAATAAGTGCTGGACTCATCTAAAATCATTGAAAACCTCTCAGGAGCCGCTTCGTAAACTGTTTTCATACCGGCCCACATACCTTCACCGCCAGAAACCATATTTAAAGCCAGATAAGTTGTTGCCAGGCCTCCCAAAACCAAAAACACCACCTGAATTACGTCTGTCCAAGCCACTGCTGAAAGTCCGCCATATAAAGAATATGCAGCAGCAAATAATGCAAGTCCAATAACACCATAAATCATAGGAATGCCCATAATGGTTTCCAATGCCAGGGAACCTAAATACAATACCGAAGTTAAATTCACAAACACATAAAGCGCAATCCAAAATACGGCCAAAATGGTTTTTAAGTTGGTAGAAAATCTTTTTTCAACAAATTCGGGAATGGTGTACAATCCTTTTTCAATAAAAATTGGCAAGAAGTATTTCCCCACAATAATTAAGGTAATGGCTGCCATCCATTCATAAGATGCAATTGCCAATCCCAATGCGAATCCGGAACCCGACATTCCAATAAACTGCTCTGCAGAAATGTTTGCAGCTATTAATGATGTTCCGATGGCCCACCAAGGCAATGATTTGCTTGCCAAAAAATAATCTTCAGCATTTTTTTGATGGCCCTTTTTATCTCTGGACACCCATAAACCTACACCTAAAATTAATACAGCATAGGCGATGAAAATGAAATAATCCCAAAATCCGAAATGTGTTGTCATGTTTATTTGCTTTTTTATTAATAAATTAAAAGTTTAAGGATAAAATAAATCTCCTTTCATATATAATTTTTCTCTATCATTGGTCTAATAATTAGTTCATCAATAGATGCATTTAAATCAGCTAATATCATTGTAAATATTGCTCCTACAACGCTTTCCACTTCCAAATATTCTGGTTTATTTGTTTCTCTAAATGCTGTGTTCGTCCCTCCAGGATAAATAGAGCATATTTTAATATTATGATGTCTTACTTCTTTTCTGAAAACTTTAACTAATGCATCAAAACTGGCTTTAGAAGCTGTGTAGGCTCCAATACCTTCATTTGAAAAATTGCAAACCGTTGATAATACATTTATAATCATTCCCTTTTTTACAATTTCCATACTCTTGTATACTTCTCTAATAAAAACAAAAGGAGCTATTGTATTAATTCTTAACATATACTCTAAATCATTTGTTTTAATATTTGAAACTAAAGATCGAACGGTATTAGCTCCAGCACAATTTACAAGAACATCAAATGTTCCTAAATTAGCTGTCGCCTCACCTACAAATGCAATAACTTCATCCTCATTGGTTATATCAAATACTTTATAATAAAGATTACTTTTTGCACCATTAATTTCTGCTAAAAGTTTAGTCATCTTATCAGCAGATCTACCACAGAAAGCCACATTAGCACCGCCTTCAATTAATTTGATTGTTAGGCATTTTCCAATGCCAGAAGTAGCTCCAGTTACAAGAATATTTTTATCAAATAAACCATCAAATTTTATACTCATAGTATTATATTAGTATTATATTAATTCTCTTAGTTTTTGGGTCGCTATTTCTGCAGTGATATCTCTTTGCGGAGAGCCAAACATTTCATAACCTACCATAAATTTCTTTACAGTTGCACTTCTTAATAATGGTGGATAAAAACTCATATGCCAATGCCAATGAGTATTTTCCCTATTATTTGTTGGTGATTGATGAATTCCACTGGAATAAGGAAACGAACAATCAAATAATTTATCATATGCTTTCGTAAGTACAGAAATTGCTTCTGCAAATTGAATTACTTCTTCTTTTGTTAAAGAGCTAATGTTTTTCTGTGCTTTTTTAGGAAGAATCATTGTTTCAAATGGCCAAACAGCCCAAAAAGGAATCAAAACTACAAAAGATTCGTTTTCAAAAATGATGCGTTCATTTAGAGCCAATTCTTGTTTGACATAATCTTCCAGTATCGTTCTATTGTTTTTTTGATAATACGCAAATTGGTTTAAATCTTTCTTATAAACTTCATTAGGCATTGAAGATTGACTCCATATTTGCCCATGAGGATGTGGATTACTGCATCCCATGACTGCACCTTTATTTTCAAAAATCTGCACGTAATTAATGCTTTCTTCACTGCCTAAAAGATCATATTCTTCCTTCCAAGAAATCACTACTTTTTCAATAGCTTCTACAGACATTTCTGCTAAACTTTTTGAGTGGTCCGGGCTAAAACAGATTACTTTACAAATACCTGTTTCACTTTGTGCCTGCAATAAACCATCATTGACAGAAAATGATGGAGAATCTTTTTGAAGGGCTGCAAAATCGTTTGTAAATACAAAAGTTCCTTTATAATCTGGATTTATTTCTCCATTCATTCTTGCGTTTCCAGCGCATAAAAAACAGTTTTCATCATGAGAATGTCTAACTTCTTTTGAGACTGCTTCGTTTTGCCCTTGCCAAGGGCGTTTTGCCCTGTGAGGTGAAACCAACACCCATTCGCCTGTTAAAACATTAAGTCTCTTATGAGAATAATCCTGTAAATCTGTATTCATATAATTATACTATCTTATGAGTCCCCTCTGAAATATTAACTGAATATGGAGAACACTCTTTATTAAATTTTTCTTTATATAATGGCGCTACTTTTTCAACAAAAGCAGTCGCTTTTCCTTTTTTAATAATGTTTATGGTACAACCACCAAAACCGCCTCCCATCATTCTAGAGCCAATAACATCATCACAATCTTTTGCTAAGTCAACTAAAAAGTCTAATTCATCACAACTTACTTTGTACTGATGTTGTAACCCGTTATGAGAGCCAAATACTAATTCTCCTAATTTTTCAATATCATTTGCTACCATAGCTTCAGAAGCCGCTTGAGCTCTATTATTTTCTTGAACTACAAATAATACTTTTTGATAATCTTCTTCTGAAATTTGATCTTTTATTGTTAATAAATCTTCTTCAGTAACATCTCTCAACGCTTTAACATTTAATAATGATGCTACATTTTCACAAACAGCTCTTCTATTATTATATGCACTATCAGCTAAACTGTGTTTTACGTTTGTGTTTATTAACAACAACTCAAAATCATTAAAATCTATTAAAAAAGGAGTTGCTACTGTTGTTCTACAATCTAATAACAACGCATGGTCTTTTATCCCAAACATACTGGCATATTGATCCATAATACCACAATTAACTCCAACATAATTATGCTCAGCTTTTTGTGAAATAAAAATCATTTCTTCCTTGGTTAAGCCTAATTTGAACAATTCATTCAATCCAAAAACAACACTATTTTCTAATGCTGCTGATGATGACATTCCTGAACCGTCTGGAATATCTCCTCCAAAAACTAAATTAAAATTGCCTACTTGCAATCCTTTCTTTTGAATTTCTCCAACAACACCTAAAATGTAATTTCTCCAATTTCCTCCTATTATAGGCTTAACACCTTCAACTGAAAATTCAAATTTTTCATTTAAATCACTCGCAATAGTTACACTTTCTGTATGTGAACTTTTACTAATTGCTGCAATAATTCCTTTATCAACAGCTGCCGGAAAAACAAATCCATCGTTATAATCAGTGTGTTCCCCAATTACATTTATTCTTCCTGGCGAAAAAATAAGCATTGGCTCTTCAGTGAAGTTTTTTGCAAATTCCTTGATGATTTTACTTTTTAGTTCAGTGTTCATTACTTATTTTTTTTGCTATTTTATAGTGACTTTCTTAAAATTAATGAATTAGAATTTTCAATTTGCTTATATTCTTGATTCACAATCATTTGTGCTAATTTTTCACCCATTTGTTTAAAATCGGTTGAAATGGTTGTTATGCCACCTTCTAAGATCTCTTTCAAAAGGGTATCATTATATGAAATAATACCAATATTATCTCCTAGAAACAATGCTTGTTCTTTAATTTTTTTCATAATAATTATTAAGTTTCTATCATCTGGTATGATGTAAACTTCACCTTTTTCAGGAGTTGTTTCCTCTAATGAATTTACTATATCGTATTCAAACGCATTGTCTTTACAAAATTTTGTAAAACCGATACGCATACCTTCGGGCTGTTTGTTTTGAAACAGTAAGATAAGTTTTTTATATTTTTTTAATGAAGGAATTCCCAATGTTAAATTTGAATACATGTCTTTTTCGAAATTTTGATAAATTCCTGCATAATCTGTCAATTCATCATGCATTTGATCTAGTAAGTAAACTTTTTCTTTCGGAAGTTTTTCAATAATTAAATTGGTGTTTTTTAAGTTGGCTGGCATAATAACATAGCTGTTATAATTCCCAATACTTTCAAAAATCAATTTACTAAAAACATCGTAATTAAAATGATGAAAATAAATATCTACTTCAGACTTTTCGCTTATATTTTTCAAAAACGAATTGTATAAATCTTCTTTAAAGGCATTTAATTCATCGAATAAAACAAATATTTTTTGTTCCAGCTCGAGATTTACACTTCTAACATAATAACCTTTACCAGATATCGCTTGTATAATTCCCCGAGTTTTTAACTGGTTATATGCTACAAAAACAGTATCTCTTGAAATTGCGTGTTTTTTACAAATGCTATTAATGGAAGGTAACTTTGAACCTTTAACCAAATCCTGTTTCTCAATAGCGTTTTCAATAGAATCTACTATTTGCTTATATTTTGGAATTGCTATGTTGTCTTTAATAGAAATGTGATTCATTCGACAAATATAATAAAATAATCTAACCAGTAGGCACTGGTATGTTTTTTTTAAAATATTTTAATTTCCTGAAGATTTACTTTAGAAATAGTTGTTTGAATACTAAATACCTTTTATTTTAAACTTATATGAGAACGATGAAAATTTATATTACCAACAATATTTTTTCAAAAAAATAAAAAGCAACTCACTAATTGTAAATAAGTTTAAATATTTCTCACATATTTTATTATTTTGCTTTGGAGTTGTGGATGCTCAACAATTTACGTTTGTCGGTAGATGAGCTATCGAAACTTATCAAATTAAACATTTACTCACTCATTTTTTATTGGTTTTGGTGTTCGTGGATGTTTAATCTCAAATACGTTTATCTTTCGATGATTCGTCAAAGCCAATGAGATTAAACATCTCTCTCAATCTGCTTCTAACCCGGCTGCCATAGCGTGCTTCAAGTTCTTCAGCATTGAGGTTGGTGGTAATGTGAGACTTCCCCTTCGACAGGCTCAGGACAGGCGCTCTTTCATTTTTATAGATATCATAGCGAGATAGCAATATCTCTCCCATCACATTGCATTCTTTGGTGTAATGGCATCCTGTTGGTTCAACGCCAAGATCATCGAAACAGTAGTTTTTGGTTTCTCGGTCTTATTTTTAAGAATAAATTCTACTGATTTGAAATATCGGGAAATTATCGGAAATAAAAAATGTCAATCACTTGATATACAATTGATTGACATTAATTATAGTAGCGGGGACTGGACTCGAACCAGCGACCTTCGGGTTATGAGTTTGAACAAAACCCTTATTTTACGCTATATTTGGCTTATTTTTACTTAAATCGTTTACGGAACTGTTTACGGTAAATTAAACAATATTTATAATAGTAAATGTAATACTATTTTTGGTCCCTAAACATTTTAAGAACAAAATTTATTTAAATGAGGCCTACCAGGTAAATCTATTTTTTAATTAACTATATTCGTTCTGTTAATTGCTAAAAAATCACAATAATTAATTAAAGCAAGCCTATTCATCGATTTTAAGGTGAATTTCTTTTATATTTTTTTAAAAAAGTATAAAAATGAAAACGGATAAACAAAACAAAAATATACGGTTATCCCGACAATAAAAATGATAAACCGTACATTTATAAATGATATAACAAGTTATAAGCAATTTTAACATAATAACTAAATTTAACTTTAGAAGGTTAATAGACTATGAAAATGGAAAATGGAATAAACAGACTTGCAAATATTGGAATTAGGTCAGAGATGACTACTGAGCAAAAAGAGTTGTTGAAATTATCAAATATAATAGCTTGGTCTGTATTGCTGTTTTGCGCCTTTTTTGTAATTCTTGGATTATTTACGTCTGAATATATTACAGCTATATATGATTTAACATTAGCAATACTGGTTTTCATTACGATTGTAATGAATTATTATAAAATGCATACAGCAGCCAAGTTAATGTTGATATATAGTGCGATTTTGTGGATAATTGGCGGGGCAATGTTATATGGCTATGATTCTGTTTTCAAATATTTGATGATACTTCCTATATCAATCACATTTATTTTCTTTTCTGAAGAAAGTAAATGGAAACTATATTTTCCAATATCTTTTATAATACTATCTCTTGTAATTTTTGAAATAGATAAATTTTACAACCATAATTTTACAGATAAAAATTTCAACGATAATTTTTCCGGAGATTACACAGGTCATATATTAGAGTCTATGACATTTATGATTTTAATATTTTTATATATATTGATACAATTATACTTTCGTTCAATACTAAAAAAGAAAGAAAGTGAATTAATGATATATAAAAAAATCTTTGATAATTCTCATGAAGGTTTATCAATAGTTGATACAAAAGGTAGGTATGTAAAACAAAATAATGCTCATGAGGAAATTTTGGGATTTACAGACAAAGAGCTTGTAAGTAAGACTGCTGCCATACACATGGGTGAAGAACTATTTAATGAGATAGCAGAAACTCTTAAAAAGACAGGAAATTATAAAGGAGAATTTATCAGTAAAACTAAATTTGGTGAAAAACACATCGATTTAATGGCTTTTGTAATTATTGAGAACAACAAAGCCATGTGTATTGTTGGAATTAAACGAGACATTACTGAACGGAAAATAACAGAACTTGCATTAAAAGAATCAGAAGCAAAACTGCAAGAAAACAATAAAACAAAAGACAAATTATTTTCAATAATAGCACACGATTTAAGAAGTCCGTTTAACGGTATTTTAGGCTTTTCCGATTTATTAATAAATATTACAAATAGTCAAGATACAGAAAAAACAAAAAAATATAGCTCATTAATATATTCAACGGCAAGAAACACACTTGTTCTACTTGATAACTTATTGGATTGGGGAAAATCTCAAACAGGGCAGATTAATTTTAATCCTGAAAAATTAATTTTATCTTCTATAATTCAAAATGTAGTAGAAACATCACGTTCAAATGCAATAATTAAAAATATATCATTAAATTTTATTCCATCAGGTGATATTGCAGTTTATGCAGATCAAAATATGTTAGAAACTGTATTACGCAATCTTACTTCAAATGCAATAAAATTCACTAATTTAAATGGTGAAATAAATATAAATGCAATACAAAATCAAGATTTTTGTGAAATCACTATTTCAGATAATGGAGTAGGTATGAATGATGAAAAGTGTAATAGGTTATTTAATTTAGATACAAATATTACAACAATAGGAACTGCAAACGAAAAAGGTTCTGGCTTAGGATTAATTCTTTGTAAAGAATTTGTTGAAAAACTTGATGGAAATATTTGGGTTGAAAGTAAAGAAGGAAAAGGGAGTAATTTCAAATTTACTTTACCTTTGAGTAAATGAAAATGAATAAAAACTGCTTATAACACCTCATAAAATTTATGCTTACATTTAAACTAAATAACGAACCGACAAACATTCAACTAACGATTTGCTACAACCGAAAAATCTCCGATTTTACAGTCGCACAAATCTTATAAAAACTCGTTGGAAAACATATTAGCCGAAGACTTGAACCTCAACGATAATGAGCAATATGCCTTTTTATTTTTTTTCCTTGCCTTTTTTAGCATTGTAACGTATTAAGAATTAAACTATGAAAGAAAACATTTATTTAAAATCTTTAGAAATTGGATATGATAACTTAAAAGGAATATCATTTGAGCAATTAAAAAAGGAATTAAATGATGATTTATTAAAAGATGAGTATTTTGAATTTCATTTTAATATTTGGTTTTATAATAATTTCTTTCACGAAAAAGCTGAATATTATATTGTTAGGCATAATAATTTTGCAAATTCTTCAGCTCAACTTCAATTTGAAAATTGGTCTTCATTAAAAACATATAATAATAATAAATCATTTTTAAAAGGCGATTCAGTTTCAAAATACATTGATTATTTAGAACTTAAACATACTAAAGAGACATCAATAACGGCAAAGAAATTTTCAATAATATCAATTATAATTGCAACTTTAGCTGTAATCACTCCATTCATAATTACCTATTACTTTCCACCATCTCCATATATAATAATAACCAATGAAAGGAATGATACAACTAAGAGTAAACCTAACGATTCTGATAGCCTTAAATTTAGAAGCAAAAATATGATTTATACAAAAAGCCCAAGTACAGATAGCTTGAAAAAGGTAAATCCAAAAACTAATTCTGATAATTAAATACTCACTTAAAATAATATTTTCCATAATTTATAATGTTTACTTTTAAAATTTATAATTCGTTTAATCTAATCGCAGAATCTTTTTGAATCTTTTTAAATATCTTTTTTAAAAGAATATCGGTTTTGCTTTTTCAAAGCAATTTTTGCCATCGCACAAAAAAAATAAAAACTTGGTTTCTTTATTTATAAAGTCTGTCTTACCTCCTGCTAATACGGTTACCAACTGTTGGTGTATAAAAAATTCTATCTTTTGTGATTCATTTAATGTTTATTATTCCTAAGTTTACTCTGGAATAGCGATGAAGATTTCGGCTTTTTAGTCGAACTTTTCATACACACGCCGTTGGCAAATATATGTCGATTGAAGTTGCAAAGAAAAATTAAGGAAACCTCAACTGATAAACTCAACAACAAATTGAATTCATAATTTTTGTTTGGAATGCTTAAAAGTCGGTGTCTTATTTGGT
>Ga0314774_1002083_pt1 | contig 11738 bp, 9 predicted proteins | sample MetaGCBIA2018_FD_204515 | JGI IMG/M metagenome (GOLD analysis project Ga0314774, IMG submission 204515) | Cryopeg brine microbial communities from Beaufort Sea near Barrow, Alaska, United States - CBIA 2018 | ecosystem: Environmental > Aquatic > Marine > Coastal | place: USA: Alaska | collected... | reverse complement strand
GTACTCAAGACCTGTAGCCAACCATCAAGCGATGCTAAAGCTATTTACAAAGCGCTAAATTATAAAAATGAAGCGTTCCAAAGGAAAAATATTGTTTGCCCCGAAACGTAAAATTAATTAATTAATATACTGAATTACAGTGGCTTAACTTTTAAAAACTGCAAGTTGGGTTAAGAGTGGCAATCAAAATCACATCCTTCCAATTATCTTCTATTTCTGGATCAACCACAATAGAATGAGCCATTGATATAGACAACTGAGGCTCATTTCTATAAAACTCCTCCTGCCAAATTCGAAATGCTCTTGTCAAAGCAGGGCTGTTTTCTAAAGAAGTTATAAATTCATTTGGATTGGAAGCGGACAACCACTTTTGTTGGATATTTCGAGTTAGGGCCCAATCTTCTAGAATGTCATGCGAAGGTGTAAATCGAGGAATTTCATCGAAGCTTTTTTGTAAAAGATTGTCATGAACCAATTCTCCAATAATACTTTGGGACGTGGTGTAGGTTGTAAATAGAGACATTTCCCGAGCTCTTACGATATCACCAAAACTTTAAATTTTCCCCATAAAAATCCCACTATTGTTATAGATTATTGGGAAAATAAAGAAACATATTGCCTAAAGAATAGTTTTCACAAAAATTAATACAACTATTGTTGTGTGGATAATTATACAGATGTACGTTTGCAGCCTGATGTTAAAATTCTTAGTATCATCTTGTCTTTCTGTTTGTGTCCTACTATCCAGCTGGTATAGTCATCTCTATGCACACCAGTTTCAGCACGATCAACACATCATATCGACTGTATCAGTCAAAAGCACGTCTGAAAGCGGACTGAGCTCGATTATAAACTATCCTACCTCCTATTTAAGATCTTCTACAGTTTACGTAAAAGATCATTTTCGATTAAATGAGTCGAATATCGAGGAAGAGAAAAATGAGTTATCACCCACAAAGATTTTTTCGCCTGAATCACTTAATTTCTACGCATTTATTTCTGCGAAATTCTATGGGCACTTCTTTGAGCACATTAAGACTGACTTACCTTCCCGTGAGTTGGTTTCCTACATCCCATCATTAGAAGGATGCTACCTGGACTATCAGGTATTTAGGATTTAGAACTACGCCTTTTTCATACTACAACTTCTTGTTGTACCCCATTTGGAAGTACCCTTCTCCCAAGTGAATTTGCTGTGCAATACATCATTGTGTCAGCCACTATCAAAAATATATTACCCCCAAAATTTCTCGGAAAAAACCAAACCGTTTTTAAAAACAAAACCATGACAAATAGAATTTTCATGCTCCTAGGAGTGTGTGCATTATTCTGGACTACCAGCTGCACATCACACTCAGAAGTGAAGAAAGAAGAAGAAACCAAATTTCAGGTAACTAGTCCCTTAGCAGCGGATACGGTGATCACCAAAGATTATGTGGGACAAGTAAACTCCATCCAACACATCGAATTAAGAGCGCAGGAAATGGGCTATCTACAAAAAATCCATGTGGACGAGGGGCAGTTTGTAAAAAAAGGAACGCTTCTTTTTAAGATCATGCCTAATCTATATCAAGCGGAAAGAGCACGGGCTAAAGCTGAAGTTGATTTTGCGCAAATAGAGTATGACAACACAAAGTCACTTTCTGACAGGAACATTGTAGCTCCAAATGAGCTTGCCATGGCCAAAGCCAGAGTGGAACAGGCACAAGCAGAACTATCACTGGCTGATGTTCATCTTCAATTCACTGATATACGAGCTCCATTTGATGGATATGTAGATAGATTCCATGCCAGAGTAGGCAGTTTGTTGGAAGAAGGCGAATTGCTTTCCAATTTCTCTGACAACAGTAAAATGTGGGTTTACTACAATGTACCTGAAGCTGAATACTTGGAATATAAGGCTCAGGTGCAGGATAAAGATAAAGTTCAGGTGAAGCTGATCATGGCAAACGAGAAATACTTTCAATATCCTGGAATAGTGGAAACCATTGAAGCTGACTTTAATAATGAAACTGGAAACATAGCTTTCCGAGCAACCTTTCCTAACCCTGATGCCCTATTGCGACATGGTGAAACAGGTAAAATCCAGATGACCATTCCACTTAAAAATATGCTGTTGATTCCTCAAAAAGCAACTTTCGAAGTATTAGATAAAAAATATGTCTATGTAATCGATGAAGAAAATAGAGTGAGGTCAAGAGAAATTACAGTAGTTGCCGAGATGCCTCATATATATGCTATAAGTGCTGGACTGGACAAAAATGACAAGATACTTTTGGAAGGATTACGACTGGTGCGAGAAAACGATGAAATATCATATGACTTTGTAGATCCAGCCACATCAATGTCCTCCTTGACACTTTATGCTGAATAGCCTTAAATCCTAAAAAATTAAAAGATGTTTAGCAGATTTATTCAGAGACCAGTATTAGCTATAATACTCTCTATCATCATTGTATTTATAGGAGCGCTCGCTATCAAGCAGCTTCCTATATCTCAGTTTCCACAGATTGCTCCTACCACAGTAAGTATATTTATAGCTTACCCTGGAGCAAGTGCCGATGTATTGGTAAAATCAACCCTTATCACCTTAGAGAATTCCATTAATGGGGTTCAAGGGATGAGATATATGGCAACAGATGCAACCAGTGCGGGTGAAGCAACCATCAATATAATCTTTGAACCTGGAACGGATCCTAACCAAGCAGTAATACGAGTCAAGACTAGGGTCGATCAGGTCATGCCCTTACTTCCGGAATTAGTTCAGCGGGAAGGTGTCGTGATCACTCCTATTCAGCCAAGTATGTTGATGTATGTAAACCTCTATGCTACAGACAAAAGCATGGATGAAAAATTTCTTTATAATTACGCTGACGTAAATATAATTCCAGAAATCAACAGAACTAAAGGAGTAGCAAGGGCGCAAATCCTGGGTAGCCGTAAATATGCCATGCGTATCTGGCTCAATCCAGAAAGAATGCGCGCCTACAATATTTCTATAGATGAAGTAATGGAAGCACTAGCCGAACAAAGTATAGTTGGGCGTCCTGGTAGAATTGGGCAAAGTTCTGGTATTTCAGCTCAATCGCTAGAATATGTTTTGACTTACAAAGGTCGATACAATGAACCTGAGCAATATGAAAATGTAATCATCCGAGCTAACTCAGATGGTGAAAAAATCAAATTAAAAGATATCGGTACAGCCGAACTAGGAAGTGAATTCTTTGACATTTATTCTAACCTTGACGGACATCCATCAGCAGCCATTGTGCTAAAGCAAAACTATGGTAGTAACGCCAGTGATGTCATAGTAGAGGTAAAAACTAAGCTAGAGGAAATGAAAGCTTCTTTCCCTCCAGGAATGGATTACAAAATCAGTTATGATGTATCCAAATTTTTAGATGCTTCCATCGAACAGGTGATTGACACGCTTCGGGATGCATTGATTTTGGTGGCGATAGTCGTATTCATATTCCTTGGAGATTGGAGATCCACGGTAATACCGATTTTGGCCGTCCCAGTTTCGTTGATAGGAGCCTTCTTTGTGTTTCAGTTCTTTGGGCTATCAATCAATTTAGTAACCCTATTTGCTTTGGTATTGGCCATTGGTATTGTGGTAGATAATGCCATTGTAGTGGTAGAAGCAGTGCATGCTAAGTTTGAAGAACTACCGCATTTAACACCATATCAGGCGGTGAAGAGAGTTCTTGGCGAAATCAGTGGCGCTATCATCGCCATCACACTGGTTATGATTGCTGTGTTTGTACCACTGATATTTATGACTGGCCCTACCGGAGTTTTCTATAGGCAGTTTTCGGTGACAATGGCTACCGCAATCGTCATTTCAGGTATTGTAGCTCTTACACTTACTCCGGTGCTGTGCGCCATGTTGCTAAAAAATAAGCATGGCAAACAGTCGAAAGGAAATATGCTGACTCGCTCGCTTGACTCTTTCAATAATGTGTTTAATAAGCTTACTGACAGATATGTCACTTTACTAAAGAGAATTGTAAGCTTGAGATGGTTAACCTTTGGAATATTACTGCTCTTCTGTGCCGGTATTTTCTTTGAAAGTCAAATTTTGCCATCCGGATTTATTCCCAGTGAAGATCAAGGAACAATCTATGCCATTATTCAAACTCCTCCAGGGGCAACTCTAGAAAGAACTAATCAGGTTTCTCAAAAACTTCAGAAGATCTGTGAAGAAGTAGAAGGCGTAGAATCGGTATCCTCTTTAGCTGGATATGAGATTATGACTGAAGGTCGTGGATCCAATGCAGGAACTTGCTTGATCAACCTTAAACCATGGTCAGATAGAGATGCTTCTGTAGAAGAAATCATGGAAGAGCTAGAGGTAAAATCCCGCAATCTGGGAGCTATTGTTGAGTTCTTCGAGCCTCCAGCCATCCCAGGATTTGGTTCATCCGGAGGATTCTCTATGCGTCTTTTGGATAAAACCACAAGCACGGATTATCAAGAGTTCGACAAAATCAACAAGCAATTTATGGATGATATGAGTAAGCGTCCAGAGCTTACCGGTCTATTTACCTTCTTTGCTGCGAACTATCCACAATATGACCTGGAATTTGACAATGATTTGGCGATGCAAAAAGGCGTTTCTATCGGTGATGCGATGGAAAACCTCAACATCCTTATAGGTAGTACCTATGAGCAGGGATTTATCAAATTTGGACGTTTCTTCAAAGTTTATGTGCAGTCAGATCCTAAATTCAGACGATTGCCATCGGACGTTCTTAATCTTTTTGTGAAAAATGATCAAGGTGAAATGGTACCGTACTCAGCTTTTATGAAAATGAATAAAACTCAGGGACCTAACGAGGTGACACGTTTTAACATGTATAATTCTGCATCGATTCGTGGACTTCCTACCAAAGGATACACCACAGCAGATGCCATACAAGCTATTCGAGAGGTGGCTGCAGAAACTTTGCCCAAAGGATATGATATTGCTTGGGAAGGTCTTTCCTATGATGAATCTATGCAAGGCAACGAGGCGATATACATTTTTCTGGTGGTATTAATATTTGTCTATTTCGTGCTGGCAGCTCAATATGAGAGCTTTATCATTCCACTGGCTGTGGTATTCTCTCTGCCTGTCGGAGTATTTGGCTCTTTTATGCTGCTGAAGCTTATGGGGCTAGACAACGATATTTACGCCCAGATAGGGATAATTATGTTGGTAGGTCTATTGGGTAAAAATGCGGTATTGATTGTAGAGTTTGCTGTTCAAAAGAGACTACAAGGACTCTCCGTTTTAGAGGCAGCGATCGAAGGTGCCAAAGTGCGTTTTCGACCAATATTGATGACTTCCTTTGCATTTATAGCCGGATTGATACCATTGATTCTAGCTACTGGAGCAGGTGCTGTTGGTAACCGTACTATCGGCGCGTCAGCTCTAGGAGGGATGTTATTCGGAACTATTTTCGGAGTTATTCTAGTGCCAGGTTTGTATTACATATTTGGTAGTATGGCCGACGGACGTCACTTGATCAAAAACGAAGATGAAGCTCCACTTTCAGAGTCAAAACACCACTAACATGCTAAAAAGAATAGTATATATATGTGTAGGAGCGGCAAGTATTACACTTGCTGTATCAGGCTGTAAAACTCCTGAGCTTACGCAAAAAAATGTAAATAATGTCACTCCTGAGAGCTATTCAAATGGTAATCAGGATAGCACTAACACAGCTACAGAGCTCACTTGGCAGGAATATTTCCCTGATCCTAACTTGCATGCATTAATAGACACTGCTCTGAAAAACAATCAGGAGCTTAATATCACCCTGCAGGAGATTCAGTTGTCTCAATATGAAATCAGAGTTCGTAAAGGAGAAATTCTTCCTGTGGCGGGTATTCGTGCTTCAACCGGAGTAGATAAGGTCGGAAGATATACCAGTCAAGGTGCAAATGATGCCAATACAGAGGTGATGCCGGGAAGAGAATTTCCTGATCCTTTAGGAGATTATGGCATTGGCGCTTTTGCAAACTGGGAGGTGGATATTTGGCACAAATTACGAAACTCCAAAAAATCTGCTTTAACCAGATATCTCGCTAGTGTAGAAGGTAAAAACTTCATGGTCACTAATCTGATTGCTGAGATCGCCAATTCTTATTATGAGTTGTTGGCCTATGACAATCAACTCTCTATAGTAAATCAGAACATCAAAATCCAGACTGATGCACTTGAAATAGTAAGGTATCAAAAAGAAGCGGCCAGAGTTACCGAACTCGCTATCCGAAGATTTGAGGCTCAGGTCTTGAATACCAGAAGTCTTCAATATGGGATTCAACAGCAAATCGTAGAGACAGAAAACAGAATTAATTTCCTTGTAGGGAGATTTCCTCAACCGGTAAAGCGAGATGCCAATTCCTTTGGAAATAGTATACCTGAAAAAATACAAGCAGGTATTCCTTCCCAGCTTCTGGGAAATAGACCTGATATCAGACAGGCAGAATTAGAACTTGCAGCTGCCAAATTGGATATTAAAATAGCGAAGGCTGACTTCTATCCTAAGTTGGATATCAGTGCTGGAATAGGGTTCAATGCTTTCAATCCTTCCTTCATTTTCACTGCTCCAGAATCGTTGATATATTCACTAGCTGGAGATCTGACTGCTCCACTGATCAATAGAAATGCGATCAAAGCACGATACCAGTCTGCCAATGCAAAACAAATCCAGGCGATCTACAACTATGAACAGACAATCTTAAACTCTTATATTGAAGTAGTAAATCAGCTATCGAATATTAATAATTTGGCAAATACCTATGACTTAAAACAGCAGCAGGTAGCTGCTCTCACAGAATCGATCAATATTTCCAATGAACTCTTCAAATCTGCACGTGCTGATTACATGGAAGTTCTTTTGACGCAGAGAGATGCTTTAGAATCTCGATTTGATCTGGTCGAAACTAAAATGGAGCAGTTGCATGCAAAAGTCAATATTTATCAGGCGCTGGGAGGCGGCTGGAAATAACACAAAATTGAATAAAGGTTGATAAACTATCCACAGAATACTGGTGGATAGAATTTCGAAAGCCCTTCTAACTTATTAGAGGGGCTTTTTTTTAGCAGGTTATTTCCCTCTCTGTGCAGTGTAGTAATTTTATTTTTCACTTCTCTTCACACGATATCCCTTAATGCATCGATAGCTTAAGTTTAGCCTCTTACTAAGTTCGCCAATATTTGAAAAATATTTTTTAGTAGCAACCAGAATAGTGCAAAAACAGGAAGTCTCTAGTTTTGTAAATTCTATCATTCACCAAATTGTCTCCCAGTTTTTCATTGAGCTTTAGGACGGAAAGTTCTTAAGCTGTTATCCTGTAAAATAAGCATCCAGCTCTGCCATCATTGCTGACTTATCCCGCAGATCATTGATGATTTTGCCTTTTTCAAGGAGCACAATTCGATCACAGATTTCCGTTACATGATTGAGGTCATGACTAGAAATCAAGAAAGTAACTTTAGAATCATCCTTTTCATGCAAAATCAATTTCTTCAATCTGATTTGCGAACTTGGATCCAAGTTTTCAAATGGCTCATCCAAAAATACCACCTCAGGATTTCCCACTAAGGCAGCAGCAATACCTACCTTCTTCATGTTTCCTTTAGACAGGTCACGGATATATTTCTTCTTTCCGCAGATCTCATCGTTAAACAGCTCCTTGAACTTTGCCAAGTGCATTTCCAAATCCTGCTCTGAGAGATTATATAGTTTGCCAAGCGTCTGAAAATATTCATCTGGAGTCAAATAGGCCAGTAACATGTGCTCGTCAAGATAAGCTCCAGTTTTACGTTTCCAATTTTCCGATTTGCTCACATCCTCGCCTTCGATCAGCACATGGCCACTAGTCGCACGGACGAGATCCAGCATAATCCGAAAAAGCGTGGTCTTCCCTGCTCCATTGTTTCCCACCAAACCAAAGCACTCAGAAGTTGGAATATCAAGTTGATTGACATCCAGGACCACTGCTTCCTTATATTGCTTTTTTAAATCTATTACCTGAATCATAATTCTTGTCGGAATGAAGATGAAATCTCGTATCGCTTAAGGTGTACTCTGCGAATATTTATTGCTGAAAGTTTAGTGAATGCCATCAGTCCAATACTACCTAAAATTGCCAAACCGGCTAATCCTATATAGTCATTGAAAAAATAGCTTAGCGGTAGAAATACTGCATAGGGAGCTCCCAGAAGTGGGATTACCATTAGAAACTGAGCGGCCCCAACGCCTTCGTAATTAAACATTGCCCCTTTGTTGAGATCCATGGGTTTAGGCTTCCAAAGTGCAAAATAGATCATCAAGTGGATGGTGATTCCTATATTGAAAAGCCAGGTAGCCCCATGAACAAAAAGGAATACCCATCCAAAATAGACGTAGGGAGTCGATAACAAAAAGAAAATGCAGGATACCCCAATTAAAATAAGATACTTACCCCGAATAAGCGCTTGTAATCCATTTTTTTTATTCAAGAAAAAATCAAAGTTTGCTGAATTCCAGCTTAAGAAGAGCTGGCCATAGTTCATCATAAATATTCCGGTAATGAACACGCCAACAAAAATGAAAATCTTCCTGAAGCCTCCATCTTCTGATTGGTAGTCGGGATTGGTATAGAAAATCAATCCATACAACAGAAAAAAGACACTGAGCATAAGAAAGGTTCGGCTCTTCTTATGACGAATAATCAGCTTCCATTCCAGATTTGCCATTTCTCCAGCTAAGCCGAATCGGGATAAAAACCCAAAGTTCTGATTAAGAAATTTGGCCTGCTCTTCCTTCACCAAATCTTCTAAATAGGCATTCTTTAAATAGTACGAATAAGCCATAAAATAGGCTACCACACATATAATGAACGTAAGGATTAAGGGAATAAAGCTTTGCGAAGCCAACTCAAAGAATGGCTGTACCACTTCTCCTAAATTAAACCATCCTAGATAGGTAGATCCTCCTGCCAAAACTACCACCGCAAATACCATGACAACTCCTAACAGGCTATCTTCAAATCGTTGCTTGAACCATAGCATAAACCAGTGCAACGAGGAACTGATCATTACCACTGTTCCCAACCAGCCGATCATTGCTGCTGTCCCTAACTCTGGCATAATATTCTGAAAGGCAAAAGGAGTAAAGAGCAGAATAGCCATCACAGACAATGGGGAGATAAAAGAGCGAATCAACAGCATATTGATAATTTTCTTCTTTCCAATAGGCAAATGCAACAGACTCTCCAACTCAATGACAGGCAGTTGCTGAAGGAAATATCGGTACATAAATTCCGCTAAGAAGAAGAATAAAATTCCAGCATTTAAGGTGACCAAAGGGTCTTGTCCTTCGGCTACTTCCTCAAGAATCCTCCCTAGAAATAGACCTGCCATAAACACATAAGTTAAAAGCAGTAACGCTAAAAACCCTAAAAGCAAGGTCACCAAGATACTTTTGGCAAAAGAGGTGGATCGGACACTTTTTAAAAATTGCAGTCGGACAAGTTCAAAAATCATAGGCTTACAAAGTCTGTTCAGAAAAGATGCTTTAAATTATGCAGAAATGAGGATGGGACAAAATCAATACCCATACTTGCCTTTCCACTTGCCCCCTAAATACTTACGCAATTCGTTCTCCCTGGCATTGTCTCCGGGCTCATACAATCTCATCCCTTTAATTTCATCCGGAAGAAACTCCTGAGCTACAAAGTTGCCCGGAAAATCGTGGGAATATTTATAGGCTTTTCCATAGTTCAGATCCTTCATCAGTTTGGTGGGTGCATTACGAAGATGAAGTGGAACAGACAAATCTCCTTTTTCTCGCACCAAAGCTTGAGCTTGATTGATCGCTATATACGAAGCATTGCTTTTGGGAGAACTCGCCAAGTAGGTCACACACTGGGAAAGTATAATCCTCGATTCCGGATAACCGATAATTTTTACTGCTTCAAAGCAATTGGTGGCCAATAAAAGTGCGTTGGGATTGGCATTGCCAATATCCTCGGATGCCAGAATCAGCAAGCGCCTGGCGATAAATTTGACATCCTCTCCACCTTCGATCATCCTGGCCAACCAATATACCGATGCGTTGGGATCAGAACCACGGATTGATTTGATGAATGCTGAAATGATATCGTAATGCTGTTCACCGGATTTATCATATAGTGCGACTTTCTGTTGCGCAATTTGCATGACTATCTCGTCAGTGATCACACAAGGATCTTCGTTGATTCCATCGATGACAATCTCCAGTAAGTTTAGGAGTTTACGTCCATCCCCTCCCGATATTCTCAGAAGCGCATCCGACTCTTCCAGCTTTACATCCAGTTTTTTCAGCTCCGCGTCCTTCTCTAAGGCTTGATAAACCATTGCCTCCAGCTCGGTTTTGCCCAGAGAATTCAATGTAAAAACCTGACATCTGGACAGCAGGGCTGCGTTAACTTCAAAAGAAGGATTTTCTGTAGTGGCACCGATCAGTCTGATAACTCCTTTCTCCACAGCGCCAAGCAAGGCGTCTTGTTGGGATTTGTTGAAGCGGTGTATTTCATCTATAAAAAGCACCACACCCATTTGGAATTTGGCTTTTTCGATTACTTCCCTGATATCTTTTACTCCGGAACTGATTGCACTCAAGGTATAAAAAGGGGCTTTAATTTCATTGGCAATGATATTGGCAATGGTGGTTTTGCCCACCCCCGGAGGTCCCCAAAGAATCAAGGAAGGTATAGATCCAGCTTTAATGGCTTTAAATAAAAATGAGTTGGGTGAGGATAAATGCTCTTGGCCAATAAGATCTTCTAATCGGGCTGGTCGCATTCGTTCTGCAAGAGGAGTGTTGTTCATTTTCTAGCTAGACTTAGGGTTGCAAGATACTAGACAAAAAAGAAAGGCCGGCGAAGCTCTTTTATAATTCATGACAAAAGCTGTCAAAGTAAAATTATCGGAAAAGTGAAATTTCAGAACATGATGTTGAACTCGTATGAACTGCAATGATATGGATCAAATCCTCTTCTAAAACAACATATACTCCTGAATTACTTGTAAATAATTTATGTGACACTTTCATTACTCAACGCTGGCGCCACTCTCACTACCCTTGGAAATGAAGCTTTTAATCTCTGCTTAGAGAAAATCTGGTCAGTTACTTTGTTTGCAAATTTTGGTGAAAGGGGCAACTAATATTCTCTAATTGAATAAATGTCTTCGATAGCGTGCTTTGTCCATTTTACTTTGACCATTCCTGGATTACCTTTTTCGCTTCAGCAGCCCTAAACGTTTCTTCGTTTATGGATTGATCTAATCCTATTTCAATTTTATTTAATAAAAGCAGCTTATCTTTCAGATCATCTATTGAAAACTCTTTAGGCATATTTTTAACAGCTTCTAATACTTTTTCTCGAGACACCATATTCTTTCATTTTTATGAATATACATATTTACTACCAGGAGTGGAATCACTTTGATTCCAACATCTTTTCAGAAAATAGAATTCAACTCAAAGCAGCCATTTATCTGTATCCATCCGACCAACCCCATATTGCGAGTGGTTTCCTGAATGCTTAAAGTTGCAGGATGAAAAAGACAAGCAACGAAGCGTATTATTCCCTGTATTGTAAGTGGCAGGAATCCGGTCAGAGCAAGGCAACCTTTGCCGCATCAGTAGGCATTCCCAAAGCAACCTTCTATTATTGGTGCAGAAAGTTTGACACCGATACTGTTCCTACATCTTTCCCTT
>Ga0314774_1002081_pt1 | contig 11744 bp, 10 predicted proteins | sample MetaGCBIA2018_FD_204515 | JGI IMG/M metagenome (GOLD analysis project Ga0314774, IMG submission 204515) | Cryopeg brine microbial communities from Beaufort Sea near Barrow, Alaska, United States - CBIA 2018 | ecosystem: Environmental > Aquatic > Marine > Coastal | place: USA: Alaska | collected... | reverse complement strand
CGCTGATACTTTGCCATCTTAGCAGCGCTGGTACGCAGCGCATTGACCGGCTCGAACATCGTGCCGTCAGAGAGCGTCGCGAATAGCGTGATACCCGCATCGAGGCCGACTATCGACGTTGATGGATATAGCCCAACTATAGTTGGTCTATGGAAAAAAACAATGATATTAGGCACGGGCGGCATTGCGTTTTTAGGATGCACGTTCATTTGGTATTTGTGACGAAATATCGTCGCGGCGTGTTCACGGTTGAAATTATTGATGACCTGCGCGGTATCTTCTCAGGCGTTTGTACGGACTTTGAATCAGAGCTTGTAGAATTTGATGGTGAGCATGATCATGTACATTTACTGGTGACTTATCCACCAAAGGTATCTGTATCCAAACTGGCAAATAGTCTCAAGGGTGTTTCAAGCCGAATGATTCGGAAGAAAAAGTACGAGACAATTAAGAAAAAGTTATGGGGTAATGCCTTATGGTCGCCGTCTTACTTCGCTGGCAGTTGTGGTGGTGCACCCATTAGCATTATTCGCCAGTACATTGAGCAGCAGCAAACGCCGGAATGAGAATGTTGCTAACGAGAGGGACACCTGCGGTGTCCGCGCTATTCATCCCCGGCCTGAAAGCCGAGGTTTTCCGCGCATTCCGATAAAAAATCGGGGGCCGTTTATGGCCCCCGATTCAGCAGCTTGCGGACAGCGACGTTATTCGTCGCCCATCAGGCCAAAGGTGATCACATTTGCAAGGGAGCGGTTCTGCTTGCGCAGAATATCGGGCTCAAATCCCCCGCTCTGGTTAAACGCTTTGCTGTCCGGGAAGTTTGTCCGCAGCAGCGCAACGGCGTCTTGGCTGCCTTTTTTTATGTCCATAAAGCGAAATGTTTCCGCCAGAATAATGATGGCTTCTTCCACCACCGGTGAGCTGGGGTAATTCTCCACCACATAGCGGGCGCGGTTATTGGCTGCAATGTAGGCTTCCCGCGTGATGTAATAGCGGGCCGCGTGAAGTTCCAGCTCGGCCATACGGTTGCGCACCGCAATCATCCGCTGGCGGGCATCGGCGGCGTACAGGCTGTTAGGATAACGGTTGAGCAACTCGGAAAAGTCGCGGAACGCCTGCAACTGTTCGCCTGGGGCACGGGCGTTGGCTTCTATCGGGAAGTAGCGCGCGGCCAATCCAATGTCCAGGTTGTAAGAGGCCAGACCACGCATATACAGAGCGTAGTCGCCGTGTTCGCTTTGCGGATTCAGTCGCAGAAAGCGATCCGCCGCGGCGCGGGCGCCTTCCAGATCAAGATTTTGGTAACGTGCAAAAATCAGGTCAAGCTGGGCTTGCTCGGCGTAGCGGCCAAACGGATAGTAGGTTTCCAGAGCGTCCAGATTGGTTTCCGCTTCGTTGAAATTGCCCGAATTCATGGCGCTGCGGGCGTTCTCGTAATAGGTTTGCTCGGGTAATACCTGCTCTTGCTTATTTGTGGCGCAGGCGCTGAGTAGCACAACCACTACGGACACTACCCATAAACGGACAACTGATCTCATGCCGGAATCCCGTATAATGTCGAAAAGTTCAAAGAGCCGCCATTGTAACGGGGAAGGCACTGGATGTGCAGTAGAAGCACAACAGAAGCCCGGCTGTTTGTCGTAATATAAGCCAAACGTAACACAACCAGGCCCTGGGGGCTTAATGTCAGCTGAAAACCGAATTATCGCCAGTTTTGTAATACCACCCAAACTGAGCGACAAACGCCTGGACCAGGCCGCCGCAGAGCTAATGCCCGAGCACTCGCGCTCGCGCCTGCAATCCTGGGTAAAAAGCGGCGCCCTGACTGTGAACGGCGGTCAGTGCAGACCCCGCGATAAAGTGATGCTGGGTGACAAAATCGAGTTAGACGCCGAACCGGAAGCGCAGGTGACCTGGCAGGCAGAAGCCATCACCCTGGATATTGTTTATGAAGATGAGCACATACTGATCATCAACAAACCAGCCGGTTTGGTGGTGCACCCGGCGGCTGGCCATGCCGACGGTACCCTGGTGAACGCGATACTGAATATAGCTCCAGAAGTAGAAAATTTGCCACGGGCTGGCATTGTGCACCGCCTGGATAAAGACACCTCCGGCGTTATGGTGGTGGCTCGTAGCCTGATTGCCCACACCTCGCTGGTAAACCAGCTGCAAACCCGCACCATGGGCCGTGAATACGAAGCTGTTGTGGTAGGCACCCTGACCGGCGGCGCGACTGTGGATGCCCCAATCGGGCGCCACCCTACCGAACGCAAAAGGATGGCGGTGGTGAAGTCCGGCAAGCCGGCCGTTACGCATTACCGCGTGATTGAGCGCTTTGCGGCCCACACTCATGTGCGCTGTAAACTGGAAAGCGGACGTACCCACCAGATTCGTGTGCACCTGACCCACGTAAAGCACCCGTTGGTGGGCGACCCTGTCTACGGCGGGCGCCTGCGTTTGCCTAAAGGCACCACCGAAGAATTGCGCGAAGTGTTGTCTGGCTTCCACCGCCAGGCTCTGCACGCACGTCAGCTGACTCTGGAGCACCCGCAAACTGGCGAAACAATGAGTTGGGATGTGCCCTTGCCAGAGGATTTTCAGTTGCTGCTGGCAGCGCTGCGCAAGCACGTAAAAGATATGGAAAGCGATGAATTCTGATCTGCAGTTAATAGCGCCTGTCTGGTCAGCTCCGGCCAGCGTGCAAGCGTTTAGCAGCACCCGCCAGGGCGGCGTTAGCGCGGCGCCTTGGGATCAACTGAATGTGGGCGGTCACGTTAACGACCGCCCTCAGCACGTGGCCGCGAACCGTCAACGATTGGCGGATCATCTTGGCTTGTCGGCGCAACGTTTCGCCTGGTTAAATCAGGTGCACGGAACCGTTGTTGTCGAAGTAACGGCCCAGAACCTAAGCCAACTTCCGCCCGCCGACGCCAGTTACACCCGCGAACCCGGCGTGGTATGCGCCATTCTTACCGCCGACTGTCTGCCGGTCATACTCTGCAACCGCCAAGGAACGATAGTCGGTGCTGCCCACGCCGGCTGGCGCAGCCTGTGCGGTGGCGTGTTAGAAAACTTGATCGCAGCAATGGCCGAACCCGCCGAAAATCTGATGGCCTGGCTCGGCCCCGCCATCGGCGCCGATCAGTTTGAAGTAGGGCCAGAAGTACGCCAGGCGTTTATCAACCACAGCCCGCAAGCATCCAGCGCGTTCGCAAGCCAAGGCGCCCGCCCCGGTCACTACATGGCCGACATTTATCAACTGGCAAATCAGCGTTTGCAACAAGCCGGTGTTAGCTCGATAGATGGCGGCGGCTTATGCACCGTCAGCGACAGCCTGCGTTTCTACTCCTACCGCCGCGATGGCCACACTGGCCGGATGGCTACCTTGATAGCTTTTCATTAAAGCATCAGCTGTTTTAAATGCCAGTCGTAACTGATCCCCGTCAATTTTCTGACACTCCAATCGGTTACTAACTTGAAGTCTGCCTATTAGCCCCTACATTAAGTAACAAAGCAGATTCAATAGGCCGACACCGGCCCATCGCACAAAGAACCGGAGAGCCCCTCATGAGAATCGACAAGCTAACCAGTCGCCTGCAAAGCGCTCTGGCCGATGCCCAATCCCTCGCTGTTGGCAAAGACCACAATTTTATAGAGCCGTTGCACTTGATGCAGGCCTTGTTAGACCAAGATGCCAGTTCCATTAAACCGCTGCTGAAACAGGCTGGCGGCGAGCCCACTCGCATCCGCCAAGCAATCATTAAAGAAATCGAGAGCCTGCCCGAAGTGAAAGGCAGCGCCGGCGACGTTGCCATGTCCAACGACATGGGACGCCTGTTCAACATCGCCGACAAACTTGCGCAAAAGCGTAAAGACCAGTTTGTCTCTAGCGAATTGATGTTGCTGGCGGCGCTGGAAGATCGCGGTAGCTTGGGGCGGGTGCTGCGTGAACAAGGCGTAGACAAGCTTGCGCTGGAAAAAGCCATCGAAAACGCTCGCGGTGGCGAATCCGTTGACGACGCCGGCGCTGAAGAAAATCGCCAGGCATTGGATAAATACACCATCGACCTGACCGAAATGGCCGAGTCTGGCAAGCTTGACCCGGTGATTGGCCGTGACGACGAGATCCGCCGCACCATTCAGGTTCTGCAGCGCCGTCGCAAGAACAATCCGGTGTTGATTGGTGATCCTGGCGTGGGTAAAACCGCCATTGTAGAAGGCCTTGCCCAGCGTATTGTAAATGGCGAAGTGCCTGAGGGCCTGAAAAACAAGCGCGTATTGTCTCTGGATATGGGCTCGCTGATTGCCGGTGCCAAATTTCGCGGTGAGTTCGAAGAACGCCTGAAAGCTGTGTTGAAAGAACTAACAAAACAGGAAGGTCAGATTATCCTGTTTATTGACGAAATTCACACCATGGTGGGTGCCGGTAAGGCCGAAGGTTCGATGGATGCCGGCAATATGTTGAAACCGGCGCTGGCCCGCGGTGAACTTCACTGCGTGGGCGCGACCACTCTGGATGAGTACCGGGAACACATTGAAAAAGACGCTGCCCTTGAGCGCCGGTTTCAAAAGATTCTGGTAGACGAACCCAGTGAGGAAGACACCATTGCGATACTGCGCGGCCTGAAAGAACGTTACGAAGTTCACCACGGTGTTGAAATAACCGACAGTGCCATTATCGCCGCCGCCAAACTGTCGAGTCGTTACATTGCCGACCGTAAACTGCCGGACAAAGCCATTGATCTGGTGGACGAGGCTGGAAGCCAGATTCGTATGGAAATGGACTCCAAGCCTGAACCGCTGGACCGCCTGGAACGCCGCCTGATTCAGCTGAAAATCGAGCGCGAAGCGCTGAAAAAAGAGACTGACCCGGCATCGAAGAAACGCCTGGAAGAACTCTCCAGCGTGATTGACGGGCTGGAACGCGAATACGCCGATTTGGAAGAAGTTTGGAACGCCGAAAAGGCCGCTTTACACGGCTCGCAGAAGATCAAAAGCGAGCTTGAACAAGCGCGAACCGAATTGGAGAGTGCCCGGCGGACCAGTGACCTTGGCCGAATGTCCGAATTGCAGTATGGCCGCATTCCTGAGCTTGAGCGCCAGCTGGATATGGCAAGCCAAGCCGAGATGATGGAAATGACCCTGCTGCGCAACCGGGTGACCGAGGAAGAAATTGCTGAAATCGTCTCCAAGTGGACCGGCATTCCGGTGTCGAAAATGCTTGAGGGCGAGCGCGACAAATTGATGCGGATGGAAGAGGCCCTGCACAAGCGGGTAATCGGACAAAACGAGGCGGTAGAAGCGGTGGCTAACGCCGTGCGTCGTTCCCGTGCCGGGCTGTCGGACCCCAATCGTCCTAACGGCTCCTTCTTATTCCTCGGCCCCACCGGTGTAGGCAAAACCGAATTGTGCAAGGCGCTGGCATCCTTCCTGTTTGACACCGACGACGCCATGGTGCGCATAGACATGTCGGAGTTTATGGAGAAGCATTCCGTCGCGAGGTTGATCGGTGCGCCCCCGGGCTATGTGGGTTATGAAGAGGGCGGTTATCTGACCGAAGCTGTGCGCCGGCGGCCATATTCCGTGCTTTTGCTGGACGAAGTAGAGAAAGCGCACCCGGATGTGTTCAACATTCTGCTGCAGGTTCTTGACGATGGACGTCTGACCGACGGCCAAGGCCGCACCGTCGATTTTCGCAACACCGTTATAGTGATGACGTCTAACCTGGGCTCTGGAATCATCCAGCGGCATGCTGGCGAAGAAAACTACGACGCTATGAAAGCCCTGGTGATGGACGAAGTCGGCACTCATTTTCGCCCCGAGTTTATCAACCGGGTAGACGAAGTGGTGGTGTTCCATCCCCTGGCAGCGAACCAGATCCGCGGCATCGCCAAAGTGCAGATCGAGCTTCTCGACAAGCGCTTGCAGCAGCAGGACATTGCTCTGGAGCTGGACGAAAGCGCGATGGAGTTGCTTGCCAATGTCGGTTACGACCCGGTTTACGGCGCAAGGCCGCTGAAGCGGGCGATTCAGCGGATGATCGAAAACCCCTTGGCGCAACAGTTGCTGCAAGGCAACTTTGGCCCCGGAGATACCATTCGCACCCGTGTTGAAGAGGGCGCGCTGGTGTTCAGCAAGGCCTGACAGGCCCCGAATATGTGATGGTCAGGCTGTAGTGAATTGAGTGGGCATTGAATGTGCCCTGAACCCGCCCGTAACGGGTGGGTTCAGGGTGCTTTTTCAGCACCGCAGTTTTGTTCAACGATGTCTTCGTACGTCTGTTTTTGCTGCGAGACCTCGTCTGGGGTCAGGAATCGTTGCTCGCCATCCTCGGTGATTCGGATACGGGCGTTGTTGCTGATTATCTCAAGATTTTGTTGCGCCGCGTCGCAGTTTGTTTTGCGTTGTGCCTGGCGGGTAGCCGCAGCATCGATTTCGCTAGATTCTTCGCTGGCAGCTTGCTGGCGTTTTTCCATCTCTTTCAGCTGTTGCTGGGCCGATGAGTGGGTGTTCGCAGAAGTGGGCTGGCCAGACTTTACCCGAATCTGTTCAGCCTGAGTGCCCGTGGGCTGGCGATCGCCAAAGTGAGTTACGCCGTCTGCGTCGGTCCACTTGTACACCGTTGCTGCGTTTACCATGGCTGGTGCCATTGCCAGAATCAGAACCATCGTTTTCAGTTGCATCTTCATCGTTTATCGTCCGCTGTAGTTAACCTGTCGCAGGAAACCGGTGAATGGCCAATTATGCTTTAGTCATAGCGTATTGAGACAATCATGCCAGCTCATTTAGTTTTTTTCTTTTGCCTGGTTCAAATAAGTAACAGTCTATTTAGCCAAAGCGGCTATTGACAGGGAGTTTCCCGCTGTCAGAATTACTGATTGCCTGAAGGCGGGAGGGGATGTAGCCGGCAATCCCGTTCATATTTCCCCCGTTTATTACCGCGCCTGACACACCGCCCATCGTTGCGGTTTTGGTTGTTGCTTACGTGCAATCTGTTGGCTGGCTGTTCTCCGCAACCCTCAGGAGGGCGGCTGGCCGGGAGACAACCTTCGTTGATTGGGGCGTGATGGAGTATCGGTTCAGCTTTCACAAAAAGTCACACAACCGTATATCCAGGTAGCCGGGGTGGTACCCCGATTAACTCATTTGCAGAAGAGGGTCGAAAACGTGGAGTTATTGTCTGGCGCCGATATGCTCATCCGGTCGTTACAGGATGAAGGCATAGAGAACATTTATGGCTATCCGGGTGGAGCAGCCCTGCATATATACGATGCTCTGTTCAGGCAGGATGCCGTCAAGCACATTCTGGTCAGGCACGAACAGGCGGCTGTGCACATGGCTGATGGCTATGCTCGTGCTACTGGCAAAGCGGGTACAGTGCTGGTTACCTCGGGGCCCGGTGCGACGAACACCATCACCGGTATTGCGACTGCTTTTATGGACTCCATTCCGATGGTGGTTCTGTGTGGGCAGGTAGCATCAACGCTGATTGGCGAAGATGCCTTCCAGGAAACCGACATGATCGGTGTTTCCCGCCCGGTGGTGAAGCACAACCTCAGCGTGCGCCACCCGTCCGAAATTCCAGAAATTATTCGCAAGGCCTACTACATTGCGACAACCGGCCGACCTGGCCCGGTGGTTGTGGACATTCCAAAGGACATGACCGCGCCTAACGATCGCTACGAGTATGTGTTTCCGAAAAAACCGAAATTGCGGTCTTATAATCCCGCCATTCGTGGCCACGCCGGCCAGATCAAAAAAGCAGTGGACATGCTGCTGGCGGCCAAGCGACCGATTGTTTACGCCGGCGGTGGTGTCATTCTGGGCAAGGCTTCTGGCCAACTGACTGAAATGGTGCGCGGCCTGGGTTATCCCATCACGAATACCTTGATGGGTATCGGTTGTTATCCGGCGAGCGACAAGCAGCACATTGGTTGGTTGGGCATGCACGGCACCTACGAAGCCAACATGGTTATGCATCACGCGGACCTGATTCTGGCTATCGGTGCGCGCTTTGACGACCGCGTTACCAACGCGACCGAGAAGTTCTGCCCTGGCGCCCGCATTATCCACATTGACATCGATCCGGCGTCGATTTCCAAAACCATCAGCGCCGATGTGCCCATTGTTGGGCCGGTGGATGCTGTGCTGAAAGAAATGCAGTCGCTGATCAAGGAAAGCAAGGTCAGGCCCGACGCCGATGCGCTGGCATCCTGGTGGAAGCAGATCGACGAATGGCGCGCTTTTCACGGTATGCGCTACGAAACAAGTGATGACGTGATCAAGCCGCAGGAGGTGGTGGAAATGCTGCACCGCCTGACCAATGGCGATGCCTATGTCACCACCGATGTGGGGCAGCACCAGATGTTTGCCGCTCAGTACTACAAGTTTGACAAGCCCAACCGCTGGATCAGCTCCGGTGGTCTGGGCACCATGGGCTTTGGCTTGCCGGCAGCGATGGGCATAAAGCTGAACTTCCCCGATGAAGAAGTGCTCTGTATCACCGGCGAAGGCAGTATCCAGATGAACATTCAGGAGCTGTCGACCTGCAAGCAATACAACTTGCCGGTGAAGATTATCAACCTGAATAATCAGGCTCTGGGTATGGTCAAACAGTGGCAGGATATGAATTACGGGGCTCGCCACTCGCATTCTTACATGGACTCCTTGCCGGACTTCGTCAAACTTGCGGAGGCCTATGGCCACGAGGGTATGAAGATTACGCGCAAGGAAGACCTGGAACCCATGCTCAAAAAAGCACTGGCCATGAAAGACAAGCTGGTGTTCGTGGACATTTACGTAGACCCTTCCGAGCACGTCTACCCGATGCATGTGGCCCGTGGCTCAATGAAAGATATGTGGCTCAGCAAAACGGAGAAGGTGTAATCATGCGTCGAATCATTTCTGTTTTGTTGGAAAACGAGCCGGGTGCGCTGTCGCGGGTAGTGGGTCTGTTTTCACAGCGCAACTACAACATTGAAACCCTGACGGTTGCGCCCACCGAAGACCCGACAATGTCGCGTTTGACGGTAACGACTACGGGTTCCGAGCGGGTGATTGAGCAGATTACCAAGCAGTTGAACAAGTTGATTGAAGTGATCAAGCTGGTTGACCTCACCGAGGGTGCTCATATCGAGCGTGAGCTCATGCTGGTGAAGCTGAAAGCAACGGGCTCCCAGCGCGCCGAAATCAAACGCACCGTAGACATCTTCCGTGGTCAGATCGTTGACGTCACCAGCTCGGTGTATACCGTGCAACTGGCGGGTGACAGTGCCAAGCTGGATGGCTTTATTCAGGCCATCGGTGCAACCGGTGTTCTGGAGGTAGTTCGTAGCGGTGTATCCGGTATTGCTCGCGGTGAAAAAGTGCTCAGCCTTTAAGGTTATCGGTTTTCACGGCTATTGATTTTAAAGAATTCATAACGAAGAACGCAGGCCTTCAGGGCCGCTCAAACAATAGAGGTTAGTCATGCAGGTTTATTACGATAAGGATTGCGATCTTTCGATCATTCAGGGTAAAAAAGTAGCCATTATTGGTTTCGGTTCTCAAGGGCATGCCCATGCCTGCAACCTGAAAGATTCCGGTGTCGACGTAACGGTTGGTTTGCGCGCCGGTTCGTCGTCTATTGCCAAAGCAGAAGCTTATGGTCTGAAAACGGCTGATGTACCCTCAGCCGTTGCAGCCGCCGATGTGGTGATGGTTTTGACCCCGGACGAGTTCCAGTCACAGCTTTACCGCGACGAAGTTGAGCCGAATCTGAAGCAGGGCGCCACTTTGGCCTTTGCTCATGGTTTTGCCATTCACTACAACCAGGTCGTTCCCCGTAAGGATCTGGACGTGATCATGATCGCGCCTAAGGCGCCAGGCCACACAGTACGTACCGAGTTTGTCAAAGGCGGTGGTATTCCCGACTTGATCGCTATTTACCAGGACGCATCCGGTAACGCTAAAAACCTGGCGCTGTCCTACTCCAGCGGCATAGGCGGCGGCCGTACCGGGATTATCGAAACTACGTTTAAAGACGAAACTGAAACCGATCTGTTCGGTGAACAGGCGGTTCTGTGTGGTGGTGCGGTTGAACTGGTAAAAGCCGGTTTCGAGACCCTGACCGAAGCGGGTTATGCGCCTGAAATGGCCTATTTCGAGTGTCTGCACGAGCTCAAGCTGATTGTCGACCTGATGTACGAAGGCGGCATTGCCAACATGAACTACTCCATCTCTAACAATGCAGAGTATGGCGAGTATGTGACAGGACCGGAAATCATCAACGCGGAATCGCGTGCGGCCATGCGCAACGCATTGAAGCGCATCCAGAGCGGCGAATATGCCAAGATGTTCATCTCGGAAGGTGCTCTCAACTACCCGTCCATGACTGCTGCACGTCGTACTAACGCTGCCCATCCTATTGAGCAGACTGGCGAAAAGCTGCGCGGTATGATGCCGTGGATCTCTGCCAACAAGATCGTAGATAAAGACAAAAACTAAAAGTCCAGGCTTTTGGTTTTGTAAGACGCGGCCCGTGTGGCCGCGTTTTTCGTATATACTGCGGCCAAATACTTTCCGGAGTAATTGGAATGACTGACGAAAAGAAATCTGCCGAATCCAATCCGGCCAACAAGCCAGATGTGCGCGCTTCTGCCGGTCAAGGTTCGGAAGACGTTCACGAGCTCCCGCCGGGAGAGGTTATTGAAGAAGAGTTGATTGGAGGGGCGCCTGTTCGCCATAAAGGTATTTTTCTGCTGCCTAATGCGCTCACTACAGCCTCTTTATTTTCGGGCTTTTACGCGATTGTCTCTGCTGCCAACGGTATTTTTGACAACGCAGCGATCGCCATCTTTGTGTCTATGATTCTGGATGGGCTAGATGGGCGTGTAGCGCGCATGACCAACACCCAAAGCAAATTTGGCGAAGAGTATGATTCCCTGGCCGATATGGTGGCCTTTGGTGTGGCGCCTGGGTTGGTGGCGTTCTTCTGGTCGCTGAATGGCCTGGGTAAGCTGGGTTGGGCGGTCACCTTTATCTATGTGGCCGGAACGGCTCTGCGCTTGGCTCGCTTTAACACGCAGATCGGGTCGGTCGACAAGAAGTACTTTGTAGGTTTGCCAAGCCCTGCGGCAGCAGCTGCGGTGGCAGGAATGGTCTGGTGCTTTCATGCGTTCGAACCATCGGCCTGGTTAACGGCTCTGACGCTGTTCGTGGTTGCCGGTGCTGGCGTGTTGATGGTCAGTAACGTGCTTTACCAGAGCTTTAAAGATCTCGACATGCGGGGCCGGGTGCCATTCGCTGCGATTTTGCTGGTGGTGCTGATTTTTGTGGTGATTGCGCTAGATCCTGCCACGGTTTTGTTTTCTGCATTTTTGGTATACGCGATGACGGGGCCAGTGCGGGCCTTGTTTCGTAAAAAACCTCGCCGCCCAACGTAATATGGGGTGTAAGTAAGTTGCGGGTAGATTACAAAGAAGGGGCTTCGGCCCCTTTTCTGATTGTGTAGGGGTTGCGGTTTTGGGGTGAAGTAAGGGCAAATCGAGATATAGGGAATCTTTTTCACTTCCCCCGTTGACCTGCTCCGAGAAGTCTGTAGAATGCGCATCTCGCTTGAGGGACAGCCCGGAACAGAGGGGCAGGAATTGAGCGGAAACTGTTGGGTAAGACGTTGAAAAGTTTAGGAAATGTGATTTAAACTTTGAACGCGAAAACGGTTGACACGGTTCGGATACGCTGTAGAATGCGCCTCTCGAATC
>Ga0314774_1002079_pt1 | contig 11748 bp, 9 predicted proteins | sample MetaGCBIA2018_FD_204515 | JGI IMG/M metagenome (GOLD analysis project Ga0314774, IMG submission 204515) | Cryopeg brine microbial communities from Beaufort Sea near Barrow, Alaska, United States - CBIA 2018 | ecosystem: Environmental > Aquatic > Marine > Coastal | place: USA: Alaska | collected... | reverse complement strand
TATATTGAGTATTACAATACAAAACGAATCAAGGTGAAACTAAAAGGCCTGACTCCGATAGAATATCGAAATCAGGCCTTAAATGCCGTTTAACTAAAATGTCCAACTTTATGGGGTCACTTCATAACACGGGCTTTTTTGTGGTTTGCAGAATGTAATATCTTTTGCTCTACCTGCGCTTAGGCAAGTAATCCAAAATAGAAATCGGCACGACTTTTTTAACTGGAAAGCCTTCGATCTCTTTGCGTGGAATGATTTTCCCCAGCAAACTTTCAATTGCACAGAGGTTTTTAAAGTCATCCTTTGAAACCAACGAGATGGCTTCACCAGAGGCGCCAGCACGACCAGTACGGCCGATTCTATGAATATAATCTTCAGCAGGATAAGGCAGGTCGTAATTGACCACGCGACTTAGATCATCGATATCAATCCCGCGGGCGGCAATGCCGGTGGCGACTAAAAACTTCAATTTACCCGATTTAAAATCTTCCAATATCTGTTCACGAACGGCCTGGCTTCTGCCGCTATGAATAGAGTCGGCGGTAATGCCACGTTTACCAAGCTGTTCGACTAATTTGGCGGAAGAGTGTTTTTTCTCGACAAAAATAAGCGCCTGATCCCATTGCTGATCATTAATCAAATGACTTAATAACGCGGACTTATTGTCCTTGTCTACTGTGATTAACCACTGGTTGATTTTCGGTGTGGTCTTTTTATTAGGCGAAATGGATATTTCTGCGGCGTCATCATAAACGGTATCGGCTAAATAGCGGATATCATCCGTTAGCGTTGCGGAAAACAGTAAACTTTGACGTTCACTTGGCAGACGGTCAATGATTTTATTGAGGTCGTCTATAAAACCCATATCCAACATTCTGTCAGCTTCATCTAAGACTAGGATTTCGAGATCATCAAAATATAAAGCACGTTGATAGGCCATATCTAATAGTCTACCCGGAGTGGCCACTAGAATATCAATGCCTTCTTCCAAGCGTTCTTTTTGAGCCTCGGAGTCCACGCCGCCATACACCGCCAGAGAGCTCAGGTTTAGATATTTTGCATATTGGGCCACATTGGCCTCAACCTGTACGGCGAGTTCGCGTGTAGGGGTCAGGATAAGCGCACGGATAGACTTACTGCGTAGTTCGCCTTCGGTGCTATCAAGTTTCTGCAACATAGGCAGCACAAAACTGGCGGTTTTACCGGTACCCGTTTGTGCTGCCGCGATTAGGTCTCGACCGGATAGAATGATCGGTATGGCCTGTTTCTGAATGTCGGTGGGTTTGCTGTAACCCGCCTCCGAAACGGCTTTTAAAATAGGATCACTTAATCCAAGTTTTGAAAATGACATATAAAACCTTTGTGGTTATGAACAATCAACGGACTATTCTTTAATGTGGGGGCAAACAATGGGGGCTTTGCTTAAAGCGGGTTTTTAAACTTACCAGGCCTGGTCAATTCTAATTCTAATTCTAATTCTAATTCTAATTCTAATTCTAATTCAGATCATTGGCTTCGGCGGTGACAAGGGCAAATAGGGCGATTATTCGATGGTTATTCAATAATCAGATATTGCTCTTTGCCTGTTACACCATCCCACTCATCAGCATCTGCGGGGGCAGGGATGACCTCGGTTATGACTGGCCAAAGCTTCGCAAGTTCTATGTTTAATTCACGATAATGCTGCATGTTCTCGGGCAAAGCATCTTCTTGATAAATCGCGTCGACCGGGCATTCTGGCGTGCATAAATCACAATCGATACACACTTCAGGATCAATTGCTAAAAAGTTGGGTCCTTCATGAAATGCATCAACGGGACAAACCGCCACACAATCGGTGTATTTACATTTAATGCAATTTTCGGTAACGACAAATGCCATATTCTTTCTTCGCCATGGAGTATCAATTTCTGCTAAAATTTCGTGATTAACGCCTAATTTTTCAAGTGCAAGTATACTACTTAATGGTTTGCAGATTGCAAGATTCAATCAAGTCGTTGCAGGCCTTGAACGTTAATTTTTTTATTTATATTTACTATAGCTAAGTAACATAAATTTTGGATATCCTATGATTCGTATCACCAATGTAAAACTCCCTCTAGACCATAACGAAGCCCAACTTAGAAAAGCGGTTTTATCGATGCTTTTTATCAAAGAAGATCAGCTGGTCGATTTCACTATTTTTAGACGTGGTTTTGATGCCCGCAGTAAGCATAAGATAGATTTGCTGTACACCATTGATGTGTCAACAGACAATGATGAGGCTGTGATAAAAGACAACTACGATAATCCAGATGTTAGGCTCGCACCTGATATGACCTATCAGTATGTAACGCAAGCGCCTGAAGATTTAGCGGAACGTCCCGTCGTGATTGGGTTTGGACCTTGTGGAATTTTTGTGGGTTTGGTGTTGGCGGAGATGGGTTATAAACCGATTATTCTGGACCGTGGTAAAGAGGTGCGTGAACGTACCAAAGACACTTTTGGTTTTTGGCGAAATAGAACGTTGAATACCGAATCGAATGTACAGTTTGGCGAAGGGGGCGCGGGCACTTTCTCGGATGGTAAACTGTGGACACAGGTTAAAGATAAAAAACATTATGGCCGTAAGGTGCTGAATGATTTTGTCGATGCCGGCGCGCCTGATGAAATTTTATATGTGAGTAAGCCACATATCGGTACTTTTAAGTTGGTGGGCATGGTCGAAAAAATGCGCGCTAAAATCATTGAGCTGGGCGGTGAAATTCGCTTTAGCGCACGGGTTGATGATCTGCATATTGAAGACGGTCAAGTGACTGGGCTGACCCTGTCGGATGGCCAACAAATCAAATCGAAACATATCGCTTTAGCCACCGGGCATAGTGCACGTGATACCTTTGAAATGTTGTATGCAAAAGGGGTGTATATGGAAGCTAAGTCTTTTTCGATAGGTTTTCGTATCGAGCATAATCAATCGGCGATTGACGAGGTTCTCTTTGGCAAAAATGCTGGAAACCCGATCTTAGGCGCCGCAGATTACAAGTTGGTGCATCACTGCAAAAATGGGCGTTCTGTTTATAGTTTCTGTATGTGCCCAGGCGGAACCGTAGTCGCGGCCACCTCCGAAGAGCATCGAGTGGTGACGAACGGCATGAGCCAATATTCACGTAATGAGCGCAATGCCAACAGCGCGATCGTGGTCGGGATTGATCCAAGTGATTATCCTGATAAGGGTCCATTGGCGGGGATTGAGTTACAGCGTCAACTGGAAAGCGCGGCTTATGTGTTGGGTGGTGAAAATTATGATGCCCCTGCACAGTTGGTAGGGGACTATTTGGCGGGTAAATCCTCTTCTCAAGTGGGCAAGGTAGAGCCTTCCTATAAGCCGGGCATCAAACTAACGGATATGACCGATATATTGCCTGCTTACTGTCTTGAGGCGATTCGTGAAGCCATTCCGGCTTTCAATAAAAAAATCCGTGGGTTTGCGATGAGGGATGCATTATTGACGGGTGTTGAAACCCGTACCTCATCCCCTGTAAGCGTTAAACGTGGCGCGGACTATCAAAGCATAAATACCAAGGGGTTGTATCCTGCGGGCGAAGGCGCGGGTTATGCAGGGGGTATTATGTCAGCGGCCATTGATGGTATTCGAGTGGCCGAAGCCATGGCGCTTGCAATCAATAAAGCGGATTAAATAAAGCTTGTTGTTAAGCGAATGAATGGTTTTTACCGCGAATGCGCAGTCACTTAACTTCAATAGAACATAATTTAAAATAAGGTGATCAAATATGGACTTAAATGTATACCTTTCAGGTGAAATACACACGGACTGGAGAGCGAAAATAATGGAAGGGTGCAAAGCAAATAATCTTTCTATCTCTTTTTCGTCAGCCATCACAGACCATGACGCGAGTGATGCAGCGGGCGATGTATTAGGCGGTGAAGAAAAGGGCTTTTGGCGCGATCATAAATCAGCCAAGGTAAACGCCATTAGGACGAAAACGTTAATTGAAAACTGCGATGTTGCCATTATTCGCTTTGGTGACAAATACAAGCAATGGAACGCTGCTTTTGACGCAGGGTATTGCGCAGCTCTGGATACGCCTTATATTACGCTTCATGGTGAAGATATCATTCATCCGCTTAAAGAAGTAGATGCCGCGGCACTCGCATGGGCAACCACCCCAGAACAAGTCGTGGATGTTTTGAAATATGTGATTGGAAAGTAACGCAGCATCTTGAACAACTATTCATCAAGCCGTCAGAATCATTGGAATAGAGAGTCTAAAGTAATGTGACCAGGCCTGGTCACGGCTTATGAAGCTTATTTTTTAAAAAGGGCAAGGGTTTATAAAGTAATTTATTTTAATAATAAACGGCAGTCAAATGCTTCACTGTGTACATTTAACCTATTGCACTGGCCATGGATTGTAAAGCGCAATGTCTGATGGTCTTACCGTTGGATATCGAATTTTTAGAGGTTAACAGTACTAACTATTTGTTTTACCTATAAAACCCCTTTTAACCCCATTTAAAGTACTGTTTTATGTATTAGTTTTGTGTATGAATAGCAAGATAGAATCTGTTCAAATATGCACTCAGACAGAGCTTGATTAAGTATGATGCTTAGCATGTTTAACTGAGATAGAAGTCATATGAAAAAGCAAATCCTAAAAAAAGTCCTACCTGCCGCAATTATTGCAGCCAGCTTATCCACATCCGCACAAGCCGCTAACTGGCTAATGCTCCAAGGCACTGAAAAAGCCAACCAAGCACCCCGTGCAAAAGTATGGGGATTCATGCAACTGGATTACCAAAAAACGGACGATAGCAGACCACCAAGTGGGCTCAAAGCGGCTTTTAACCAAATGGCGCCCAACTTAACGACTTCAGAAGGATTTAATGTTAGACGTGCTCGAATTGGAGTCCGCGGTAATAATTTTCCACTGGATTCGAAGGTGAATTATTTCTTATTAAGTGAGTTTGGCAATAATGGAATCACCACTGGCAAGGGCGCATCTCAAGGTCAACTCACTGATGCAAGTGTTACCTTAAACCACATTAAAGGTGCTCGTATCCGAATGGGGTTATTTAAAACACCTGGCTCTGAAGAAGGCATGCAAAGTGCAACGGTTGGCAACTATATTAACTTTTCAAATGTAACCGATCGTATTTCAAATGAAAGATTTTATGATGAACCTACCAATAACAGTGGACGTAATGGTTCTGTTTCTGCTTTCCGAGATCTTGGTATACAGGTCTTTGATTCATTTGATATAAAAGGCTGGGAAACCAGTTATGCCTTGATGTTGGGTAATGGTAACGGACTTGCACGCACGGATAATAATCAGTTTTTGGATACCTATGCTTATTTGTCTACGGAGAAAGTGTTTGGTAAAAGCGAAGGTGGACGACGTCACGGTTTTAAGCTTTATGCCTGGAATCATGAAGGCAAACGTACGTTTAAAACCACGCCTGGTGAAAAATCATTGAGCCGTTCTGGTTTAGGAACGACTTATGCAGATGGAAAGTATCGTGCTACGGCCGAATATATTATTGCTGACGGCATGATTTACGGTGGGTCAGCGGGCGCTAAAACACCAGCAGATGGTGCACTTTTCAGCACTCAAACAGATCAAAAAGCCAACGGTTATTATGTTGACTTAGGTTACCGCGTCAAGCCAAATGTTGAACTTAACCTACGTTATGATCGCTTAAACAGTGGCACTGAAAAAGATGCTAATTCCGGTAAAAATTCGGATGTTCAAAGAGAGTTTTCAACGACGACTCTAGGCGTTCAATACTTCTTTAATAAGAAAACAACCTTGATGGCTAACTATGAAATTCGTGATGTTAAGGCACCAACGGCCCCTTCGACGGCACCTGTTCATAAAGTACTAGATGCTGTTGATAACCGTATCGCCCTACAAGTGAGAGTTGTCTATTAATAAGATTTTGTGATCCTATTTTCTCTGTCGAGTGCACTGCTCGACTGAAGGGGAACATCTCGACAAACGGCTGATTCATTCGAAATCTAATGGATTAGCCATGATGATTAGCCCCTTTCTCCATTCTCTGCCTCTAACCATCTGAATACTTCTCAATAGACGACCTCTCGACAAGCTAGCAGCATCAGTACTTCTTCGATAGAACCTGTTCAATAGTGGCTCATCTAACCGTTCTCTGTGTCTCAGTACCATGCGTTCGAGTCAAAATGGATTGGTTTTAACTCTTTGTCTGCAAGTACATTTCTTTTTTAAAAAGGACAAGAGCATACACCACTGATTCGTTTACCCGTAATAGGATGGTCAAATTCAATTGTGGTGGCGTGTAACATTAGGCGGTTAGCCATAAAAAATGCCTCATCAGAAGCATACAGGTCGCAGCCCAAAATAGGGTGGCCGAACGCTTCGCTATGCACTCGTAACTGATGGGTTCGCCCAGTGACGGGTTTGAACTCTACTCGAGTAATTCGTTTCTCTTTATCTTCATACCGCTCCATCACTTGATAATGTGTTAAAGCTTTTTTCCCCGTTTCGTAACAGACTTTCTGTTGTGGGAACGTACCTTTACCAATTGGAAAATCCATGCTGCCAGAGTCTTTGTGTAAGTGGCCATGCAAAATTGCCGTATAGCTTTTAGTCACGGTACGCTCTTGAAATTGAGTGCCAATCGCGGCATTAATGGCTTTATTTAAAGCCACAATCATAATGCCAGACGTTCCAAAATCCAGACGATGAACCAGTGTAGGCGTCGGAAATGCCTTAGCTAAACGTGAATGAACCGAGTCTTGATTGTGTGGTGGTTTACTCGACAGGCTTAACAGTCGGGTGGGCTTATTAATCAACAGCAGGTATTCGTCCTGATAGAGAATTTCAATCTCTTCATGGCAAACGGGTACGATAAATGGATCAGCTTGAGGTTGCATAGAGTATCGATAAAGCACTAAGTTTTGGGCAAGAGCGAATTATACCAAAATAAGCACACGGCCTTTTAAGGGAATAGATTAGGCTTATTACTATGGGTGTCCCTCTATTTAAAAAAGAATTCACCAGGCCTGGTCGGTTTATAAAATAATCAGAAATGTACTCATTTATGTCTATTTTGTGTGCATTTTAAGTCATCGTTTTGAATTTATTATGATATGTTTAATCAACTTAAATAGATGCATAAGATCCATGGGGAGAGAAAGTGCAGAGACGAAAAATTCTAAGTCTGTTTTTGTTCCTATTAGGGAGCAGTTGGTTACCTCTGGCGAATGCTCAAAATCCCCAAATTGAACTGCCTAGCTACGGTATAAACAGCCAAAATTTAGCGGTCATTGTGAAGCGGGGTGATTTACTGTCCGAACAAACGGCTGAATACTATCAACAGCAACGACATATTCCCATTGAGCATCTTTATATAGTGGATCTTCCGGACACTGACTCAATGGACTCAACTCAATTCAAAACCGTGTACAGGACGCTTCTACAGGAGATGCCAGATGATATTCAAGGCTTGTTGCTGACGTGGCAAAAACCTTACCGAGTAGAGAGTATGTCAGTGACCAGTGCCTTTAGCTTTGGATTTGATTCTAAATATACTCAGCCCTCTGGGAAAGGCTGTCAACCGACGGCGAAGAGCTCATATTTTAATAGTTTCAGCACACAGCCATGGCAAGACTTGGGCATGCGACCTAGTATGCTGTTAACGGGGCGTAATTTTGAAGACATAAAGCACTTGATTGATCGAGGCGTGGCCTCTGATGGAAAAATGCCAGTAGGCAGTGCATATTTAGTGCGGACCTCTGATCAAGCGCGTAGTACTCGCGCCAGTGCTTTTAAAGCATTGGCTGATCACTGGAACTATAACGATGAGTTACGGGTAAAATATATGGATCGTTCTCAAAAGGATGAGCCGGATTATTTGCAAGGCATAAAAGACATCATGCTGTATCAGACGGGCGGGGTTGATATTCCATTCCTTAATGATAATACCTACCTCCCTGGCGCGATCGCTGACCACTTAACGTCAGTAGGAGGTGCGGGTTTAGGCGTTGAAGGGCAAATGAAAGCGTTTCGCTGGTTGGAGGCGGGTGCAACGGGCAGTTATGGAACGGTGATTGAGCCTTGTAATTTCTCCGCCAAATTTCCAAATCCGATTTACATATTGCCTCATTATTTGGCTGGGGAAACCTTATTAGAGTCTTATTGGAAATCGGTTGAACAACCGGGAGAGGGGTTATTTGTAGGAGAGCCATTAGCGAGGCCTTTTGGCGCTCAAAAATTGCTCTATACGGACAAAACAGTGCTTATTAAAACCCGCTTGTTGAAAGCGTTAATACCCTATCAGGTGTTTGTTTGGGATAAACAGGGTCAAAAATATAAGCGTATCAAAGCCAAAGTAGGGGTTGATAGAAAGACTAAAAGTGTGGTGATACAGTTTGACCGTGTACGAGATGATATCAGTGTTGACATCAGGCCTGATCATTACAAAATTGTCGATCCCACGATGGAAACAGTCTCTCATTAAGTTTATTCTTTGCGTTGCCAAGTATGACTGATTTCATTCAGAATCCAGTGTTTGAGATGCGTTTTTAAATCCATTAACTGCTTACCATCAATCACACCAACATTCAGCAGATTGGCTTTATTGAGGTTGGCACCAATGTCTTCAGTCGTCACCAAAAGCCCATGCGCGGTTACGCCTCCAAGTCGATTTTTTAAACTGTCTAGTCTTTGTAAATGTAAGTTTACATTCACGTTCGCCCCGGTTTTACATTCCACAATAAACAGTTGATTGTTGGCAATAAACAACACATCAGCTTCATCATGGGCGTTTTCACGCTGTAGCTTGACGCCAAACGCGACGTCTTTCAGCTTAGGAATTTCTGCTTTGAGTTCTAATATCGCACGATAGGTATAGTACTCTAACCAACCGCCTTCAAAAAAGGTGCGCCTCCATCCATCGTGTTCAGCTCTAGGACTGATTTCATTGTCGTTCATGTTTAAGCAGAGTATGTTTTGATTATGCAGTTTACGCAGAAAGCCCACTAATAAATCGGCGTTGATTCGTGTGTGAGAATTGATTTCATTTAAATAATAGTGCTCATTGTGTAAGATCAATTTAAACGATTTACCTCGCGCAAAGTGCGTTGAAAAAAACTGATAAGTCGTCAGTGCATGTTGTTGCAGAATGATTTTTTGAATGGCATTCACCAAACCATTGGCAAAGCTTGCTTGGCTGGGTGTTAATTTAACGGCATCCATTTGTTCTATTCCATGTGCATGCAAAAACTCTTCAAGCTGAAGGTTGTCAGCAATATTAAACTCAGCCAGACCATTGGGTTGAATCCATTTGAATTGGTCGTTCGGCAACAGATAATAGAGCCCAACAGGGGTGTTTTCAAAGGCCTTGAAGACACTGAGCGTATACATTTTGCTGGCACAGCTGATATTAAAGGCGAGCTGTTCGTAGGGTATCTCTTTTACCAGATTTTTGAGGTCACTGACGATGTCGCTGATCTCAAAAGCAGGTTCTATTGGCCGCAGCTCGGCCTTGATGTTATGTGCATTGTAGATCGTTTTGAGTCGCTTGGCATTTTCAATGAGGTTGGGTGTATAGGCAATCAAAACATTCTTAACAATCAACCGTTCATCTAATATAGGTCCTAGATTCGGTGTCATTTCGCGATCGGCGAAAACAAGATGAGTGCTGTATTGATTAATCATGTCGGAGGGCTTGGTCGGCATTTTGAAGGCTTAATCCGTTTGAAACGAGGGGGTTAAAAGTAGCGACCATGACTTGGTTTCTACCAGATTGTTTCGCTCTGTAAAGAAGTGAATCGGCTGTGCGCACAGCTTCGATAATACACTTATCCGGTGTTATATGGATAGAAACACCAATGCTAACAGTGATTTTGATCGGTTGAGTTTTGTCTAAAATTTCCATATTTTCAACCGTTGACCTTATTCGCTCTGCAATCTCTTTTGTTTGGTTAACCTGAGTGTCGGGAAGAAGAATAAGAAACTCTTCTCCGCCAAGACGAAAAATATAGTCGCTGGTTTTAATTGAGTTTTGCAGTAACCTCGCGATTCTTTGCAAAACGATGTCTCCCGTTTCATGTCCATAAGTATCGTTTACCAATTTAAAAAAGTCGATATCAATCATCAAAGCGGACAGTTGTGTGTGGTGAATCTTATTGGTGAGACTCTGTTCTTGGTGGCAAATGTCGTTATAAGCTCTACGGTTGGGCAAATTCGTTAGCGCATCGGTTTTGGCAAAGAACTCAGCAATTTGCTTATCTTTTTCATTGATTTTTACCCGATTGACTAAGGCAAATGATAGTAAGATTGAATCAACGACCATGCCAATTTCTATCGCTTGATAGCCAATGCGAGTGTAAGGAACTAGTGCCATGACAGTGAGTGCTGTTATGGAGGTACCAATCAGCCCAGCAGTGGTTCCAAGTAAAAAGAAAAGTGCAGATTGATTCCCATTTAAAAGTGATAACAGCGCAATAGAAAAGACATAAATGCTAAATAAAATTGCCATAGTGATGGCGAGTATGATGTGTATATGATATCCAAATAGAGCAGAAAAAAGCATTGTGCCTATAAATATTAAAATAAAAGCATTCATGCTTTTTTGAGCCGAAGGTAGATATTTTTTTAGGTTTAGAAAGGATTTGGCAAACAGTAATCCGGAAATTGAAAATAAAAAGATGGTTGTCGATTGTAGCCAATTTTGAATGGTGGGGTAATCACCCAAAAGAAATTGAAAGGTATAACCATGATAACTGACGTTCGCCATTAAAAAAGTGGCTAAATAGAGTGCGTAAAAAGCATAGTAGCGTAACTTAATACTGACAAAAAGAATCAAATGATATAGAAGCATCGCAATAATAATACCGTACATAAATGCAGTTACACTAACGTGTAAAACTTGATCTTTGAACAGGGTTTCACGGTCGATAATCGAGATTGGTACGATAAACGGATCACGGGTCTTCACTTGAACATAAACCGTCGAAATACCGGGTTCAAAAAGATGTTCTATATTTGGGTAAGGGTGGGCCACAGCCCTTTGGCTAAAAGGATAAATGTTTCCTGTCGAGTATTGCTGTATTGTTGAGTTTGGCGAAATTACTTTAATTTTAATGTCATCCAACCAAGGGGTTTCAAAGACCAGCAGTCGACTTAAGGATTGAATTTGAGGGTTGGTGACATCAAACTTATAATAAAAGGTTGAGTTGGTAAATAAGTGTGCGCTAACATCCTGTTTCAGCGGCTTGAAGTTGTCTATTGGCAATTCGGTTATATGGGAGAATTCGACGTGGTGGTTGACATCTTCGTAGAATGAGATGGCATGACCGATTTGATGATTGGGTTGTGTAATGTCCACGGTCGGCAAAGCAGCGCATGCTGGCGATAAGAGTGTGAAAAATAGAATAAAAACACTGAATAATTTAAACATTTGATTGGTAAACAATAAGTTCATGTAGTGACGTTTTAAAATAATAGCATAAGTGATGGTCAAGCTTGGTAACTTTAAAAATCAACTGAAACCTATTTTGGAACTTATAAGGTATTTGTTACACACTTAATCAGTGGAATTTAGTAAAAATATATAGGATTATTTGGCGCTCTGCTTTAGCTAAAAAAGCTTGAACGAGAGGAGTGATTTGCCAAACAAATTGAAACAAGCTTTAAAGCAATCATGGGCGCGTGTATCATATCGTTTACTATTTTCTTTAGATTCTATGGCAGTGCTTTTAAGTTAAAG
>Ga0314774_1002078_pt1 | contig 11750 bp, 7 predicted proteins | sample MetaGCBIA2018_FD_204515 | JGI IMG/M metagenome (GOLD analysis project Ga0314774, IMG submission 204515) | Cryopeg brine microbial communities from Beaufort Sea near Barrow, Alaska, United States - CBIA 2018 | ecosystem: Environmental > Aquatic > Marine > Coastal | place: USA: Alaska | collected... | reverse complement strand
AATTTAAAATGAGCAATTCTCAACTAATAAGTTTTAAATTTAAGATATCTCCAAAAATTGAGGTGGGCGCAACCATTAAATAAATAAGCAAACCCGCAATTACACCCTGCAATTAAAAGATTGAAAAATTTAAAAACAGGTAAAACACCTAAAAACTAGCCATTTAAAAATTATTACGTACTTTTAGAATCCCAATCCCCATAATATGAAACACTTATAGACCAAATTGCATTTTTTTTGAGGCTTTTTCTCAATGTTCATGTGACAATTATCATATTTAATACAATTTATTATATATTTGTATTGAAACATTTAATTACTAGTGTTTTAATTTAGTTGATTGAGATTTTATTGTATATTTAGAACATAAACCACAGGCATTTAAATCTGACCCCAGACGTTTAAATTGCTAAAACTGTATGCTATGGTTAAAAAATTACTTAAAAAGAAAATTCAATTTTTCATATTCACCTTGCTTTTTTTGGGCGGATTTATTATGTCTGCCTTCAATGCAACCGCATCAAATGCTTCATTTTCAATTTTAAACAAGAAAACTCTTGTTAATAATGTTAACAATACAACTAACATATATGGAGAAAACGTTACTTTTTCCGACAACATTAACTTTGTAAATTTTTTATGGGCAGATACGCCAACGGCAAAAGCAGGTTTTAAAAAAGTGTTTCAAAAAGTTGAAGTGACTATTTTGAGGGAGGAAGGTTTAAAAGTTGCTTTGGCGCCGATAGCAAATTGTAAGAATATTACAGTTTGTTTGGATGCCAGTGGGAATGCAAATATTACTCCTGCTGATATTGATAATGGTAGTGTTGGAAATTTAACTATTGATATTTCTAATTTTAATACAGCGAATATTGGAACACCAGTAACGGTTACACTAACAGCAACGGATCCTTTAAATATTGATCAAGATGATACATGTACAGCAACTGTAACGGTACTTCCATATTTCACGGCAGGAGCTATTAAAATCACTAACCCTGGAGAAACTATTGATTGTGGCGACGATCCAGTTAATATACCTAATGGCACTTTGGCAAGCGGTGGCGATTCGTTTATCACTTATCAATGGCGTGCCAATGAAACTGTGGTTTCTGAGATAAATTCAGCAGCCTATAATCCATTAATAGAAGGTGGATTAACAGAGACGACGACCTATACCCGCTGGGCAAGAGACAACACTTGCAACACCACATTTATACAATCCACAGGAGAGTGGACTGTAACGGTAACTCCCACTACCACAATTACCTTGACATCGGAATCAGATTCAAATAATCAGACACAATGTATCAGCACTGCAATAACAGATATTACCTACGAGTTTACAGGGGCAACAGGGGCAACAATCACGGAACCTCTTCCAGCCGGAGTAACATGGGGCTGGGCGGCAAATGTTGTTACCATCAGCGGCACTCCAACTGAGAGCGGAATATTTAACTACACAGTAACTTTAACAGGCGGTTGCGGAGTAGTAACGGCGACAGGAACAATAACAATAATAATAGATATTAATCCTCCTACGTGGACTACTGGATCCACCGACCTTGACATAACCGTTGAATGTAGCGATACTGCTGGCTTAACCGCTGCACAAGCACTGCTCCCTGTAGCTTCTGATGACTATGATGGAGATGTAACTAATATCTCTAAATCTAGTGGTGTTTTTGCAGCCTCTGCAGGATGTGATCAGGCAGGAACTTATACAAACACCTGGACTGTAACTGATGACTGTGGAAACATCTCTGATGTCTATACACAGGTGATTACCATCGAAGATAACGATCCTCCTACGTGGACTACTGGATCCACCGACCTTGACATAACCGTTGAATGTAGCGATACTGCTGGCTTAACCGCTGCTCAAGCGCTATTCCCTGTAGCTTCTGATACTTGTGATGGAGATGTAACCAATATCTCTAAATCTAGTGGTGTTTTTGTAGCCTCTGCAGGATGTACTCAGGCTGGAACTTACACAAACACCTGGACGGTATCAGATGATTGTGGCAATGCAGTTTTAGCAGTTTATACACAAACCATCACTGTAGTTGATACTACCAATCCAACAGCCAGCAATCCGGCTCCTGTTACCGTGGAATGTATCGTCGATGTGCCTGCTGCTGACATTTTAGTAGTAACAGATGAAGCAGATAATTGTACTGCTGCTCCAGTAGTTGCTTTTGTAAGTGATGTTTCTGATGGCAATACTTGTCCTGAAGTCATCACAAGAACTTATTCTGTAACGGATGACTGTTCAAATCAAATATTAGTTACCCAAACCATTACTGTGGATGATATAACAAAACCAACAGTAACTGCACCAAACACAGTAGTTGTAGAATGTGAGACTGCTATTCCAGCTGCTGTAATAAGTATTGCTGCATTCAATGCGCTTACTGGAGCAGAAGCAAGTGATAATTGTACTGCTACAGGAAGTCTTATCGTAACAGCAGTAACTGGAGCGTTAGTAGGGACTAATTGTAATGGAACCATTACAAGAACTTATACCATAAAAGATGCTTGTGACAATACTCAAAGTGTAGAACAAATTTTTACGATAACAGACAACACTGCACCATCACCCTTCTCCCGACCTTTAGACATTACTATCTATACCAATGCAAGCTGTGACTATGATGCTACAGTTGCATTTACTGGTGATGTAACTGGTGAAGATAAATTAGACAATTGCGATACTGGTTTACAAGCAACATTTACCGACGTAATTACTTGGAGTGATGAGATAAATACAACCAAAGCGCCTTTCACAATTGCAAGAACCTGGCATTTAGAAGACAGTTGCGGCAATGCAGCTGCAGATCAGGTACAAACAATAACAGTTGAAGATAATATTAACCCAGTTGCTGTATGTCAAGCAATTACAGTTGATGTTGACGAAGATTTTACCGCAGCTATGATAGATAATGGCTCATATGATAATTGCGAGATTGCATCTATGGCGTTAGACATTACTTCATTTGATTGTACCTATGAGCCTGGTGTATATCTGGTAACATTGACGGTTACAGATTTTAGTGGATTATCTTCGACCTGTATCGCAAACGTAACGCTAAATCCTTCCCCACTAAATGCCGGAACATTAGAAGGACATACTTATTTTTTAGATGGTGTTTCACCAAATGGATCTGAAGGTGCCATTATTAATGTAACAGCTTGTCCGGAAAATGTTGATAAAAATGCGATGTTAACTCTCTATGGATATGTTGGTACTATTGATTCTTGGGAATTTTCTTATGACGGAGGGACAACTTGGCCAGATAATGTTACGACTTCCAGTGATACTTTTGATGTCACCAATATCCTGAGAACCACCTTGATTCGTGTACATTTAAAAGATGGCACCTGCAATGCATACTCAACAACTGCCATTATTAATGTAGTTCCTCCAGATGTAAAACCAACTGTGAACAATACTACTTTTTATATTTGTTTAGATCAAGGAATAACAGCTTCAGCTTCAAGTGAATATGCCAACAATATTTTGTTGACAACCGGAGGCTTGTTTAATGATGCAAATCCTGATGGATGGAGAATAAATGGGGATTCAAATATAGCATTCCCTGCAGCTGCAAATAATGAAAGGCAAACTATTTGGTCAGAAACCAGTGGACCAAAAACATTTGCTGGGGGCACTACATTTGATGTTAATGATAACACAAAATTTGCAATAGCAAATGGAAACCCTCAAAATTTTAATTTGAGCCCTGGAACTTGGACTGAAACATGGACTTCTTTAGAAACACCAATTTTTAATTCGGTTGGGTTGGACGAATTGTATTTAACTTTTGACCAGGCTTATATATTAAGAACAGGGGGCATCCATAAAAATTGAAATATCCACACAAGGAGGGGCTGCCAACACTTATACCCTGTTAGATCCTGGAGAGTTTTCCTATAATAACGACCCTGCAGATGTAAAACTTCACAATTATACCGGTCCCAGTGATTCTGGGTCTACCACCTATACAAACTTTATACATACTTCAATTAATCTTGCAGATTATATAGGGCAACCGAATTTAAGGGTTCGTTTTTGGTATGAAAGCGGCGGAACAACTAATAGCGCTTGGGCTATCGATAATATTGCGGTACCGGACTCTCATGTGGTTGAAGTAATTGAATGGACTGATCAAAATGGAGATCCAATTACCACAGGATGGAATGTTTCAATAGTGCCTGTATCTCCTGGGAAACAATATATTGGTGTTACCTCATTAATAGATGATTGTAGAAGTGTAGATGATATAGGTACAACAAGCATCTTAATATATGCAGATTATGCCTATGCCGGAAAAGATATCGTAAGTGATGATGTTGACGCAACACCAGGAGAGTGCGGTAAATCCATTGTAACCCTAAGTGCCTATGACAATTACCTGTCTGCATTTGAAAATGACGCAAAAGGTGCTTGGGACAGTTCAATAACCACCCACGTATTGAGCACCTATCCAGGCAGTTGGGTAGGCACAACAAAAGAAGGAACATGGTCAATTTTACTGGGAGATGAAATAAATAATTGTGCAGGAACACCTGCTGTATATTCTTTTGGAAATGTTAACGATCCAAACTCAACATTTACAGGAGAACCCGGTACTTATAAATTAACTTGGACCATACCTCCTCAACCAGGCGAAACAGTAGGTTGTTCCAGTACTGTTAATGTTACCATAACCACTTGTGATAATCTAAATTTTGATGGCCTAAATGATCATATCTTCTTTACCAAGGATGATTATAATTTACCTAACCAGAATTTTAGTATGGAGGCTTGGATAAAACCAAATGATGTATCGGGTACCAAAACCATTATTTCAAAAAGAGCTGCAAGTATCGCAACTGGCAGTGGTTATGATTTAAGCATAAAAAATGGTATAATTTCTTTTAACTGGGGAGCTGGAGGGAATATTGTATCACCAAATAGTATAGGAACAACCAGATGGTACCATATTGTAGTTACTTTTAATGGCGGTACTTATAAATTATACATTGACGGTATTGAGGTTGCAAGTAAAACTGGACAGGCTTTACTAACTACCGATTTTGATTGTTTGGTGGGCGCTATGGACTACTCTGCAATTGTGGATGAAGATCCAGTCAATTTTTATGATGGATATATGCAGGAATTGCGCATTTGGAATAAAGCTTTAACGCCGGAGCAATTGCATCAAATGATGAATCAAAAAATTCATGATAACAGTGGTGCTGTACAAGGAGATATCGTGCCCATTGATATTAATGGACTTTCTTGGGCTGATTTGGCAGGGTATTATCATATGGATATCCTATGCGGTCAAATAATGCCAACAGCAGGTACAATTAGTGGAAGATTGAAAAATATATTCACAGATCAACCTTTAACTGCGCCAATACCTTATACTTCAAGAGTTGATGGTCAAAATTGGGATACAGATAACACTTGGACGGAATTTGATGTATGGGATGTACCAAATAGCCTTGGAGTTGATGGTAATACACCAATTGATTGGAATATAGTTGAAACTACACATAATATTAATGCTAACAGAGATATAACCTTGTTAGGTTTAATTTCACAATCCGGTAAATTAACAATTGAAGGAAGTACTGGAACTGATGGCACTGGCTCTGGTCAAGGTTTATGGATTACTCATTATCTAAAATTAAATGGTGTGATAGATTTAGAAGGAGAATCACAGTTGTTGCAAAAAAGATGTGGAACGTCATACGACTCTAACGGATTTCTTATAACAACCCAGTTTAGTGAAAGTATTTTTGAAGAAACAAGCTCTGGATATTTAGAACGTGATCAACAAGGACAAAAAAATAGTTTTAATTACAATTATTGGTCATCACCGGTAAGTCCTCAAAACTCGACTGCCAATAATTTACCATATTCTGTAGGTAGTGTTTTAAAATATGGCACACTACTAAATAATCAAGTTCCAATTACATTTGGAGACGGCGCTTATTTTGCAGATGGCACAAATTCAGGATCAATAAAAATTAGCAACCGCTGGATATGGTCATACAATGGTGTGATTCAGAACAACGATTGGGATAATTACTATCAATGGATATACATTGGAAGTACGCGGCCTTTAAAAGCTGGAGAAGGATTTACCATGAAAGGAACTGGCGGAACCGCTACAGTTACAACCATGCAAAATTATGTTTTTGTCGGCAAACCTCATTCCGGGACTATTCTGTACGGGACTCCTCCGGAAGGGTTAGGTCTTGCTCCAAATGGCTGGTATTTAATAGGAAATCCTTATCCTTCTGCGTTGGATGCTGATGAATTTATATTAGATAATATTAAAGCAACAATAGATGGCAAAGCTGGAAGAAATATTTCGGCAAACATTTTTAATGGAGCCTTATATTTTTGGGATCATTTTAGAATAACGGACAATCATATCTTAGCGCAATATGCAGGGGGGTATGCCACTTATACATTAATAGGCGGAGTTGTAGCAATGGCCAATACTCCTTTAACTGTGAATGATGGAGTTTCAAGTAATAATATAGATAAAAAACCTGAACGATATATTCCTGTTGGACAAGCATTTTTTATTGAAGCTACATCAGACCCTTCCTTGTCTCTAGTTGTTGAAGGAGGCCCCATAGTTTTAAAAAACAGCCAACGCACATTTATGCCTGAAGTTTCAGGAACTTCTGTTTTTATGAAAGGCGTTAATGCAAAAGGAACAACTACAACCAGCGCAAAATATGTTGATTCAAGACCAAAAATCAGGTTACAATTTGATTCTCCATTAGGCTATCATAGAGGTTTGTTGGTTGGGGTAGATGAAAGAACTTCCAATAAATTTGATATTGGTTTTGACGCACCGCTTAATGAAGACAACAAGGAAGATATGTTTTGGCAACTTGAAAAAGGCAAGTTGGTGATTCAGGGTGTTAATAATTTTAATGAAGATCAAGAATTGCCACTGGGACTTAAAATTTCGAAAGCTGGTTTGGCAAGGATTAAAATTGATGAACTTGAAAATATGGATGAAGACATCATCTTATTTATAAAAGATAAATTTACAGGGAAAACGCACAATATTTCTTATCAGCCTTTTGAAATTGAATTGGAACCGGGCACCTATTTAGACAGATTTTCTTTAATTTTTAGAATTTTTAATTTAATGGAAGATGATGTTGCGTCAGGAATATTGTTAGTGGAACCACTCATTGAAGACAATAATTATCATGTATTTATGAACAACGCCATAGAAGAATTGCAAATAAAAAACAATGGTACAGATGAAATACGAAGTGTGGCCCTTTACAATAATTTAGGACAAACCATGAGAATATGGAATACGGAACTTAACAGAAGAATTATTTCTTTGCCTGTTAAATTAGCAACGGGCGTTTATATAGTTCAAATTAATACCATCAATGGCACAATAAATAAAAGAATTATTATTGAGTAAATAATAGAATTGACTTGTATGCGTTATTTTTAGAAAAGACAACAGAAGTTTTAATGGATAAAAACTAATTAATGGTGTTAATCGGATTGCTTACGATGCAAAAAAAAGTTCTGATTAACAATTATTAAAATAGTGATGGTTTTATGAAGCACATTTTAAAAAATGCAAAGAAAAATCTTGACATATTTATGCTGTTTGATGATGCTGTTTGCAGGGGTCTCTGTTTTTGCAAAGAAAAAACATCCCCCTGAGCCACCACAAAACGCTCCACCTCCTGGTCCAGGGCTTCCAATAGCCGGTGATCTTTCTTTGCTCTTAATTGCAGGTGCTGCTTATGGCGTTTATGTGATAAAGAAAAGATTGAAAAGTTCTAAAAATTAGCCAATATGCCAATTAGACAATTAGCCAATTATAAAGGTGAAAACTGAAAAAATTCAACATCACCTTTCACTTTTAAGCTTTTACCTTAAGCATAAGTATACAGCCATTCTTTATTATCGGCATCGTTACTTTCTTTAATCAATTTAAACCCATTTTTTTCATAGAAATGTTTCAGCCAGGCTTCTTCAATAGTGAGCCAATATTTTTGATTTGGATTTTGTTTTTTCAATAATGTCAACCATTGGGAAGCCAATTGCTGATTTCTTTTGTGCTCGGGAACCCAAATAAAACCAATATACAAATAGCCTTCAGAAAATAAATATTGTACAGATCGCTCAAAATCGCTCATATCTGGAAGGCTTTTTGAAAAAACAAGGCCGCCGGTAACCACTTCATCATTTTCTTTTAAAACATAAATTTTTGCAGAATCCTTGTAGCTATCCCAATACGGAACAATAAGAGCCTGCCAGTCTTGAGGTAATATATTAAAAAACTGTTCCGGACTATCGGTGACGTTTATAAATTGGATGTTCATTATTTTAAAAAGTTCTTAAATAATCAGTTTTATAATAAGTAATCTGTGTGCAACAATCAATTCTCGAGTTATTTTAAACGAAATCTCGCAAGGTATTACGCAAATTTCGCAAATTTATTTAGGATTACTATTAAACACATTGCGTTCTTTGCGTATTTTTTTGCGCTCTTCGCGGTTAGTTTAATCCATTTTATTTTAAATTTCAAAGGCTCTGTTTGGTTTCAAAAGTTTAAAAATTTGCGCTTATGAAAGTCCGTTTTTTATTTTTTATAAAAGCCCCCAAGACCAAAGCTTGTCAGAATCTTCAAGCCAGCGGTCACCAATATCTGTTCTGTAGTAGCAGTTATTTACAATGAGATTGCCAATACGATTATACATCATTTTTTGGGCATCTCTCATGGTGATACCTGTTCCCGTAACCAACAATGCAATACCTGTGTCGCCAGTAATTAACCATTCCTCATGAATCTTTTTTAAATGCATCAGGTGAATTCCTTCTTTCATTTCCTTTTTAAAAATGACTACGGAATCTTTGGAAAAAAGATTGAATGTTTTTTTGTCTTCAAAAGGGAAGGGGGGCACCACAACAAAAGCGCCTATTTGAAATCCTTTTTTTACATTGATGGTAAAATTTTCGCCATTTGCGATTTTGTATAACATATTTCCAAAGGGTTCAAGAACGCCTGCACGTTGTATAAATATTTGGGGAAATCCAAAACGAGAAGTAAATTCTAAGGGGTAAATGCCATTTCCATTTACAATACAATTGATATCAATATGCCCTCTAAAATTATTTTTGGCCAATGTGGGTTCAAATTTTTTCAAAGTCGCTTCAAATATTGGGGAATCTTTCACCCAAAACATACTGCTGCCCATTTCTCCTGTAGAAACACCCAGTTCTTTTGGGAAAAGTTTCTTATGTTCAAAAGTAACATTAAGGGGGTAAATAAATTCTTTTCCATTAAAAAAAGCAGATACAGAGATTTCAACGCCTTTTACTTTTCGTTGCAATTGAAAAGTGCCAAAATCATTACCCCATGATTTTTCATAGGCTTTCAAAACCCTCATAACGTCTAATCCCTCATCATCACTTCCAACAAAAAGCAATTGTTTAAATTCTTGTGTTTCTCCGCTGGGTTTGATGACATAAGCATCCGGATTTTCCTGAACATATTTTATGGCATCCTGGAAATTGTAAAATTCTTTCCACGGCAAGGTCTTTACTTTATGTTTTTGAAGTTCTTCCTGGCCAAAATTACGGTCTAACTCTAAATTATCGGTATATTCAGAACCTCCAAAAACTATTTTACCGGCAGCCCGCAATTCTTTGCAAACTTTCCCATAACCGGTATAATCAAAAATAATGACATCTGCCCAGTCCACATGTTTTTTCCAGTCCAAAACTTTAGTCACAAAACCATAGCCTATTTCTCTGCAAGATTTTTCCTCAACATATAATTTTACGTCATTTCCTTCTAAAAGAGTGGCGTAAGCAATATCCAAAGATTCGCCCCAACGTGAAATAAATAAGAAGTTTCTTTTAACAATTTTTACCCCGTTTACTTTTAAATTGGATGCATTCTCTTTCAACGGCTTAATTACTTTACTCATTTTTAATGTGCTATTTTTTTATAAACGTTTTTTCAGAATAATTAATTTAATATTCATTGTGAAGACCCCAAAAAATTCACTCTTCCATCACCAAACCAACAATAATTGACGCATAGTATTCCTCTCCGTATTCTCCTTTTGTGGTTTCAACTTTGTAGGTGATGGTAAATTTTTTGCCAATAAATTTTTTTCTGGTAAGGTTAAATTTTTCTTTGGCGGCAGCTTCTAGGCCTTCAAAAAAGAAACTGTTATCATGATAGTCGGTAAAATAATAGAATCCCTCTTCATATCCATCATAAGTTGCTTTAATACTCAGGGTTTCTTGGTCTTCCACAAAAACAAGGGATAACAGTGTGAATAAGGTGATCAGTGTTTTCATTTTTCTTCAATTTTTAATTAGAAGTTTTCAATAGTATAGAAATCAACATCAGTTGTAAAAAATGAATAAAGAAATTTCTTTCATTGAACAATAATTGACTTCTGAAAACAACTGATTATCATAATCAGGATTAAAGATAAAGTATTTTTCATTGTTTAGGCAACTTATAAAAAAAATAATATTAACGTTAGAAGTTGGCAACATTATACATATTTAATGCTATTTATTCTCACAAAATGAAGTGCTAACAAGCACATTTTATTGAACAAATATATGTCAAAATTCAGAAATTGTGTAAAATTCATTCAAATAATTTTATCAGCCAATGTAATATATTTTACCAGTAAAATAGTGCTTTTATAAAGCGTAGTATTTGATTTTTTTTCAAGAAGAAAAAAGACAATTAAATTTGACGAAATATTTTGGTATGGACTAACTGTTTGTTTTTTGTGAAATTAAATGTAAATTGTGACAAATTTACCAAAATTAAAATTTTTCAAAATGATCATTCTTGAAAAATCATATAACAAAGATTTTCTTAAAATTTTAGGGTTATTATTATCCCTAATGCTGATTCAAGGTTGTAAAGCTTATAAAAGTCCAACCAATTTAGAGCAGGCTGCCAAAACTGAAGAAAAAGGAGTTGTGAAAGTGACTATGGTGAATGGGGATGAATATATCTATGAGAATATTGAATTTAGTGGGGATACTTATTATGGCGTTAAAATGGTCAATGCTGAAAAAGAAAAAACAGTACTTTTGAAAGAGGACGTTTTGAAGGTGGAAAGAAAAAGCAAAAGCAGTTTTGGCGCTTTAGGTATAGCCATAGGATTGGGTTCTGCAATGATGGCGATACTCATGTTTTAGCTTTATTTGAACGAATTTCGAAAATTGCACGCTTAATTATCTTCTTATAATTTATACACCTCTCAATATCTAAAAAATGCGTTTATATGAGCGCAATTTTGATGCAGAAATGCTTTCCGATTTTTTTAACGGTTCAATGGTTAAAACAGCTATTTAAAAAAAATAGCATAGTTATATTGTCTAATTGAACAAAAATATCAGCGAAAGATTAAAATAGAAATTACAAAACAGGAAATGCTTTCAATTAATTAATTATATTTACATGTGTTTGAGATTAATTTTGCCCCATCAGAAAATAAAGAATAAATATATTTTTAAATATAATACCGCATTGAAAAAAAATACAGAAATAGAAAAATTAAAATTTTCTGAATTACTATTAAATAAAGTTAATTGTAACTAATCAGTCACAAATATATGTATTTTATATCATGCCATAAAGGCGTAAAAAGAAATTTGCATTCATGCCACATAGTCATTGGATTTATTAGGTGGGAACTTTTTACTTTTGTACTTTCAT
>Ga0314774_1002077_pt1 | contig 11759 bp, 14 predicted proteins | sample MetaGCBIA2018_FD_204515 | JGI IMG/M metagenome (GOLD analysis project Ga0314774, IMG submission 204515) | Cryopeg brine microbial communities from Beaufort Sea near Barrow, Alaska, United States - CBIA 2018 | ecosystem: Environmental > Aquatic > Marine > Coastal | place: USA: Alaska | collected... | reverse complement strand
CCTGATATTCTTTCTTGCCTTGCATTCCATGAAATTAATATTTTTATCCCAATCTTGCAAGTATTTCTTTATATTTGAATGAACTTGTGCAACAGGCACAATGGCTATAAGTAATTGCTTGTTCTCGACTCTTTTCAAAATTCCATCGGAATTTTCGGCTTGGTGTCTACTTGCAAAATTAAGTGCTAAGCCACGCAGATACTCATAGCATTACCGTTGCGTGCCATTTAAATAAAATTTTGAACCCGAGCAATATGAACCAGTTTTATCAAAATATAATCATTAAGGCTATAGGATTTAGAAGAAAAAAAGCAAACCTTCCTTCAGAACATTTTGATGAGGAATTTAAAAATGCGAAAGCTGATTTTTTTTATCTAATTCGTGATAGCTTTTTCATTTTATTAGGAGTATTGTCAGCTAGTTTTGGATTAAAAGGCTTTTTGCTGCCCAATATGTTTATAGATGGTGGTGTTATGGGAATTTCTTTAACAATAGCCGAATTGACTGAAATCCCTTTATCAATTCTAATAGTTGTAGTAAACCTCCCATTTTTAATTATGGGTTTTTCAACAATCAGCAAACAATTTGCTTTGAAAAGCATTATTGCAATTATATTGCTTGCTGTTTCAGTTCATTTTATACCGTTTCCTGTTATTACAGATGACAAATTACTTATTGCCGTTTTTGGTGGTTTCTTTTTAGGATTAGGAATAGGATTGGCCATTAGGGGTGGCTCTGTTATCGATGGTACAGAAGTTTTAGCCGTTTTTGTAAGTCGAAAAACTTCATTGACAATAGGTGATATTATTATGATATTTAACATTATTATATTTAGTGCTGCAGCATATGTATTTACAATTGAAATTTCATTATATGCCATGTTAACCTATTTAGCAGCATCCAAAACTATCGATTTTGTTGTATCAGGTATTGAAGAATATTTAGGTGTAACAATTATATCTCCTAAAAATAAAGAGATTAGGTTGGCTATAATTGAAAAACTGGGAAGAGGCTGCACAATTTATTCCGGAAAAAGGGGTCGGTCATTGGAACAAACAGATATTATTTATACATTAATTACAAGATTAGAATTAACGAAATTGCAAACAGAAATAGATAAGATAGATAAAGAGGCATTTGTTATTATGCATAGTATAAAAGATGCAAAAGGAGGTATGATTAAAAAAAGACCATTAAACTAACAGGCACAAATAGCCGAGACAGAAGTAAAACAGCAGTAAATATGAGTATTATAGCCCACATAAATCTAATAGTAGCCTGAAAGTCCTGCTTCCGAAATCGGCTACTATTCTTATACAAACCCATTATGCTCCATCTCACTAATGAAAAGAATACTGCAACCCGAAGACATTCCTTTCATCTCGCGCAATCCCGACAGCCATTGGGATGACATGTACCGGATAAATCATTCAAGTGATAAATATGAATCAATTCAAATCAATTAACCATTAACAGTCACTAAACATAGTGTTCGATTATGCCTATATTTGTAATCACTCATTGTGAAACTGACATGGAATATGCAGCGCACACATTCTTAGCTGGTGAGAAATAAAATTATTATTAAATAGGAGAATACATGACTAAAAAGCGAATATTATTTACGGGAGGATCGGGAAAAGCAGGAAAGCACGTGATCCCCTACCTACTCGACCAAGGACATAGAGTGATGAATGTAGACCTGGTGCCTTTGGATTGCCCGGGGGTTGATAATCTGGTAGCTGATATTACGGATTCCGGACAAATGTTTGATGCCATGAGTTCGTATGCCGGGTTAGATGAATTGGACTCATGTAATGGCGTTCCAAAATTTGATGCTGTAGTACATTTTGCTGCCGTTCCCAGGATCTTGCTCAAACCTGATAATGAAACTTTTCGGATCAACACCATGGGCACATACAATGTGATTGAAGCGGCTGTTAAACTTGGAATTAAGAAGATTATTATTGCTTCGTCCGAGACCACTTACGGTATCTGTTTTTCAGATGGAAAAACCAACCCTAATGCGCTGCCTTTGGAGGAGGACTATGATGTTGATCCCATGGATAGCTATGGATTATCGAAAGTTGTGAATGAGAAAACGGCACGCAGTTTCCAGCGACGGTCAGGCTTTGATATTTATGCCCTTCGTATCGGAAATGTGATTGAGCCTCATGAATACGCTGAACTGTTTCCGCATTATTTCAAAAATCCTGAAGTGCGCCGCAGGAACGCCTTCTGTTATATTGATGCGCGTGACCTGGGACAGATTGTAGATTTATGTTTGCAAAAAGATGACCTTGGTTTTCAGATTTTCAATGCCGGAAACGATGAGAACGGTGCGATTATCCCCAGCAAAGAATTGGCTGAACAGTTTTTCCCTGGTGTGCCAATTACTCGTGAATTGGGGGAACATGAAGCCTTGTTTTCAAATCTCAAAATCCGTGAAGTTCTGGGATTCAAAGAACAACATAACTGGCAGAAATACTTGAAAAAGGACTGATTTCCAGTTTGGCAATCCACCCAAAATGTTGACTTGAGTTCTCCTGATGAACTGAAGAGGGAACCGGTACAGTTTACCCGAACAATTGAACAGGAAAACTTCAATCCAACATAAAATGAGCATAACAAAACCTATGAATGAATGGGGTTTTATCGAATAGGAAACAATGGCGGGTTTTGAATTTTTTGCCAGTATAAATAAATTTAAACAACGGTGTGGCCCGGTGGCAGTGGAAAGGACATTGCATTTTAATCCCCACTCATCATAGCAAGACGTTGTAAAGCATTAACTATAAAGAATGGGATTTAATATTGTATTGATTGAACCAGAGATACCTATGAATACAGGAAATATTGGTCGATTAAGTTTGGGGTCCGGATCAAAATTACATCTGGTAAAACCTTTTGGATTCGAATTAAGTGATAAGAGATTAAAAAGAGCCGGGTTGGATTATTGGAAGCATATTTCCGTCTTCATTTATGAGAGCATTGATGAATTTTTTTCAAAAAATAAAGGTAAAAATTTTGTATACTTCTCAAGTCATGGGGCTCAAGATTACTGCGCTATTGACTACAAAGACGACATGTTTCTGGTTTTTGGGAAAGAATCAATTGGTTTGCCTAAAAATATAGTGACAGAAAATTCAAATTTAGTATATCATATACCTATTTACAGTGCTCATATTCGAAGTCTAAACTTAGCCAATGCTGTTAGCATAGTGGTATATGAAGGGATACGAAATATAAAAACGCATTCCAACAAAAAATAAAGTGCATTAAAACTGTTGGCATTAATTTGACAAAAATGAAAACAATCCCTATAAAAAATATTACTCGTCTTATCTTAATGACCTTAACTCTAATCGCTTGTCATTCTCCAGCATATATATCAGGAAGATTAGAAGGCATAGGAAAGAAAGACCTAAAGATTTATCTAATTGAACCTGAAACCTTACGTGAGGTAGCTGCTTCATATTTTGGAAAAGTCATAGATTCTGCCGTAGTAAATTCTGATGGCAGCTTTGAGTTCCACAACCTGCCAAAAACTAAAGAACCTGTATTGTTAGAATTGGCCATACAGCTATCCGGAAAGGCTCCTAAATATTTACAAACTGATGATCCAATGAGATCCAACTATATGCCAATTCTATGGCAATTTGGAGAGTCCCTGCAAATCACTGCCAAATCGGATGAATTTCAAAAAAGTTTTTCAATTGAAGCCCCTTCAGAAATAAATAAAGCTTTGTTAGACTTAAGGGATATCAAAGAGAAAGCTTACCAAACCTATCTTGCAGGAAAGCATTGGCAATTAGAAGATGGCAGTCAATTGTTGGAAAAGGAACACGCTATCTTACAATATCAGACGAAGCTCATAAAGTTTGCAAATAGCACACAGTACCTTATACCGGCATTGGTGGCATTAAGATGGGTAAGTCCAGAGAATTATTATGAACGTGTGCCTGAATTTTTGGTGAGTCAATGTGATCAATGGAAGAAAAAACAACCAGATCATCCATGGGTAAAACAGCTTTGTAAAGAAAGTGACCCCTCTAATTTACCTGTTTTGGTAGGAGATGTATTTCCAAATATCAAGTTTCCCATGCTAACAAAGGATACACTTTCTCTTAAAGAGCAATTAGGTAACAAGCTTACTATTATAGACTTGTGGGCATCCTGGTGTGCTCCTTGCCGAAAGGAAAACCGCGAGGTTTTAGTACCTATTTGGAATGAATATCATGAGCAAGGTTTACAAATTGTTGCTTATGGTCTAGAAAGTGATGAATCTGCCTGGAGAGCAGCTGCAGAGCACGATGGGGCAAATCGCTGGTTTCAAGCATCAGATTTGCAAGGAGATGATGCACCTTTCTTAAAAAAAATCCGTGTTCGGACCATTCCGGCCAATTTTATTCTTGATGATAAGGGTGTGGTTATGGCTAAAAATGTTCACGGAATGGCTTTGAAGGATTTGGTAAAAAGTTATATGAAAAAGAAATAAGAAACCAATGCCAACAAAGGTTATAATCCATTGCTTACTAAGCTAAATGCTAAACCAAAAATCATTACATTTATATTGCTTGATTCCTACTCCGAAAATCCTAAACGGATTTTCTCCACAAAGGAACCATAGCGAAACCCGTTACCAGCAAGAAAAAATTAATATATGATTCAAGTAGTAAAATTTATCAGAATTGATTTACATAGGCACTTTTATGATCATTTGGCTTCTTATGATATTGAAGACACCCTAACAGCAGAAAATGGTCGTGTGAAATACATAAATATCAATAATGGCTTTGCCCAAAACACATTATTCCTAAGCCCACTCCAATGCTTAAATAACTACTTATTTTTTAGATGAAGAACTTAACAATTATAGGAGGAGGCCCTGCCGCACTTATGCTATCCGCACAGATAAACACTGAGAAATATAACGTAACACTGATTGAAAAGAAAAAGACAGTGGGTCGGAAATTTTTAGTAGCTGGTAAAGGAGGATTGAATCTGACTTATAATTCTTCCGTAGAAGCGCTCATAAGTCAATATTTTCCAAGTGAATTTATGGCTCCTATCATTCGTCAGTTCTCCAATGAAGATTTTATAAATTGGCTCAATGATCATGATATTGCTACATTCATTGGATCAAGTAATCGCGTATTTGCTGATTTGGAACTTAAGCCAATTGAGGTACTCCATAAAATCGTAGCACACATATCTACTAAGAAAATAAAATTTCAGCTAAACACCACATGGTTGGGTTGGAATGAGGATGGTCATTTATGCTTTGATAAACTCGAGGATACTGCGTCTGATATTGTTGTCTTTGCTATGGGCGGAGCAAGTTGGAAAGTGACAGGTTCTGATGGAAAATGGCGTAAAAACTTTGAAGAACGCGGCGTACGCGTACAACCATTTAGAGCCGCCAATTGTGCTTTTGAAGTAGCCTGGAACAAGGACTTTATAAGGACACATGAGGGGAAACCATTAAAGAATATTGCATTGACTTACCATGGTCATTTTTCTAAAGGAGAATTGGTCATTTCTAAATTTGGTCTTGAGGGGAATGCTATTTATGCCTTAAGTCAAAAAATTCAAGAAAAACTGCTTACCGAAAAAAGTACCGTAATCCATCTGGACTTAAAGCCGACAATGACAGTTGATCAAATAAGGGCTAAATGCAAGGGATCCAAACTATCTAAGGTAACTGATATTTTAAAACAGGTTTTAAATCTTGACAGCACCTCTATCGGACTGTTAAAGCAGTTCACTGATAAAGACACATTTTTAAATAATGATCTACTTGCAGAAACTATCAAATCCGTCCCCGTTATTATCAAATCCTCGGAAGCATTGGATAAAGCAATTTCAACTTTAGGTGGTATTGCTTTAGATGAGATAGATGAGAATTTTCAGTATAAAAAAATACCTAATTCTTACGCTATTGGTGAGATGTTAGACTGGTATGCACCCACTGGCGGTTATTTATTGCAGGGCTGCTTTAGTATGGGGTTTGTATTGGCTAAATACTTGAATGAACTGGAGGAGTAAGAAAATTGTTTTGAAAATAATCATTAAGTTTAGAATATAAAATCTTATTCATTATAAAAAAGTTTAGTTATATACATAAAATGAGTGCCTTTTAGCATGCCACTAACCATACAGGGAACGTTGTACACTATTTAAAAATCTGTTCATGAAAGATATATTGCTCAACATGTTTTTTGCTTATTCGAGAGAAGATTCCATATTAAGAGGAAGATTATACAAGCATTTAAGTGGATTGAAAAGAAGATATTTCATGAATACTTGGTTTGATGGACAAATTGAAGCAGGAACAGAATTGGAAAAAGAAATTGACTTTGCATTATCAAAAAGCTGATATTATTATTCTACTAATTGGTGCCGATTTTATTAATTTTGTAAATTTAGAACAGTTTTGAAAAGTAAATTATAAAATTATATAAGTTATGAGTTTAATTACCATTAAAAAATCACATATTGAGTCAGAACTATTGGTACTCAGGAGTAAATTAGAATCAGAAGGAATACAATGCTATTTGAAAAATGAATTTACTACACAAATAATGAATTATTTACCATCATTCGAGGTTGAGCTTCAAGTATCAGATTCGGATTTAGAAAGAGTTAAAGAGATAATGCGTGAAATGGAAGATAAATAAAAAACCACCTACAACACCTCCTGAAATTTATGCTTACTTTTAAGCTAAATAACGAACCAACAAACATTCAATTAAATTGAAAAAGATAAAATTTTTAACAATCATTTTCACTTGCTTATTACTTATAAATTGTAATAACAAGGAATCTGAAAATGGAATAAAAATTGAAAATAATGAATTGCTCAAAAAGCATTTCAACAAATCTGACAGAAATGATTTGACTCAAATTTTAACATTCGTTGATCGTCAGGTTTTGACTAAAAATAAATTTTCCGAGCTTGATAAAGCTTATAAATTTTATTTAGATTCAATTTATAAAAAAGCCGTTAATATTGATTTTAGCTACGTAGCTTTTAATGAGAAAATTAAATATAATTTTCAATTTAATAAATTGAGCCCTGGTTTTTTTAATAAAATATGGATTAAAGAAGCCCCTCCAAAAATCATTAGGACAAAGGATACAATTTTATATAATCCGAAAAATTATATTAGAATTGAGTTTAATGCTTTTGGAAAATATATGGAATATTTAAAAGATTTGGGTGCTAAAAACGAAAAATATAAGGGGATTTACACAGCAATAAATACCGTAGGAGATTTATCCTTTCCGATTATACAAGAAAGTTTTATGAATATTGAAAAGTTTGACTTTAATAACATTGAGGATAAATTATGGATTTCAATAATGTTGCTTTCAATTGAAATTCCTCAAGAAATCAAAGTAGAGAAATACTTAATAAATAAAACACTGCCTGCCGGTAACACCTCTGAAAATTTATGCTTACTTTTAAACTAAATTTAAACAACAAACATTCAACTAACGATTTGCTACAACCGAAAAATATCCTTTTTTCCAGTCGCACAAATCTTATAAACCAGTTGTAGGTCATACAAAAAAGGAACATTATGGAAAAAACAACGTATTCTAAAGCATTTCGACTAATTCACTGGGCAATAGCAATTTCATTTCTGCTTTTGTTAATTACAATCTATTTGCGATTAACTTGGATGAACAAGTATAATGTGGCAACTATCATACAAGATTACCTTAGCAGTACTGACCAGGTTTTATCTCAGGATCAACTCATTGTTTTGGCAAAAAACATAAGACAACCCATGTGGAATTGGCATATTTATATCGGATATGTATTGGTTGGATTACTTAGTATTCGCTTCATACTTCCCGCATTTGGACATATGGGGATCCAAAATCCTTTTGGTAAAAATCTATCAGCAAAAGAGAAATTGCAAAAATGGACCTATATCATTTTTTATGCTTGTGTCATTGTTTCGTTAACTACCGGACTTCTAATAGTATTTGGACCTACAGAATTTAAAAAACCAATGGAAGAAATCCATGTACTAAGCATTTATTACTTGATCGCATTTATAGTAATCCATTTGACGGGTGTATTCATCGCAGAATTTACAGACCAAAAAGGAATTATTTCAAGAATTGTGAGCGGCTCGAAAAATAAAGATTAAAAAGCACGAAAGCACAACAAAGTATATAAAATTCAGGGCTGACAGGTGTTTTAGAGAATTTTCGCGCTCAAAAACATTCATCACTACTGACAATTTGGAAGTTCTACATTTCATACACCAACCATTCTATGCAAGCAAAAAAAAAATGATGCCAATAGAAAATATTCCTGAGATTTATATTGAAGACTCAAAAGCACATCAGAATATCTTTGTTTATGACTTTAAAATGACCAGTGATGTCGTGAAAAGCAAAGTTAATTTAAGCATGAATATGTTTAGTTTTTTACAAGTTGGTAAAAAGCAGGTACACTTTGCGGATACCTCTGTAGCGGTTAATAAACAACAATCTTTACTTCTTAAAAAAGGAAACTGGCTCTGGACAGAACTATTGGATACAGAAGAGATCTATTATTGTAAACTTTTCTTTTTTTCCGAAAAAAAATTGACCGAATTTTTAAGCAAGTACACAAATAATATACAACCCAATAAGGACGAAATTCCATATTTTGTGATCGAGAATGATTCTTATATCACATCCTTCTTAAATTCATTATCTAATTTAAATACTAATAGTGCTGGGTTTACGGAACCTTTGCTTTTAGTGAAATTTGAAGAAATCTTACTGTACCTTCTTCTTAAATACGGAACTAAATTTGAATTGTATCTACATTCATTAATTTCTAAAGAAGTCTCTCCATTTAAAAATGTAGTCGAGAGCAATGTGTATTCCAACTTAAAGCTGGAAGAAATTGCATTTCTTTGCAACATGAGTTTATCTACCTTTAAACGATATTTTACATCTGAGTATGGCGAAGCGCCAGGGAAATGGCTACAAGATAAACGCCTACAAAAGGCAAAAGAGTTATTAGAAGATGGCCAGTTAAAACCCTCCGATATTTACTTAGAGATAGGATACAACAATCTTTCTAACTTCAGCATAGCCTTTAAAAATAAGTTTGGAATAAGTCCAAAGGATGTTTTATGATGATTTTAGATTTGTTTAATAATTTGATTTACAGAGTATTAAAGTTTATTTAATAAAATACCCACCATCCAATACCCTATATTGACCTTTTTTCATAAGTTATTGAACCATATCAATAACTTATAAAGACAACGCTCACCATACATTTGCACTGTAAATAAAAAAGCTTGTTTTAAGCAAGCATAATTCTTCAGATTAATAAACTAAATATTTTATTATGGCAAATGTAAGTAAACCCGTTTTTAAAGAAAGATACGGGAATTTTATTGACGGTAAATTCGTAGCTCCCGTTAAAGGACAGTATTTTGACAATGTATCCCCAGTTGATGGAAAAGTCTTCACCCAAGCGGCAAGATCAACTCAGGAAGATGTGGATGTGGCTTTAGATGCGGCACACAAAGCATTTCCAACTTGGAGCAAAACCGCTGCTACTCAAAGAAGTAATATGTTATTGAAAATTGCTCAGGTAATGGAGGACAATTTGGAATATTTAGCCACTTTGGAAACCATCGATAACGGAAAACCGATCCGCGAATCTCGTGCTGCTGACATTCCATACTGTGTAGATCACTTTCGTTATTTTGCAGGTGTCATTCGTGCAGATGAAGGAAGTATTTCAGAACATGATAAAAACACCATAAGTATTGTACTTCACGAACCAATAGGAGTTGTAGGTGAAATCATTCCATGGAATTTCCCAATGTTAATGTTAGCCTGGAAAATTGCTCCGGCTTTAGCGGCAGGAAATACAATGGTGGTTAAACCAGCTGAACAAACACCAACCAGCGTTATGTGTCTGATGGAATTGATAGGTGATATTTTACCTGAAGGTGTCCTTAATATTGTTACAGGATTTGGTAACGAAGCAGGAGCAGCATTAGCCACTTCTGATCGTATCGCTAAACTGTCATTCACGGGATCTACTGAAACCGGACGTAAAGTGTACCATAACGCAGCCGAAAACATTATTCCGGTAACTATGGAATTAGGTGGTAAATCACCAAACGTTTTCTTCCCGTCAGTAGCCGATCACGATGATGCTTTCTTCAGCAAAGCGATTGAAGGTGCTCTTATGTTTGCCCTGAATCAAGGTGAAATTTGTACCACTCCATCTCGTATTTTAGTTCATGAAAGTATTGCAGATCTTTTTATTGAAAAAATGGTGGAACGAATCAAGAAAATCAAAGCAGGAAATCCATTGGATCCTGAAACGATGATTGGTTCTCAGGTTTCTAAAGCTCAATTTGATAAAATCCTAGGATACATCAATATTGGTAAAGAAGAAGGTGCTGAAGTATTGGCAGGAGGTGCAGCCGGAAATTATGAAGGCGCTATCGCTGACGGTTATTACGTTCAACCAACCATTTTGAAAGGAAACAACAAAATGCGTGTTTTCCAAGAAGAAATCTTCGGACCAGTTGTAGCTTTGACTACTTTTAGTTCTACTGAAGAAGCGATTGAAATTGCTAATGACACCATTTATGGTTTAGGCGCAGGAGTTTGGAGTAGAGATGCTCACGAATTATTTCAAGTACCAAAAGCAATTCAAGCCGGTAGAGTTTGGGTAAACCAATACAATACTTATCCTGCTCATGCACCGTTTGGTGGCGTTAAAAAATCAGGATTTGGTCGTGAAAACCATAAATTAGCCTTAGACCATTATCGTCAGGTAAAAAACATGTTGATTTCTTACGATAAAGAACCAGTAGGTTTCTTTTAATCAACACCAAATTTAAATTTTGAAATAAACCCCGGACAAGTCCGGGGTTTATTGTTTTTAATTCAAGCCTATATACAAAATCATCCATGGTTAATATTAAGAAAAAACTTTCCATTTAATCAATTTATTGTTTAGATAGCCATTATCTGTCCCCTCAAATCAACAATGCCTTTGGAGTGGTCTTATACGACTACATCGCAAAAGACAAAGCGCATTTATATACGGCAGATATTATAACAACAACTATCTAATAAAAATCATTAGACCATTTTTTTAATAGTCTTAGCGTTTTTCATTTTTGCACATGGCGTATATACTTTATTCATTTCTAATAAAAAACGTATCTAAATACAGTGTTTAAAATGGATTCGCCCCCCCAAATTGGCCACCTAAACAATGTGCTTGCTAAGGTTATTGTTCTCATTTTATATGTAAAACCTCCTGAAGTTACTTTTGTTAATGTTGATAATCAAAAATAGAAATTATTGTTCTTTGATAATGAGGTTTCTTCACTGACCAATATCCATTCCCGCATTGAATATTTTGGTTTCTGAATAGTGTTGATTTATCTTAAAACGTTTAAAGAATCATTTACAGGCAGTAAAAATAAGGAAATTGAAGACATAAAGAATGATTGATAAAAATTTCCAATATCCTTTATTTAATAAAATGGAAATAGGATTAAATACCTACCAAGCAGGTGGTCGAAGGTTCTAATCCTTCTTTCAAAAGTTGATCTACCCTTTACTAACTGAGTACTTAACTGGATAAAAATTCTACAATTTATGTCAAAAAAAAACCTTCAACAATAAAGTTGAAGGTTTTTCAAAAGAAAGGCAGTGACATACTCTCCCACCTAATGGTAGTACCATCTGCGCTGATAGGCTTA
>Ga0314774_1002075_pt1 | contig 11779 bp, 10 predicted proteins | sample MetaGCBIA2018_FD_204515 | JGI IMG/M metagenome (GOLD analysis project Ga0314774, IMG submission 204515) | Cryopeg brine microbial communities from Beaufort Sea near Barrow, Alaska, United States - CBIA 2018 | ecosystem: Environmental > Aquatic > Marine > Coastal | place: USA: Alaska | collected... | reverse complement strand
AAAAGACAGGACTACCAATAGTAAGTGAACTTATGTCAATTGATATGCTTGAAAGATTTGTTGAAGATGTGGATATAATTCAGATTGGAGCAAGGAATATGCAGAACTTCGACCTTTTAAAAAAAATTGGTAAAACAAAAAAGCCGATTCTGTTAAAAAGAGGGCTCTCTGCAACAATAGAAGAATTACTAATGTCAGCTGAATACATTATGGCTGGTGGAAATGAAAACGTAATTTTATGTGAAAGAGGTATAAGGACCTTTGAAACATACACAAGAAACACTTTAGATCTAAGTGCTATTCCAGTAATTAAAAAATTAAGTCATCTTCCGGTAATAGTGGATCCAAGCCATTCAGCAGGAATGTGGTGGTTAGTAGAACCTCTATCAAAAGCAGCTATGGCGGTTGGAGCTGATGGACTCATGATAGAAGTTCATAATGATCCTCAGAATGCTAAATGTGATGGACAGCAATCAATCAAACCTGATAGATTCGATTCACTTATGACTACATTAAGAGACATTGGAAAAGTACTAGGTAAAAATATATAGTGGGGTGATATATTTGGATATATCAGATTTTAATATAACAATAGTTGGATTAGGACTTATTGGGGGTTCTTATGCAATTGCACTAAGAGCCCTGAACCCAAAAAATATTTGGGCAATTGATATCAATAAGGAAACACTTGAAAAAGCTGAGAAAACAGGGATGATTGATAAGGGATATTTTAATGGAAAAAAACTTTTAAAAAAATCAGACTTGGTAATAATTTGTTTATATCCAGATCTTATTGTAGAATTTATAAGAGACAATCAGAAAAATTTTAAGAAGGGTGCAATTATTACTGACACAGCGGGGATAAAAGGTGATATTGTTAATAATGTAAATACATTCATATCGGAGGATATAGATTTTATTAGTGGTCATCCAATGGCTGGTAGTGAAAATAAGGGTTTTGATTTTGCAACTAAGGATCTATTCAAAAATACTAACTATATAATTACCCCCAGTGAAAAAAATAAAGAAGAGAATATTAATTTGTTAATAGCACTTGCAAAAAAAATAGGTTGTAGAAATTTTGTTAAAATAGACCCGCAGCGCCATGATGAGATTATTGCTCTCACAAGTCACCTGACTCATGTATTAGCAGTTACTTTAGTAAACAGCAATGTACTTGATATTGACACAAGATTATTTATTGGAGGAAGTTTCAGAGATGCCTCTAGGGTAGCACTAATTAATTCAGAATTATGGTCACAACTTTTGCTTTCAAATAAGAAGCATGTAGTAAATCAAATTGAAACTTTTGAAAATAACTTAAAGTCCATTAAAGATGCAATAATGAATGATGATATTAATTTTTTACAAGATAAATTTAATGAGGCTAGCTGTAAAAGAAGGGAGCTCATTTAAATGTATACATTAGATATTAATCTTCTACATAAAAATTATAATATTTATATAGAAAGAGGACTTATAAATTCTATAGGTAGTGAAATTTCGAAGATATATAAAGGTAGAAAAATTGTAATAATAACTGATGAAAATGTTGATAAATATTATGGAGAGAAGGTATCCTCCATATTAGAAGATAGTAATTTTGAAGTTTATAAGATAGTACTAAATGCAGGCGAGAAAAGTAAATCAATTGAAGTGCTTATGCAGGTATATGAAAAACTTCTTAAATACGGGATTACAAGAAGTGATATGATGATAACTTTCGGTGGAGGAGTTATAGGTGATCTTGGTGGATTTGCAGCTTCAACGTTGTTAAGAGGAATACCATTTATTCAGATTCCTACATCTCTTCTAGCACAGATAGATAGTAGCATTGGTGGCAAGGTAGCTGTAGATTTACCACAGGGTAAGAATCTTGTGGGAAGCTTTTATCATCCAGAAGCAGTATTTGTTGATCCAGATTTGTTAAATACACTAGATAAGAGATTTTTATATGATGGCATGGGTGAAGTAATTAAATATGGATGTATTAGAGATAAGAAATTATTCGATAAATTATTAAAATTCAAAAATGAAGAAGAATTATTACATAATATAGAGGAAATAATCTATTGCTGCTGCAACATTAAAAAAGCAGTTGTAGAGAATGATGAAAAGGATACAGGAGAAAGAATGATTTTAAATTTTGGTCATACAATAGGCCATGCAATTGAGACCTATTACAGTTTTGAGAAATATACTCACGGAGAAGCTGTTGCAGTAGGTATGTACACTATAACAAAGAATAGCGAAAGAGAAGGTTTAACTGGAATTGGGATCACGAAGGAGCTTAAAGAAATTTTGGTTAAATATAACATCCCAAATGAAATGCCTTCTGTGAATAAAAAGGCTATTGAAGATATCATAAGTTTAGATAAAAAGAGTAAGGGTGATACTTTGAATATTATACTTTTAGATGAAATTGGTAAATGCTTTATTAAGAATATTAAAAGAGATGAAATATACAAATTTTTATAATTAATATTTTCATTGAAGGGAGATAAATAGGTGAAGAGTGTAAAAATTATTCCATCACAACTTGTTGGAAACATAAAAATACCATCATCTAAGAGCTTATGCCACAGAGCAGTAATATGTGCAGCACTCTGGCGTAGACTTCAGTAGTTTTTATATCCACATGGCCTAAAAAATCACGTATGTAAATTAGATTAACACCAGCCTGAAGTAAATGCATTGCTTTACTGTGACGAAATATATGCGGACAAGCATGCTCAGGGACTCTAATTGACTTTTGTCTTGCTGTCTTTATATATTTATTTAATATATATGAAACTCCTTCCTTAGTTAATTTATTATGTTGATTATTTTCAAACAAAGGATATTGGTTTTTCCATTGTTTATTTAAATCATTTTCAGATAAATAAGACCGAAGCATGTTAACAGCATTTTTCATTAAAGGAACTCTTCTAACTTTGTTACCCTTCCCAGTCAGTACTACAACAGACGGCGTCTCTAATATTACATCACATACCTTAATATCAATTAGTTCCTGAACTCTTGCACCAGTATCATATAAAATACTTAACAAGGTTAAATCACGTCTGCCTTTTGCAGAATGCTTGTTAGGTTGTTCTAAAATTAGCTTCATTATATCAGGTGAAAGGTGTCCTACTACTGTCTTTGTAGCTTTTTTTACTGGTATAGACATCACTCTTTGAAAATAATAAATCCCTACGGGATATTCGCCTTGAATATAACGAAAAAATGAATGAATTGATGCTAATCTTTGATTTCTTGTTGGGATACTAGATTTACGCTCACATTCAAGCCAGTTAAGAAAGTCTATAATTAATTCGGCAGTCAATACATCCATACTAATACGTTCAATAGCTAACGCTTTTTCTTCTTTGCAGTATTTCAAAAGTAATTTAAATGTATCCCTGTAAGAATGTATTGTATTCTTACTTGAATTTTTTTGTCCTGATAAATAAATAGTTAAAAAGTCTGTAAGATACTTAGCAAAATTAGTAGGATTCATAAACATCACCGTCCAATTCAGGTATCAAATCAGCATACATTGTTTCAAGTTTTAACGTAATTTGTGGGAAGACATCTGCTGTTAATCTTAAATAATAAGCCGTTTCTTCAAAAGAATCATGACCAAGGTATACACGTAATATAGGTAGATAGGTCATTAAGTCCTTTCCCTCCAATGACCATTTTTTGAGACAATGAACTGCAAAGGTATGACGGAAGTCATGAATGCGTGGTCCAGAGCCCCTACCACCATGAGAAATACCGACTTTCCACAAAAATTTCCTGAAGTTCTTATAAATATTAACAAGCGTCATAGGCCTGTTATTTATTGATGGAAAATAATAATGTTCTACATCTGAATTCAAATGAGCCTGTCTTGAATATATTTGACACCTTCTTGTAAGTTGATCTGACATTGGAACCAGTCTACTGTTATCCTTTTTAGAGTGGTTGATTGTTAAAATTCCACTATTTAAATCAACATCCTCAACTTTAAGAAGTCTTGCCTCTGATACTCTAATCCCACAACTATATATCATTCTAAATATTATAGGCATAATTAAATGGCGCTGAGGACATTCATAACAATAATGACATTTATCTGTTTCATTAAAGAATAGTTTCAGTTCATCATCTGTATAAATATATGGAATATATCTTTCACCTGATCTAAAATGGTTTTTGGGGATGATATACGCATTAATTCCTAAATTGTCCATATGCATAGCAAACTGACGTATGATTGAGGCACGACTGCATAAATTCTTCTGTTTTTCGTAAGCCTTTTTAGTGCACCAATCCATTACTATCTCTTTGGTTAGCGTATTTGCTGAATGGTATTTATCAATTGTAAAGGTGTCAAAGCGTTTTAAATGTCCAGCTTCTGAAAAATATTTATATCCAATAGCTTGTTTTAATTCTACAAAATCTTGAATATACGTTTTAAATGGTCCATAATAGATGTATTTATTCATAAACGGCAACCTCCTTAATATCAAGAGGGCACTGTTTCAATTTGTTAATATCTACTTTTAGATAAACAGCTGTTGATTCAGTATCAACATGTCCAAGAATATCTGAAATAATAGGAAGAGGAGTATCATTTTCTAGTAACAAACTTGCTACCGTATGTCTCAATGAATGCATACCCACCTTCTTTTTAGATGAAACAGGTATATGTGCCAACCTCATATATTTTGCAATCATTTGACTAAGATGATCAGCTTCACTAAAAGGCAGAAACGGCGCCAAATGCCTAATAAATACATAAGAACTTTCTACCTTAGGTCGTCCATATTTTAAGTAATCAATAATAGCCCATCCAACATCCTGAGTTAGCGGAAGGCTTAATATATTTCTTGTTTTTGATTGGATGAACACAAGCTCATTATTCTCCCAGTGGAAATTATCAAACATAAGTTTTTTTATATCACTGACGCGGAGCCCAAGCCGACAGGCAAGAAGGACAATCGCATAGTCTCGCTTTCCCATTGGGCTACCTCTGTCAATAGCAGCAATTAATTTCTTTAAATCACTAACTACCCAGACTGATGGAATTCTTGTCTGTTTTCTTGATTGAACCATGGGAATTCTTAAAGAGTAATCTGTTGCTATTAGCTCCTTTATATACAAATGTTTAAAAAATGACCGGAGGGAGCATAATTGTTGTTCCACTGTTTTATAAGTATATCCAGCCAATGTTTTAATATAATTATTGATTAATATAAGGTCAATGCTACCGCATGATTCAATACTCTGGGAGTCAGCATAATCTAAAAACTTTGCAGATTGCTTCGTATAATGTTCGACAGTGACAGAGGAGTAATCTTTGTTAACACAGTATTTTTTGAAATCATTTATTACTTCAATAAAGTACGGATTATGAAGTATTTCTTTATGAGTATAATACCTCCGTAAAACAGTGTTATGAAGTTGGAAATCTCCCAACATTCTAATTATGCGGAGATTCTGAACTTCACTTTGTTTTAGTATACCTCCAAAATCCTTTTTCAGAATATTAAAGCGTTTCTCTACAAAATCGATGCCAAGGCGTTCAGAATAATAGTTTTCGCCTTGATCTTGAGCAAATGCCAACAACATCTGCCATCTACTTTTGTAGAAAGTCATGCTTCCTTTTGTGTATCCTAGTCTAAGTAGTTCCTGTTCAAGGTCATGGACTAATTCTTTTAAAGTTTTCTTTTCCATATACAAAGCCTCCAAACTCATATTTAGAAAAACTATAACTGTTTCTCTATTTTAAGTTTGGACATTATGCAAAGTAAATAATACAAAACTCAAGGAGGTGTCAACACTTTGGCAGACTACTTTGCATAATTACTTTCTTTGCATAAGGTGGAATTTTATCTCCGATATTATCCAATATAGTGTTAAATGAACTAGATTGGTGGATAGATAGTCAATGGAGAGGTGTGAAAACAAAAGGAAGCTCAAACTATTGTAGCAAAATAAAAGCATTGAAGAAAAGTAGATTAAAGGAAATGTACATAGTTCGTTATGCTGATGACTTTAAGATTTTAACAAAAGATGCTAAATCCGCACAAAGAATATTTATTGCGGTAAGCAAATGGCTAAAGGAAAGACTTGGCTTAGATATAAATAAAGAAAAATCAAAAGTAATAAATTTAAGAAAAAACTACTCGAATTTTCTAGGCTTTAAAATAAAGGCTGTGAAAAAACGAAAAGGCTATGTAATAAACAGTAGGATATCTGATAAAGCCAAGAAGAAGATAACCGAAAAATACAGAAATCAAATTGATAAAATTAAAAACAAACCGAAGGTATATAATGTTGACAAACTGAATTCAATGATACTAGGGTGGCACAATTATTATAGAATAGCCACTCATGTAAATCTTGATTTTAGTGAAATAAATTACTTAGTTAGAAAAAGGCTATTTAATCGAACAAGAAGTATACGAAGTGACAAGATATACCCAAATAAAACCTATGAAAGAATTTATGGAAGATATAACTTTAAAGTAACAAGTATATGTAAAACAACCATATTCCCTATAGCTGGAATAAAATTAAAGCTAGCCAGTTATATGAAAAATGTAGCAAGTAGATATACTATTGAAGGAAGGTACTATCTTCATAAAGACTTGGAAGTAGAGTACAAGGAAGCAATTAAATTTCTCGTAAATAATCCTGTTAAAAAAGATAGCATAGAGAAAAATGATAATAGAATATCTCTCTATGTAGGTCAAAAGGGATTATGTCATATTAGTAAAGCAAAATTAGATTTAAATAGTATGGTAACAAGAAATAAGCTCCCAAAATGCAAAGGTGGAACAGATAAATACCACAATCTTCTATTGGTAAATAAAGAAATGAGTTATATTATTGATGAAGAAGTTGTAGGAAAAATAACCCAATTGAAGCAAGGGATAAAGTTGGATGAAAAAGCCTTTATAAAAATTAATGCACTTCGTAAACTTGTTGGAAATCTTGTGATTTTAAATATAAATAATTAACATTGATGGAACGCCGTATGAGGTGAAAGTCTCACGTACGGTGTGGGAGAGGGGAAAAGAAAGAGATAATATCAAATTCTTACCTATTCTTATAGTTGAAAAATAAATCTTAATTCATTGTAGTGTAAGCATCAAATAGCCTTGGAGTGGTTATTACATTTCATTTATTTCATAAATGTGTTACTATATGTATATACAGGTGTATATACATTTGTAATTATATATGTATAGGGGTTGAATGCTGTGAATTTTAAAGAAGAAATCACATACTTAAAAAAAGAAAAGCAGGCGATTATTCTTGCTCATTATTACCAAAGGCCAGAAATACAAGATATTGCAGATTCAGTTGGTGATTCTTATTATTTAAGCAAATTAGCAAAGGATAGCAAAGAAAATACTGTTGTTTTTTGTGGCGTAAAATTTATGGCAGAAAGCGCAAAAATACTTTCTCCAGATAAAACTATAATATTACCCAATATAGATGCTGGTTGTCCTATGGCAGATATGGCAGATTCAACCGAGGTTCTAAAATTGAAAAAAGTTCATCCGGATGCAGCGGTGATATGTTACATAAATTCCTCAACTGAAGTAAAGGCCCTCTGCGATGTTTGTGTTACCTCCTCTAATGCTTTAAAAATAATAAGAAATGTACCAAACCATAAGATTTTATTTATACCTGATAAAAATTTAGGACAATATCTTCAAGAACGGTTACCTGAAAAAGAGTTTATACTTTGGGATGGATATTGCATTACACATAAAAAAGTGCTTCCAGAATATATTACTAAGATCAAAGAAATAAAACCTGAGGTTAAAGTACTAGTGCACCCAGAGTGTGAAAAGCACGTAAGGGATCTAGGTGACTTTATTGGCAGTACAGGTGAAATTATTTCCTATGCTACAGATAATTCCTTTAAAGAATACCTAATCGTAACAGAAGACGGTGTTTTACATGAATTAAAAAAGAAAAACCCTAAAAAGACCTTCTATGTACCTGGAAAAACAATGACCTGTATGAATATGAAAAAGACTAGCTTAGAGGATGTTTACAATAGCCTTCTATTAACTCAGCATAAAGTTACTATTGAAGAAGATATAAGACTTGCAGCATATACTTCTTTAGCAATGATGCATGAAATGGCAAGGTGATAAAATGAATATGGTTGTTGATATAGTAATTGTTGGTACTGGTATTTCAGGTCTTTATTCAGCCTTAAATTTGAGAAGTGATTTAAAAATTCTACTCATTACCAAAACTAAGATTAGAGAAAGCAACACCTACCTTGCTCAAGGTGGAATTGCAACTGCTAAAAATATAGAGGACATCCCTTCTCACATAGAAAATACGTTAATGGCTGGGAAATATAAGAATAACACTAGCGCTGTGAAAGTATTAGTTGAAGAGTCCATGGAAAATATTCACGACCTGCAACACTTTGGCTTAGTGCTAGATAAAGAAAATGGAAAGTTACTCTACACAAAGGAAGGTGCCCATAGCACCTCTAGAATTGTGCATGTAAAGGATCATACAGGCAAAGCTGTAGTAGATGCTCTTTTAAAGAAAATAGAGGGAAAAGAGAATATAATCATCTATGAGGATACCTTTATGGTAGATATTCTTAAAGAGAAAAACAAATGTTGTGGTTTAATAGCATTAAAGGAAGATGAGATAATAAACATACATTCAAAAGTAGTTATCTTAGCAACTGGTGGCATTGGTGGCTTATTTAAAAACTCTACTAGCCAAAGGGCTTTAACTGGTGATGGAATTTATATTGCCTTAAAAAATAATATTGTATTAAAAGATTTAGAATATATTCAATTTCATCCCACTGCTCTATATAAAAAAAATGAAAGTGAAAGAAGATTTCTGATATCTGAAAGCATGCGGGGTGAGGGAGGAAAACTCATTAATTGCAACGGCCAACGATTTATTAATGAGTTATTGCCAAGGGACGTTGTTACCAAAGCAATATTTAATGAAATGGAAAAAAGTAAGCTACCCTATGTAAGTTTAGATGTTTCAAATCTTATAAAAGAATATATAATAAATAGATTCCCATCAATATATGAAGAATGTAATAAAAATAATATTGATATTTCGGAAAGTCCTATTCCTGTTTCTCCTGCTCAGCATTACTTTATGGGGGGGATAAAAGTTAATTTAAACAGTATTACCTCCATGTTGAACCTGTTTGCAGTTGGGGAGGTTAGTTGCACAGGGGTTCATGGTGCAAATAGACTTGCCAGTAATTCTTTGCTAGAAGGCTTAGTATTTTCAAAACGGGCTGCGAAATACATTAACAATGAAATTAATAACATCAGCTATACACAGGTTGAAAATCATGAAATTTGTAATGATATTGAAGTATTACAAAAAGATCATATAAACTTAGTTTTAAAAACTTTTAAAAGAAAGGTAGGTAATTTAAAACATGAATTGGTTAATAATTGATAAAATAATCCTTGAGGCGTTAGGAGAAGATATTCCTGCAGATGATATTACTACTAATGCTGTGATAAATGCAGACTCCATTGCTAAGATAGATTTAATTGCTAAAGAAACAGGCATACTGGCTGGTCTTGAAATATTTGAAAGGGTATTTTATCTTCTTGGTGATGTAAAAATAGATTTCTATAAAAAAGATGGCGATAAAGTGGGACCAAAAATGTTAATCGGTATTCTAAACGGAAATACAAGAAAATTGCTTATGGGTGAAAGAGTAGCATTAAATTTCCTTCAGAGAATGAGTGGCATTGCAACTATAACACAAAAATATGTAAATCAACTTGCGAGCACAAGTGCTAAGATTCTCGACACTAGGAAAACTACTCCAAACATGAGAATTTTAGAAAAATACTCAGTAAAGGTAGGTGGTGGTGAAAATCATCGTTTCAATCTTTCGGATGGCGTGCTTTTAAAGGATAATCATATCAGCGCAGCAGGTGGAATTAAAAATGCAGTTGAAGCCACTAGGAAAGCTGTATCCTTTGTAAGGAAAATTGAAGTTGAGGTAGAAAACTTAGAAATGGTAAAGGAGGCCTTAGATGCAAAGGCTGATATTATTATGCTGGATAATATGAACATTGACACCATGAAGGAAGCTTTAGCATTAATAAATAAAACTGTACTTACAGAAGCCTCAGGAAATATGAATCTTGAAACCATTAAAGACATTGCAGAAATTGGAATAGATTATATTTCAGTAGGCGCCCTCACCCATTCTGCTAAAGTTCTTGATTTATCCATGAAAAATTTGAGATACTAATATAATCCGTGCACTTTCAAGTTATATTGGAGTTTTATTATTAGACAATATATTTTTCCACACTTTTCCCACATAAGTGTTAGAAAATGATATACTCCTATAAGGGTTGATATATCTATGTTACAGCAATATACCGGAAGTTATAGAAAGTAATTAATCGAACTAATAGATTCTGAATCAAATGAAAAAAGAAATAGAGGAAATTACTAAGGATTTGTAAAATAGTTTTATGGAGCAGAAATGCTCTTTTTTTATGGGTTTAAACACAGTTGGAAAATTAGAAATTATGTTGATGGTAATACTGAATTAGTCTCTTAAAGCTGCCGTGTTTTTATAAAATTAAAAAATAATAACATACTCTGGAGGTAATATCAAGTGGTTTTTTTTACATATTTTAAAGGACAATAGTAAATATTTGTTGTATTATGTCTAGTAGAATGTTTTAAATAAGGCATAGACTAAGTCTATATTATGTCTATAATGGGCAATAGAAAAATGTGAAATACTTTATAGGTGTAGGGCATATCAGCGATATCTGAAGACATTTCTAAGCAGTTAAAGAGCTATGTAAAACTTGTAAAATATGATGAAGCTATTGGGGGTGATTTTATGTTTATATCTATAGAGAACGATGCTAAAGATAAGGCTTATAGAGATTTAATTGACTTTTCTTTTGAAGTTTGTGATACTTTCATCTTGGTAGTTAGAAAGAGTATGTTTTTTAATCAGAATGTAGATTATATATTGGCAGAATTAAAATATTCACTAATTGAAGTTAAAGAGCAATGGAACTGGCCTGGAACGTTTTTGGCTGGCGGAGCGCCTGGTCAAATATATTATTACAATAATGACAAGAAGGCAAGGGAAATAATAAAAACATTTACAAACTCATTGCATTCGTGGGTACATCCAGACTTACCAGAGGATTTATCTTTTATTAAGAATGGTAAGCCTTGGTTAATTAATACTTCTCATGAATTTGAAAGTTATATAATTACAGAAAAAAAGGAAGAAATCGATAAAATTACACAAATAAAAGGTTTAAGTGTTAGGTGTATTCATCGTTAATTCGGACTTTTCTTAAAGTCCGTCATAAACAAGTGTAAGAATTACACAGATAAACCGCACAGGTTATGTCTAAAATGGGAAACTGAAATGTTTATTAAAGCTTACATTTTGAGAATGCAGAATTTACAAAGATAGAGGCAATTATTGTTTTAATCTCTTTTAAGTAAACAGTTTATTAGGTAATATGTAACAATTGAAAAAGAAAAAAAGAGGGGGGATAAATGTGAATAATTTACAAGCAGCAAAAGCTTTAGATAGAGTATTTAGTAGTGTAACAAGAAAATTTAACAAAAGAACATGTATATTTATTGACGGTGATTGGGGAATTGGTAAAACTACTTTTATTGAAAATTATTTTTCTGAAAATGAAGATAAATATGACGTAATTTATACCTCAGTGTTTGGCAAAAATTCAGTTAGAGATATAGAAAAATCTATTTTAATTCATTC
>Ga0314774_1002074_pt1 | contig 11779 bp, 11 predicted proteins | sample MetaGCBIA2018_FD_204515 | JGI IMG/M metagenome (GOLD analysis project Ga0314774, IMG submission 204515) | Cryopeg brine microbial communities from Beaufort Sea near Barrow, Alaska, United States - CBIA 2018 | ecosystem: Environmental > Aquatic > Marine > Coastal | place: USA: Alaska | collected... | reverse complement strand
AAGCCCTCCATGATCATGCTCGACGAGCCGATGGCTGGAGTGAACCCTGCGCTCACGGAAAGCCTGTTGGACCACATCGTCGCTCTGAAAGATGAAGGCATGACAGTGCTATTCGTCGAGCACGATATGCACATGGTGCGACGCATCTCAGACTGGGTGGTGGTGATGGCGCAGGGCAAGATTATTGCCGAAGGAGACCCGCACGCCGTCATGGCAAACCCTGCAGTGCAGGACGCCTACCTAGGCAGCCACCACGACACGGACCTGTTTGAGGAGCGAGCGTGACCAACGCAAATACCATTATTTCTGCAGATCATTTGATTGCCAGCTATCTCCCTGGGGTGGACATCCTCAACGGGTGCTCGATGGACGTCAAGGAGGGAGAGCTTATCGGTGTGATCGGCCCTAACGGCGCCGGTAAGTCGACCTTCCTCAAGGCGCTGTTTGGCCTTGTCCCTGTGCGTGAAGGCAAGGTGACGTTGCGCGACGAAGACATCACCAACCTGAAGGCGGACCAGCTCGTGAAGCGCGGCATCGGCTTCGTACCTCAGACCGAGAACGTCTTCCCTACCCTATCCATCGAGGAGAACCTCGAGATGGGCGCCTACCAAGCGCCCAAGACGTATAAATCACAGCGGGCGAAGATTTACGATATTTTCCCCGTGCTCGCGGACCGTCGCCATCAGCAGGCGGGATCGCTGTCTGGCGGCGAGCGTCAGATGGTGGCAATGGCGCGCGCGTTGATGATGGACCCAAGCGTGTTGTTGCTCGACGAGCCCAGCGCTGGCCTTTCACCGGACCGTCAGGACGAGACGTTCATGCGCACGCGCGAAATTAATCGCACTGGCGTGACCGTGATCATGGTCGAGCAGAACGCCCGTCGCTGCCTGCAGATCTGTGACCGTGGTTACGTGCTGGACCAGGGAACGAGCGCGTACACCGCCACCGGCCAGGAACTGCTCAACGATCCGAAGGTAATCGAGATGTATCTGGGTACGCTCGGCGACGGCTCGGATGAAACGCCGGAATAGGCGCAACTGGAGTGCACAAGGGCCGCGGCTGCCCCACTTTGGCCCCGCGGCTTTTGCGTGCCCCGAGTTAGCCAACGTTCGCGGCGTTGACCGCGGGTCGCGCTATTCCTTGCAGAGATACTGGGTCTGCCGCGCTGATTGGTGACAGTGGTTAGTCACGCAGCGAGTGCGACGGGTGTGGTCATCGTGGTCTCAAATTCGATGGGCGTCAATTGCCCGAGTCGTTGTTGGCGTCTGCGGCGGTGGTAGGTCCGTTCAATCCAGGTGACCATCGCGAGTCGCAGCTCGTCTCTAGTGGCCCAGGATCGGCGGTCGAGGACGTTCTTTTGCAGGAGTGCGATAGATAAGATTCCATTGCTGCGTTGTCGCTCCTATAGTTGTCAACGCCCTCATGGAGACGATCAACGGCCTCTACAAGACCGAGTGCATCCGCACGACCGTGTTCCACGACGGCCCCTACAAGACCATCGCCGACGTCGAGTACGCAACCGCTGGCTGGGTCGATTGGTACAACACCCGTAGGCTTCACTCGAGCATCGGCTACGTCCCACCCGCCGCGTTCGAGCAAGCCCACTACGCGACCCTCACCCGAGAGCCGCAACCCGCATAGGAGCGGCCGAAAACCTGGGGCGCTTCACGGTGCAGACGTGCATATCCATTCGATCTGCAACACCTTCCACCGCGAGTAGAGAAGGAATGGGACGCTCTCAAACGTGACTTGAAGCCGATCTATACCGCACCGAACCCGAACGTCGCCAAGGCTGTATTGCATGACCTCGAGGCAACCGCGAAACATAGCGACTTCTTCAACGGCAATCTGAAGGAAAAGATTGGTTACTATCCAGGAAAATTGTGATCATCTCGAACTCATTCGAGCTAGTAGGTGGCCCGGCCGCCGCTGATGTCGTAGACGGCGCCGGTAGAGAAGCTGACCTTGTCGGAGGCGAGCCAGGCGACGAGTTCGGCGACTTCCTCGACTCGGCCGACACGACCCATCGGGATAAGTCCGGTGATATGCTCGAGCACGCTTGGAGACGTTTCCGCGTTCATTGGCGTGTCGATGACGGCGGGGGCGATAGCATTCACCAGTGTCCCAGTGCGGGCCAGCTCCTTGCCGAGTGACTTGGTGAGGGCGATTACCGCCGCCTTCGTTGCCGAATACGCGGAGAGGTTGGGGTTGCCATCTTTGCCTGCAATGCTCGCGAGGTTCACGATCCGGCCCCAGCCGCGCTCGCGCATCCCGGGAACGACGGCGCGGCACATGTTGAAGGTGCCGGTAACGTTCACTGAGAACGTCCGTGCCCAATCGGCGTCATTGATCTCCCACAGCGGGCTATTCGGGCCGACCACCCCTGCACTGTTGATCAGAATGTCCACACGGCCGATCTCCTGAATCGCCCGCTCCACAGCGGCCGAGTTCGAGATATCGACCGTGACATCCGCACCCTCCGCCACATCCAAGGTGATGACATCGATGCCGTCTTCAGCCAATCGGATGGCACTTGCGCGCCCGAGCCCGCTCGCGCCGCCGGTGATTACTGCAGTCCTCGTCATCGGCGTGCTCACGGCTTCAGAAGGAAGTCAGCGTCGGCATACCTGGACAGAGCATCCGGATCCAACTGGACGCCCAGGCCGGGCGTCGACGGAATCGACAGCATGCCGTCCTCATCGAACTTCCATTCATTTTGCACCACGTCGTCAACATAGGCGGAACCGGATATGTATTCGACCAGATCAGTCTCCTGCAGTGCGGATGCCAGCTGCAGATCGGCGGCGAATCCCACGGCGGTATTCCAGCCGTGCGGAATCAGCTTAACGCCATGATCCTCTGCACACAAGCCGATACGGCGCTGCTCGCTGAGCCCGCCCACCTTGGTCACGTCCGGCTGCACGATATCGAACGCGCGCGCCTCGATCCAGGGGATGAATGACTGCCGGCGTGTGAAGACTTCACCACCGGAGATCGGCACCGGTGAAGCGGCGCGCAGCGCGATAAAGTCCTCGAGGGCGTCCGGCTTGAGCGGCTCCTCGAACCACGACACATCGTACTGGGCGAGCATGTCTGCCGTGTATCTGGCCCACTTGAAACCATTACTCCAGCGTCCGTCGCTGCCACCGGCATCCACCATCAGCATGGCGTCTGGGCCGATCGCGTCCCGTGCCGCCTTGACGATCTCCTCGTCCTTGCGGCTACTGTGCCGGCCGAACGGCCCCCAGCCGATCTTGAAGGCCTGGAATCCCCGTTCGGCCACCAGCTGCAGGTTTGCCGCCAACTGGTCCGGCTCCTCCATCAGCAGCGAGGCGTACGGCTTGACCCGGTCCCGCCACCTGCCGCCGAGCAGTCGGCCAACGGGCTGGCCGGTAGCCTGGCCGAGGATGTCCCACAGCGCTACGTCGATCCCGCCGATGGCGTGGGTGATCGCACCACCCCGGCCGAGCCAGAACGTAGCCCGGTGCAGTTTCTCGCTGACCCGTTCGGGTTCTAGGGCGCTCTCGCCATTGAACAACGGACGCAAGACGTCCAGGGCCGCGCGGACGAGCGCCTCACTGGTGAAGACACTGCCGATCCCAACCAGACCCTCGTCCGTATGCACGGCGACCAGAGTATGCACGGAATCGTCTCGTTTCAACTCGTTGCTCCACCCACCGGCCGGCGTCGCTCCCCGCAGGCCCACCGCACGAATGTCTCGTATCTTCATGAACTGTTTTCCTCTTGTGTAGTGGCAATATCTGTGTTGGACGAAAAATGGGTAACAGTCCGTCTTCAGCGGCGGAGCACGCGGCCGGAACGGGCATCTGTGCGGCCGTCCCGGTCGACGGCGATGGTTCCGTTCACCGTGACCAGAGCGATCCCCTCCGGATATCTAGCCGGATGCTCGAAGCTCGACTCGGTGCGCAGGCCCTCGAAATCGAAAACGACCAAGTCGGCGAAATAGCCCTCGCGCACCAGCCCCCGTCCTTTCAGACCAAAACGCTTCGCCGGCATCCCGGACATCTTTCGGACCGCTTCCTCAAGGGTCAGGTTCCCGGTCTCCCGCACATGGTGGGTCAGATAGTGCACATGACCCGAGTAGGGCAGCGGGTTGACAGTGATGTCGCTCATCGGCCCGTGGTCGACACTAGAATATGCGTCGACGCCGAGGCTGAACAGCGGATGCGAGACCATCTCCTTGAGGTGCTCCTCAGTGAACAGGTCGCCGATCATGATCAGGTTGCCCATGTTGTCGCCTGCAGCGGCGAGGACGTCAAAGTAGGAATCCCATACGTCCTGATTGCGAAGACGGGCGATGTCGGTGAAGTAGCGGCCATTCAACTCCGGAAACTCCGGGCTGTTCTGCAGCCGGACCCGATCCCATTGCCCCTTCTGGATGAACCGCCAGTAGCGGTCGGATTCCTCCCTGACCTTCGCGCGCACGAGCGGGTCACCCAGACGCGCTACGGCGGTGGGGTATCCGTCTGCCAGCAGCCAGTTCGGCAGGATGCCCGTCATGATCCCGACCCCCTGCCGGAAAGGGGTGGTGTCGGCCTGGACATCGAAACCGCGGTCCCGGGCGGCGGTCATCAGTTCGACCGCTCGTTCCCAGCCGCGCTCCGGAGCATTGGTGTCGTGCCGCACGTTCAGATGGGAAATCTGCCCAGCCGCGTCGCCATCCTCCATGATGGCGAGAAACTCACCGACGGAATCCAGAATCTTGGCGTCGCGATTGCGGATATGGCTGGCGTAGATCCCGCCGTAACGGCCCACGATTCGGGACAGGCGCTGAAGTTCGGCGGTGCTTGCGAAGGCGCCGAGACTGTATTCGAGCCCGGACGACATACCGAGGGCACCAGCCTCCATCGCCTCGCGAACGAGATTCTCCATCTTGACGAGCTGCTGCTCGGACGGTGCATCGCTTGCGACGCCAGCGGCATCACGAATCGTGCTGTGCCCGACGAAGAAGGCGAGGTTCTGGGCGGTTCCGCCGGCCTCGACATCGGCTAGGTAGTCGCCGAAGGAGCGCCAGCTGATCGGACCATCGTAGCCGTAGGCGTGCATCCGTATACGGGTGGACTCGAGGGAGAGTTCACTCACCGGGGCGTTGGTGATACCGCAGTTCCCGACAATTTCGGTCGTGACGCCCTGTCGAATGGTGCTCTCGGCATCGCGATTGGAGTGCACCGTCCAGTCGGTGTGGCTGTGCGGGTCGATGAAGCCGGGAGAGACGGTCAGGCCGCTTGCATCGATCTCAGTCTCCGCCTCCGGCACCTGGCCCACCTCGACCACGCGATTGCCGATGATGCCGACATCTATTTTCCGCCTCGGTGCACCGGTGCCGTCAACGACCCAACCGTTGCGGATCGCCAACTCGATGCGTGGCCCGCTCACGGCAGAACGATCGGGTAGGAGGGTTTTTCGACAACAGTTTGCGGGTCCGAGGTTGGTTCTGGTTTGGTTCTCTCGGTATGGGACAGGATTGCTGATAGGAAGGCTCGCGTCCTCTCATGTTGTGGGTTCGTGAACAGCTCCTCCGGGGTTCCCTCCTCGATGATCTTCCCGTAGTCCATGAAGATCACCCGATCGGCTACCTGCCGGACGAATCCCATTTCGTGGGTTACGACCGCCATTGTCATGCCGTCGTCGACGAGCTGTCGCATCACACTGAGGACCTCTCCGACGAGCTCCGGGTCCAAGGAGCTGGTGGGCTCGTCGAAGAGTATCGCGGCCGGTTCCATGGCCAGCGAACGGGCGATGGCGACCCGCTGCTGCTGGCCTCCGGAGAGCTGCCCCGGGTACTGGTTCTGTTTCTCGGCCACGCCGACCCGCTCCAGCAGGTCTTTAGCACGCTGCTGGCATTCAGCCTTATCTAACTTGGAGACGAAGCGGGGCCCAGAGCAGACATTGTCGAGCACGGTCATGTGCGGGAAGAGGTCGAAGTGCTGGAAGACCATACCCACAGTGCTCCTGGTCGACGCGATCTTCGCCTTCGAGAGCTCATTGCCCTTGACGTCCCGATAGGCCAGTTCGCCGTCGATGAGTACCTTACCCTTGTCCGGCGGCTCCAGGTAGTTGATGCAGCGCAGCAGGGTCGATTTGCCGCTGCCGGAAGGGCCGATGATTGCGACAACCTCACCATCGTTGATGGTCAGCGAGATATCGGTGAGCACCTCGTTGTCGTCGAACCTCTTAGAAATTCCCCGAACCTCGATCACTTGGTTTCCTCCATTACTGGGATGTCCCGCGCCGGCTTCTCGGCGAGTTTGGCGGTATATCCACGCTTGAGCTTCTTCTCGATATAGGTCACGAGTCGGATGGCCGGATAACCGATCGCGAAGTACATCGCGAACACCAGTGTGTAGATCGTGAAGTAGTCATACGTGCGAGCGGCAAAGATCTGCCCGCGGAACAGCAGTTCCTGAACAGTGATCACGGCGGCGAGCGAGGTATCCTTGAAGAGTGACACCATATAGTTGCTCAGCGACGGGATGACTATCCGGATGGCCTGCGGCAGCACGACCCTGGCCATGATGACGCTCGGGCGCATGCCGAGTGCAGCGGCGGCATCCGTCTGGCCCTTGGGCACAGCCTCGATGCCGCCGCGATACACCTCTGCGAGGTAAGCGCTGACGTGCAAGCTCAGGCCGACATAGGCGGCGAGGAACGGATCGAGTCTGATACCGATAAACGGCAGGGCGAAGTAGATGTAGATCAACTGGATCAGCAAAGGGGTCGAGCGCATCAACTGGACGTATCCGTTGACGACATTGCGCAGCAGCCAGAATCGAGACATCCGGGCGAACGCTACGAAGAGGCCGAGGATAAGGCTGGTGAAGCCGCACGCGAGGGTGAGCAAGACTGTGACCAGCAGCCCCAACGAAAGTGTGGACAGCGCGTCGAGCGCAAGTTCAGGATTGAAAAACATTTCTGTCCGATCGGTTAGCGGTGTTCCCTATAGGGCGGCAGGGGGTACAGAGAAACTGCGGACAAAGGCTCCGGAGCCAGTTGCGGCAGCATGGCGTTTGTGATGATGCCGCAGCGGCGGTCGCGTCATCCACGACCGCCGCTGGCGCGACCGGTTACGGCTTGTACTCGGGCTGGAACATGTTGTCCTCGAGACCGTACTTCTCGAGGATCTTGTCAATCACTCCGTGAGTGCGCAGCTCCGACAGCGCACGCGAGTATGCGGCGTTGAGGGTGCAGTCCTCCTGGCGGAGTCCGTAGCGTGCGTAGTTCGCGAGAAGATCAGCGGGCGGCATGTCATCCGCCTGCAGCATGATCAAGCGGGATCCGGGGTGCGCCAAGATGTACTCCGCCTGTTTCGGCCCGTCATCCACGATGACATCATGTCGACCCGCCTCGCCCGCCGCGAACTCGGAGTTGGCGTCCTGGTACGGCGTGAAGTCTGCACCGATTCCTTCCAGGTACGTCATCGACTGCGAACCGTTCACGACTCCAACAGTGACGTCTTCGCGCGTGAGGTCCGTCCACGACGTAATGTTCTTCGGGTTACCCTCCGAAATCATCAGGGAGGATCCGTACCACCAGGCCGGAGAGGTGAACGCAATGTTCTTGAGCCGGTCCGGGGTCTCGTGGATGTTGCCGGTGATGACGTCGATGCGCTTCGAGTCGAGGGCTGGGATCATTCCCTCCCACTGCAGGATCACCGTCTCGTACTTCTCGATACCCACATAAGCGAGCACCGCCATGTTGATTTCCCAGTCGAGTCCGGCCGGCTTCCCGTTCTCCATGTACTCGTAGGGTGCTGCTGTGTAGATTCCGAGATTGATTCCGTCGGTGACCGCCCGAGCGTACGAGTCGTCAGTGCAGGCGAAGTTGGGGACAGCGCCTGGTTCCGGCTCCCAACCGATATTTGCGAGGTACTCCGTGTCCGGGGTCGCCACGACCGCCGGTCCGGAAGAAGCCTGGTCGGGAGCACAACCGGCCAGGATCATGGCAGCCGCGCCCGCCCCCGCCAATATTGCCAATGTTTTACGTGCATGGAATCGCATCAGTTCTCCTTTGAACGAGCTTGCGAGAGGGCCATTCACAGAAGTGTGAGGTATCGAAGGGCCCACTGGATGCCATGTTGTCAGATTATCGATAATCTGTCAACGATAGTCGATCAGGTGCTAGTCTCTTACTCAGTTCCGAAACAGAGAGCAGTAGATATGAAGACTTCTGGAAACGCAGTGCGCGAGCAGACCCCTCCGCCGATCGCATCCCGCCCGGCCTGGACTCCCAGCGTGAAACCTCTTCCCCACGTGTCGCTCGGCCAATTCATCGTGAGTTCCCTGCGTGAATCGATCGTTAACGGCATTCTGCTGCCTGGTCAGCAACTCAAACAGGACATGATTGGGGCCGACTTCAATGTGAGTCCTGCCCCTGTGCGTGAGGCCCTGCGTCAATTGGAGAGCGAAGGGCTCGTCGAGCACTTCCCCAATCGCGGAGTGTTCGTGTCAAACATCAGAGAGGACGAGGTGCTGAACCTGCTGCTGCCCATCCGCCTCGTCATCGAGAACTACGCTTTGCAGCAGGTCGCCGGCCGGCTAGAAAGCGACCTCGCGCATAGGCTGCACGAGCAGATCGAGATCATGCAGCAGGCCGCCGACGCAGGCGACGTGGCCCGCATCAACAGCGCAGATGCACGCTTCCATGAACTGGCTGTCGAGGCATCTGGATCAGCTCAGGCGGTCCAGTTGTGGCACAGCATCTCGCCGCGGGTCCGCCTGCAGTTCTCTCAGCTGACGCCGCGGCAGACGGACCTGCACCATGTTGCAGAAGAACACCGGGAGCTATTATCGCTCCTTCACGAGGGCGACGAGGGGAAGCTGTACTCCGTCCTGAAAGAGCACATCGTGGGCATATCGGTACGTCTGATGGGCCGAGAAGAAGAAGCACCAATCATAGAGGGCGATGGGATGCCGAGCACATGAAGATCGAATCGGTGGACCTGTTCTACTTAGCGATGCCGGAGATCCGAGACATCGGAGACGGCAGCCAAGACATGCTCCTCGTTCGCGTGCTCACCGGTGGATACACCGGTTGGGGCGAATGCGAGGCGTCCCCGCTGGCCTCGATCGCAAGTTTCGTCGGCCCAATGTCCCACAGCGCGTGCCATCCCGTTCAACATTCGGTCCTCGGACAGACGCTCGATTCCCCTGGTGACATTGCGCGGATCACGCGCGATGTGCGAGCTAAGAGCCTCGACCTTCTGCAGGCAGACCACACGCTCTCGGGCATCGAAATGGCCTTGTGGGACCTCCTCGGCAAGCGTTTCGAGCAACCAGTATACGAACTGTTGGGGTACCCGGTCGCAAAACCGAAGACCCCTTACGCCTCGGTGCTATTCGGCGACACGCCCGAGGACACGCTAGTCAAGGCCCGCCGGATCCGTGCGCAAGGTTTTACGGCGCTGAAGTTCGGTTGGGGAAGCTTCGGCAGGGGCACCCCGGCTGATGATGCCGACCAGTTGCGCGCGGCACGAGAGGGTCTCGGTGACGACGGTACCCTCATGATCGACGCCGGAACCGTATGGGTCGAAGACGTCGAAGCCGCGGCACTGCGGCTGCCAGCACTTGAAGAGGTAAGAGTGCTGTTCCTCGAGGAACCATTCGTCGCCGGCGCGCTGCGTTCCTATCGCGAGCTAGCGGGGCGCTGTGAGAACGTCCGAATCGCCGGCGGCGAGGGGTCACACAACGCCTACGTCGCAGAGCAGTTTATCGACCACTCCGGTGCCGGGTTCGTGCAGATCGACACCGGCCGGATCGGAGGTATCGGGGACGCCAAACGAGTCGCCGACTATGCACGGAAGAAGAATGTACAGTTCGTTAACCACACCTTCACTTCACACCTCGCCCTCAGCGCATCGCTTCAACCATTCGCCGGCGTGGCGGGGGACTGGCTGTGCGAATACCCGATGGAGTCGGCACGGCTGGCGACGGCTCTCACCCACAATCGGATCGCCGTCAATAACAGCGGCCATGTCACCGCCCCCGATGCACCCGGACTTGGCATGGACCTCGATCTCGAAGCGATCCGGGAGTATCTGGTGGAGGTCGACATCAAAGTGAATGGGGCGTCACTGTACAGCACGCCGGAACTCCTTCATTGATGCCGGATCCACAGAAGGCAAAAGACATCAGCCTGCATATTTTGTTGGGCAGCCAGTCGTTTCGCCTGCCAGAGAAATGGATAACAGGCCCCGCCGCTTACAGCGCGACGAGTTCACGCGCGGGATCGGCTACATTCGCGGTCTCGACCAGAACGTTTCAGTAAACCTTCAGCACGGATGGGCTGAAGGACGCCGCTACCTCGGACTCGACATCCTCGCCAAATCCAGGCTCACACTCGTGCCCAACAACTATACCCAGGAGGTGACCGAAACCCCCATGGCACTCAGTGCCTAACGAAGGAAACCGCTACACAGAGATGATGGATGCGTGTCCGGCAGCGTGTGACTCGCTTGTTACACCGACACCCTTCACGGGTTGTCTTTATGTGGATTTGTCCACGCCGCCGGGCCACTGTCGCGTGGCCGGGCAGGACATGACTTGATAGGAGCCTGACCGGGAAGTCGTCTCACCTTTGTGTTGTCTGCCCCACCCAGCCCGCGATGACTGTTCACTCATCAACGGAAAGGAACTCGTCCATGACGAGCATGACATCACTCACGCCAGCAGCCAAGCCCGAGCGCTTACCGGGGTCATTGTTTGGCGGGATCGACACCCATAAGAACACCCATCACGGTGCTGTGGTTGACGGGGCCCGCCGGCCCGCCGACCCGTCGCGGATCGCGAGTTCGCGACTACGCCAACCGGTTACACCGAGATCGTCGCGTTCTTCCACTCGCACGGGGCCGTCGAACACGTCGGTGTCGAGGGGACGGGTTCCTACGGAGCGGGTATCTCCCGCGTCCTGTCAGCGGCGGGGTTCACCGTGATGGAGATCGCGCGGCCGAATCGGCGGCACCGCAGACTCAAAGGCAAGTCAGACCCGATCGATGCGCACCAGGCGGCACTGGCCGTCATCGCCGGCACCGAGGCCGCGATTCCCAAACGAGGCGATGGGGTGGTCGAGTCGCTGCGGATACTGATGACCGAGCGGCATTCTGCGGTCAAAGCCCGATCACAGGCCATGAACCAGACCCACGGCCTCCTGATCACGGCACCCGACCAGGTGCGACAGGATTACCGTGCCCTGGGCGGCGAGAAACTCGTAGGTGTTCTCAGTCGAAGCCGGCCAGCTCCTGGAGTGGACCCCACAATGGTCGCCAGGCACACCCTGAAACGTCTCGCCATCCGGCACACGCAGCTTCGAGACGAGATTACGGTGATCAACAACCAACTCGACACCCTCATCCGGATTCTCAACCCAGGCCTGTTGGCGCTCAGCGGCGTCGGCGTCGTCACCGCAGCCACCCTCCCGATCACTGCGGGCGACAACCCCGAAAGGCTAGCCTCCGCAGCAGCGTTCGCCGCGCTCTGCGGAGCCGCCCCGATCCCCGCATCGTCCGGACAACGAGTCCGCCACCGCCTGTCCCGTGGAGGGAACCGGAAAGCGAACAGTGCGCTGCACCGGATCGTGCTCCCGCGGATGAGACACCAGGAACCGCGCACCGCAGCCCACTTCGAACGCCGTCGCGCCGAAGGGCTCTCCGACCGGGACATCGTCCGCTGCCTGAAGCGACACATCGCCAACGAGGTCTTTCGCGCCCTCACCAACCCGATCCCCACAACCCCAGCCGGTGCACTGCTCCGCCAACGGCGCCAAG
>Ga0314774_1002072_pt1 | contig 11789 bp, 13 predicted proteins | sample MetaGCBIA2018_FD_204515 | JGI IMG/M metagenome (GOLD analysis project Ga0314774, IMG submission 204515) | Cryopeg brine microbial communities from Beaufort Sea near Barrow, Alaska, United States - CBIA 2018 | ecosystem: Environmental > Aquatic > Marine > Coastal | place: USA: Alaska | collected... | reverse complement strand
CCGGGTATTGCGGCTGGTGTCTGTGGTGCCGGAGCTGCGTTTTCTGATCAATTCGCTGATCAAAGCCATTCCCAGAATGGGCTATATCGCGTTGCTGATGTTTATCATTTTTTACATCTATGCCGCCGTTGGCTCCCTGTTTTTTGCACAGGTGGACGAAGTACTCTGGGGCGACGTTGCGATTTCCATGCTCACACTGTTCCGCGTGGCGACCTTCGAAGATTGGACCGACGTGATGTTTCAAACTATGGAGCTTTACCCCCTGAGTTGGATCTATTACCTGACGTTTATTTTCCTCACGGCGTTCGTATTTCTGAACATGATGATCGGCGCCATTCTTGAGGTTATGAGCGAAGAGAAAAACGCCAAGGAAGCTCAGGCAGCGCACAACGAGCGAGACGAGATCGTAAAGCAGCTTCAATCAGTTCAATTCAAGCTGGATCAACTGACCGAAAAAATGGAGCGGTCAAACAGTCAATAAGTCGAGGGTAATTCCCCCATTTTTAACGCCACCGCTGTTTTTCGGGGGGATGACCCCTGCAGCTATGGGACCTCGCCTCATGGCTCCGGCTACTCAGAATGGCGTCTACTATCAGCCCACTTCTAACGATGCGTTCGCAGCGATCATCACTTGCCTTTCCTCAGCTAAAGTCGCCAGTTTCGATCTTACCGAGCAATTGATAAACTCGCCTACATCCCTCAGGATTTCCGAGCATTTTGTTTGGCACCTCCCCTCCCAGCGCCTTGATTGGACGTTCTAACCATTTCAGAGCGATCTCCCGAGATTCAAACACGGTCTCAGCCCTACGTTTGGCATGTCATGCAGGCACAACACAAATGTAAAAGTGAAATAGCGTCTTTTATTGTCACAGTTCCCAACGGCTACCTGGCACTCGTCGTAAATGAAGATGGGCCAAGAGTCGTATTGTTGGTCGGATCAAAAATTGAGCGCTGCCAATGATAAACAGCCAGATAGCTACTTTTTCCATCGACGGATAAAGAAAAAACACACTCCCCGACAGGAACCAGCCCGCTATGAAAAAATCATTAATAATACTAATAACTTCATAGCTACGACGAATAACTAACTGTTCATCGCCGACGGTAAGGGTAAGTGGGTTATCGATACTATTCTTGTCGCTCATAGAAAAACCTTTGATCTATATTAGTAAAAACTGCTCAACACCGGTCTTGCCGGTTTACTGGAGCTACCTGGCCAGGGCAAGCCGCGCGCCATGGCGCTTTTTGCCCACTGCTTTACCTGCGGAAAGGATATAGCCGCAGCCTCCAGGATAGCGCGCGCTTTGGCAAAGCATGGCATTGGCGTATTGCGTTTTGACTTTACGGGGTTGGGCAACAGCGACGGAGATTTTGGCAACACCAGTTTTTCTTCCAACATTGAGGACCTGCTGTCAGCCGCCGAATTTCTTGAGGAGCATTACCAGGCACCCCGCATCATTATTGGCCATAGCCTGGGCGGCGCTGCGGTGCTGGCAGCGGCCCAGCGCATGCCCTCCATTGAAGCGGTTGCCACCATCGGGGCCCCGTCCACCGCCGATCACGTCCAGCATCTGTTCGACGGCAAGAGCAACGAGATTCGTGAGCTCGGTGAAGCCGAGGTAACCCTGGCCGGCCGGACGTTCAATGTAAAATCGCAGATGCTGGATGACCTGGTGCAATGGAATACACCGGACCACATCAGCAACCTGCGCAAGGCGCTGATTATTTTCCACTCACCGATTGATCAGATCGTGGATATCAGCGAAGCGGCCACCATCTATCAGGCGGCCAAACATCCCAAGAGTTTTATCTCACTGGATAACGCCGATCACCTGCTCTCAAGGGCTGTGGACGCGGAGTATGTTGCGGATATGCTGGTGGCCTGGTCCAGCCGGTATCTATAGGCCTGCAGCCTCAGCCTGGTATTAACCGCTCCCTGGGTTGGCTCACCTGCCAGAGCGAGTCAATAAAACGCGCGTGTGGATCAGTGAAATTCTCCACAATGGTAAATCCTGCTTGACGGCTCAGACATTCAATATCGGCCAGCAGGTACTTGAAGGAATACTCCAGGTGTATGGGTTCGAAAGCGCTGAAGAAAAATTCCCTCTGCAGTGCCTCGATATAGACGTGTTGTTCCCGTAGCGCCAGAAGATAGCTCTCCATGGCTCCCAGCATGGGGTTATACAGTGGGTAATGCTGGAAGCCGGAGATATCGAAATTACCGCCCAGTTCGCGATTGATACGCGCCAGCAGGTTCAGATTGAAATCCCGGGTGTAATGGCTGGAATCGCTGTAAGCGGCCATCAGTTCTGTGATGTCTTTTTTCAGGTCAAAACCGATCAGGACGTAATCACCGTCGTTCAGGCTGGCCCGGAGTCGGCGCAGAAAGCCCTGGCTCTGGATGCGGTCGAAATTGCCGATGTTGGATCCCAGGAACAGCACCAGCTGGCGGTTTGCTGAACGCTCGCGTACGAATCGCAGGCCGTCAAAGTAATCGCCGATCAGCCCCTGTATGTGCAGGTTGGGCTTTGCCCGGATGGTCTGGCCAAGCATATCCATGGCCTTGTCCGAGATGTCGATGGGATAAAAATTGATCGTCACCCCGGCCTTGAGGAAGCCATCAAGGACAAGCTCGCTCTTGTGTCCATCACCGGCGCCAAGTTCAATGATATCGACCTCATCTTTATCCAGCATGCCCGGCAGACGAGTGCTGATGGCATCGAGTATGGCGTACTCGGTGCGAGTCAGATAATAGTCCTGGTGCTGGCTGATGGCGCGAAACAGTTCACTGCCGGTGTCGTCATAGAAATACCGGGCCGACAGACGTTTCGGTACACCGCAGAACCCGTTAAGCACGTCGGTCGCAAACTGGTTCGCTTGGTGTTCCTGGCCATTGGTGATCTGTTCCAGTCTCGATACTTTCATCGGGCTTCTCTCATCAGGCTTCTCTCATCAGGTCCTTTGGTTTAACAGTCCTTTGCCAGCCTGATTCCGGAAAACATCCAGCGCTGGTGGGGTAAATAGAAATTCCGATAGCTGGGTCGATAGTGACCGGCGGGGGTTGCTACACAGCCGCCGCGCAGCACGAACTGGTTGCACATGAACTTGCCGTTGTATTCTCCCAGCATGCCCGAATAGGGTCGGTATCCCGGATAAGGGGAATAGTGGCTGGCGGTCCAGGTCCAGACCTGGTTGTTTGCCTGATCAGAGCGGCTCGGGTGGATTACATCCGGCTGTGGCGAGGTGGTGTCGGGGTGCCACGCCAGCCACTGTTCCAGCTCTGCTTCGACCGGTAAGCGACATCCCTTCCAGCGTGCAAAGGCATCGGCCTCGAAATAGCTGACATGCACCACCGGTTCGTGCTCAGCCACGGGCCTTGCGCCGTGCAGGGTATAGTGGTGCCAGGCGCTGTTTTTTCTGAACCAGTACAGGGGTGCTGTTAAGCCGCTTTGCTGCACCCAGTCCCAGCCCTGGCTCAGCCACAGCCTGGGGTCGGCATAGCCCCCCGCATCGATAAACTCGATAAACTCGGCGCAAGTCACGGTCTTGTTCCGGATGGCGAAATCCTGCAGATACTGTTTGTGGCGTGGGCACTCATTGTCATAAGCGAATGCATTGCCCTCATATCCGACCTCATAGACTCCCGCTGCGAAATCCGTCCAGTTTTCTGCCACGGCCGGGGCCAGCCAGTCTGCCCCGGTATAGGCGGGCATGGAGGGATTTGTTCCCAGGATGAACTTGATGTCCATCAGCAGCAGTTCCTGATGTTGCTGCTCGTGATTCAGGCCGAGCTCCAGCAGGGTGAGCAGCGCCGGGTTCCCTTCCTCCTTGTCGAGCAATGCCAGCAGGCGATCATCCACGGCCCTGCGGTAGGCAATAATTCCGGCGACGGTAGGACGTGATAACTGGCCCCGTTCTCCCTGCAGCCAGTGCTCGCCTGCAGACTTGTAATAGGAATTGAACAGACGGAAAAATTCCGGATTGAAGGGGCGGTAGTCGTGGATGGTTTGCTTGAGAATAGCCGCTTCGAAGAACCAGGTGGTGTGCGCCAGATGCCACTTCGGCGGACTCACCTCAGCACAGGGCTGTACCACGTAATCCTCTGTCTGCAAAGGCGCGCAGATGGCTTCTGATTTGGCTCGAACCTGCCTGAAACGCGCCCCGACCGTACCGGAACCCAGCGTTCCGGCAAAAATGGCACTTTGTTGGGAATGAATCATCTGTATTCAGGAGTCGGGGAATCGAAGTGGCAGCCAGCTTCCCACAGACTCGGCTGATCGCACCAGGCCTGTTGCACATTGTTGAGTTCCATTCATCAGCTCCTGGACCTGACCGAAATTAATGATTTAGTGTTCAACACAGCGAATCGACGCACAGGTTCGCCGACATTCCGGCCAGAACAGCTTTGCAGATCCCGTGCTTACGAAGACTGATTGCCAGGTCGTTGTTCCGGCACTCCGGTCTGATCACTACGCATCAGCAGGAACGTCAAAGCATTATCTCCACGCCCAATTTGAAGGATGGTGTTCGCCACGTCGGTGCGTTATCGCACTGACTTGGTAGTACGTCGCTGGTAGTGCCTTGCATAGTACCTCGCAGCCTATCCTTGAGTCCAGGCGGTAGCGATAGATACAGGTATCCAGCAATGCCCCAATAGACTCTGAAAGCGAAACCACGCTGTCAGCAATTTCGAACATAACGACTCCGTTCTATAACGCACAGAGACAGGTGCTCCCAGTGTGTAGGCAGGAGACTCCGAGCCCTTACTTTCCATACTCCCCATGCGAAGTGCGGAACTGATTTAATACAGAAAGGCGATAGCGTGGCTATCCTGCTGGAGTCCTGTGGCGAACCCGACATCGGCAATGCGGACATTCATATTGTTTATCTGATTCAGGTATTTTTTACAGATGGGGCAGTGCAGACCACGGTACATGACCAGCAGTTGCCACTGACCCTGCGGTGGTTGTCCGAGGACCAACGACTTATCACTGATTGTCGGTAACGATAGGGCAGGGAATGGCTGGTCGATTTTTGCCTGTGTTGACAGGGTTTAACTCCAGATGTGTGGGCTCAAAGGCGGTAAAGAAAAATCCCCTGTACAATGTTTCGAATAAGGCGCGTGTTTCCTTGGTACCAGATGCTATTTCGACGACCAGCTTTAGGGATGACGATAGGTTTGTCGGTTCGTTGTGGCACTGACCCAATAACGAATCGCCGCCTACCCTTTGATAAACGCGTTGCGAGAGAATCTTGCAGATGTTTCCCATTCAAGATGGATATAGGTAAGTCGAAATGTCCCAACAAACTCTTAAAGCCAAACCACGTATTGTTTTCTTCGATGTTGTGGAAACCGTTTTTTCCCTGACTCCGCTGGAAGATAAAATGGCAGAGTTCAACCTGCCCGCAGGAACGGACCGGCTATTCTTCGCCCAGTTGCTGAGAGATGCCTTCGCTCTCTCCACCAGCGGCGTCTTCCACCCCTTTCCGGACATCGCCAAAGGCACACTGACGGTGCTGCTACACAGCCTTGGTCACGAGGCCGATGAAACCACGCTGAAGGATATTCTGGGGGTTTTCTCCCGGCTCCCTACACACAAGGATGTTAAACCCGCGCTGGAAAAGCTGAGGGACTCAGATTGTCAGGCCGTCATGCTCACCAATGGCTCCCGGGCCAACACCGAAAAACTGGTACGCGACAACGACATCGAACACCTGGTTGATGACATCGTGTCGGTGGACGATTTCAACATCTGGAAACCGCAAACCGAACTTTACCGCCAGGCTGCGCTTAAACACTCCTGCGCCCCGGAGAATGCACTGCTGGTCGCGGCCCATGCCTGGGATATCCACGGGGCGATTCAGGCCGGGTTTCATGGCATCTGGATTCAACGCCATGAGTCGCTTTTTCATCCCCTGATGGGTAGCCCCGATGAACAGGTTAACGACCTGGTCGATGCTGTGGATCTGGCCGTTCAGCGGCTCAGGTGAGCATTTCCAAAGAAAAAGTATCCAGGTTAGGAATGAATCGCAACGACGTTATCTGAACTGAGGTCGGCACCGATCTCGGTAAAGGCGAAGTCCGCCATGTTGGCCCCTGCTTTAGTTTCGGTATTCGGGATTTTCGTAATCGAAGCGGCAACCGGCGGACCAGGCTTTGCGATCATTGCCGTGGTTGGGGAGGCCGCCAGCGTCTTTCAACATCCGCGCCACATGCAGGAGATTCCAGGTCATGATCGTCGTATTGCGCTGGGTGAATTCGTTGTCGAGGCCTGCACCATCGTCGCCATAGCTCGGGCCCGGGCCGGCCTCGCCAAGCCAGCCGCAGTCGGCTTGCGGCGGGATCATGTAGCCCAGGTGCGAGAGCGAATAGAGCACATTCATCGAAATATGCTTGGCGCCGTCCTCATTGCCGGTGACCACGACGCCTCCAGTCCTGCCGTAAAAGAGGGACTGTCCTTTGTCATTCAGAAGCCCCGACATGGCGTACAGGCGTTCAATCACCAGCCGGCAGACCGAGGATTGCTCGCCCAGCCAGATAGGCGAGCCGATCACCAGAATGTCGGCGGCCTGGATCCGCTGCCACAGATCGGGCCAGTCGTCGTGTTCCCAGCCATGCTCGCGCATGTCAGGCTGTACGCCGAAGGCGATGCGATGGGCGGTAGCGCGGATGTCATCGACGACAACGCCGTTCCGGCGCATGATCTCGGCGGATGCGCCCATTAGCAGCGCGGTGTGCGAGGGCTTGTCGGGATGCTGCAGCGTACAATTGACGTAGACGGCCCTGAGATCTGAAAAATCGGTCTCGTTCTGCTCGCAAAGCGTGGTTTGTCGTTCATTCGAATCCATCGGTATTCCTCCTCAAGCCAGCGAATCGACGGCCTCCCGGGTGGTCAGGGCCTCACTGGCGATGAATTTGAAGTTGACCACGGCGGCCTGATACCCATCACCAAGCTCCGGATCGATGGCGGCTGCGGTGGCATCCGTCACTACAAACACCTCGAAGCCCTGTTCCACCAGATCACGCATGTGCGACTCGACACACAGGTTTGCCGACATTCCGGCCAGAACCACCTTGCTGATCCCGTGTTTGCGAAGATTGAGTGCCAGGTCGTTGTTCTGGGGGCCGTAGATCTTGTGCGGGCTGACCACGATGGTATTGCTATGGTTCAGCAGCGGCTTGAGCCGCTCCAGCCAGTCGGCGCCGGAGCCTTCGAATTCGGTCAGATCCAGCGGTCCACGGCGGGCGAACATGCCGATCTCATGCATTTTTTTCTCAAGGGTGCCACCGAACTGCCATTCCTGGTCGGCTGGATAATAGTAGTGCGGAGACACAAAAGTCCGATAGCCGCCGTCGCGGGCGGCGGTCAACAAGGCTTCGAGGTTGGCGATGGTGTTGTTTTCGCGAACGCTGTCGCCAACCAGGCCCCAGGCGGCGCCGTCTTCGCTAAGAAAATCGTTCTGGGGGTCAGTCACGACCAGTGCGGTGGTTCTGTTGTCGATGTTCATTGTTCGCTCCTTGATGTCTACTTTGAAGCTTGAGAGTGACCCGCGCCCTGCCGGACAGGTGTTTTGCGTTCAGCCGTCTTGCGTGCGACCGAAACATAGACCCAGCCCAGAACAGCGCCGTAGACAACATGGGCGAAAATTGGAATCCAGCCGCGTGCCATGGCAAACCATGGAAATATCGCGGTCATACCGTAGAAACTGACCAGGTACACGACGAGGCCGAAAACGACGCCCAGGCCAATTGCCATTCCCATGGCGCGGCCGCGGGCGATGAACGCGAACACGAATGCGAAGACCACGGACAGCCCGAAATGGATCGCCATCGCCACCATCATGATGACGGTATCGAAGTTTGCAGGCGGCGGTAACACGCCTTTACCCATTCCGATGGCAGCGATCATGCGCGGCGGGCCCCAAGGGCTGCCCCCCATGAATACCGGCACCAGGATCATTTCCAGCATCATGAATACGATACCGGCGACGACGGCAGCCGCGAGCGCGGCTTTGGCACTGACTTGCGATGTAGCTACAGCATGGTCGTGCATGTTCTTCTCCCTGGTTGGCTCCAGCGCTCCAAGCTGATCACTACGCATCAGCAAGACCGCCATAGCATTATCTCCACGACCAATTTAAGAAATTACGACCGCCGCGTCTGTGCGTTGCCGAACTGATCGGAAAAGACAGCGGCAACTCCAGAGCGGCGTAAGTGTTCGTTATCAAACAGACCCTTCGCGTCCCAATACCTGATTATTCGCTGGACCAGACAGTTGCTCTGACCTGGCGGTTAAATGGACTTTCTCCCCGAAGCCATTCTGCTCGGGACACTTGCTAATGATCTTTCTCGTGGTTTCACTGGCAGGGCCATTGGCGGCTTGGTGGGTTTTGCGTTCCTGTTTTCAAGCGAGTCGGCCCTCGCGATGATCGTGCTGTTCTGCAGTGGTGGTATTGTGTATCTGATCTTCGAGGATATTGCGCCGGAGGCCCATAGCAAGCGGGACAGTTTCCCTGCTATGGGCGCAGTCGCGGGTTTCCTGCTCGGTCTGATGGGGACAATGATGATCCATTGAGTGAGCCCTGATAACGCCAGGCTAGGCGGGCATGCGTTTGTGCTCAACGCGGGATCAGAAAATCCAGAATCAGGTCGCCAATTTCCCCAGGTTTTTCCTCCAGCAGAAAGTGGCCGACATCGTCAATGACGGTAAGTCTGGCGTTAGGTATCGCCTGTTCCAGACGAAGGCCATATTCCGGTTTCTGGAATGGGTCCTTCTCTCCCCAGATAATCAACGTGGACTGCGGTAACTGTGGGAGCGCGTCGGATATAGCAAGGGTGTATTCGCTGTTCAGCCGCCGCAGGTTCCGGAAAAAGGCCTGTTTTCCTTTTTCCGTGGACCAGGGTTTCGTGTAGAGCTCAATGACCGACTTGGTCATGACCTGCGGGTCGACAACGCCTTTTGGCAGGAAGCCGCGAATCATCTCGACGAAATCATCAAGTGCCATGTCAGCCTCGGCTCCGGGTTTCTGCAAAGGCTCGAACTCCGGAATTGGCCATGAGTCGAAGCAGATGCTGTCGATCAGCACTAATTGATCGACGCGCTCGGGTTTTTCGACCGCCATGAGCTGTGCCACCCCACCACCAATGTCGTGGGCGACCACATGGGCCAGCCGGATACCCAGTGAATCGAGGAGTCCGAACAGAATGCGTCGCTGGGCGTTGATTGAAACATCGGCGCTTTCGGGCATCTCCGATTGGCCATAATTGAGAAGGTCTGGCGCAATAACGCGAAAATGTTTCGACAGCACCGGAATGACTTCGCGCCACATCAGGCCATTGCTCGGGATACCATGGATCAGCAGCAGGGGTGCCCCCTCGCCTTCATCAATGTAGGCAATTCGATGTCCATCAACTCGGGTGAACTGCTGATGGGTTTACCGGACGTGTATGGACTCCTCCTCTATTGCAAGCACTTTGTTCGATCGCGATAAGGTACGACTGCCTACGTGTATCCGGTCTCTGTAATGATGCCGTTTCGTAGGCATCGGACCCTGATGGGCTATTCGCATGCTGGTTCCCAAACGCTTACACGAGCTTTAAGCTCTCCGTCCGGCAGGGGTTTCCCAGCATCGGTTCTACCTGTTCGCCATCAACCAAACTGCTCTGCAATCGTGGTGGTCTGCTCTTTAAGGCTGTTCGAGGAGCAACTTAATCCTCCTCTTTCCAGTTTATAACGCTGCGGCTGCCAGCCTTGGGTCATATTCCATATCGTGGCGAACCAAAGCCCAGGCCATTCGTGCCGTTTTGTTCGCTAACGCGACAATGGAAACGTTGACATGCTTTCGAGCCCTTAACCCTTTGATCCACTGACTTAAGTTGTCGTCCTTTTCACCTACGTGGCAGAGCACGGACCGAGCACCATGAACGAGCAGTTTCCTCAGGTAACTGTCGCCTCGCTTGCTAATGCCGAGTAGGCGGTCTCGCCCACCGGTGCTGTGCTGCCTCGGTGTCAGTCCTAATGAAGCGGCAAAGTCGCGCCCTTTACGGAAGGCTTCTCCGTTCCCCAGTGCCCCCGCTAAAGCGCTAGCCGTCATGGGCCCCACACCACGCAATGTCATTAACTTGCTTGCGATGGGGTCTTGTTGAACGCTCTGAGAAATCCTTTCATCCAGTGACGTGATCCGATCGTCGAGGTGACGAAGATCTTCAGCTAATCCATTTAAAAGGCAACGAAAAGCATCCGTCAGCCCATTGTCCGCACCTTCCAGCCAGCAGGGTAGCGCTTTGCGCAATTCCTGTATGCCAACAGGCGCAACGATGCCATATTCACCCACGAGGCCTCGAATCTGGTTGGCTTTGGCTGTTCGTTGACCCACCAGCTCTTCCCGAATCCGGTGCATCGCCTGGATGTCTTGCTGAGCCACCGTTTTAACCGATACAAATCTCATGTGGGGGCGACTCATTGCTTCACAGATGGCGGCGGCATCGACTCGATCATTTTTGTTGCTTTTTACATACGGCTTAACAAACTGCGCAGCAATCAACTTCACATGATATCCGCGAGCCTGTAGCTCTCGCGCCCAGTGATGAACGGACGCGCAGGCTTCAATGCCAACCTCAGCCCCTGCGGGTACTCGCTTGCATAAAGCATCCAGCCATTTCTGGCGGGAGTATTTACCCGTCCAGAGAACCTGATCATGACGATCAACGCCGTGAACATGAAAAACGGATTTTGCGATATCGACGCCAACTCGAATAATGGTCATTTAGGCTACTCCTCATCCTCAAGATGATCGTTTGACTCACTCATTATTATGGCGCGTTAACGCCGGAGTGGGGTGAGGAGGAGTCCATCCCATTGCTTACGAAATACCGGCCTGAGTGGCCCTCATCGGGCTTTAAGAGCCTGGCGGACGCCCGGCGCTGGGGGGGGTGGACGGCTTCGTGAACTGGTACAACACCGAGCACAAGCACAGCAAGCTGCGGTTCGTGACACCGGAAGAGCGACATGAAGGCAAGGATGTGGCGATCCTGGCACAACGTCAGCGGGTGTTGGAACAGGCCAGAGAACGAACTCCTGGCCGCTGGGGAACACGTTCGATTAGAAACTGTGAACCGGTAGGGCCAACGACGCTGAATCCGGAAAAAGCGGTTGTGGAAAAAGACGCAGCTTAGACGGAAAAACAGTGCCAACTATCTTGAAAAACACCGAAAGCAACGCTCCTCAAAAAAACGTTTCCATTTCTTAAGAAGATGGTAAATGGAGGGCGCAAAAAAAGCGTTTGTTATTTTGCGTTTCCTCCGTAAACATCTAACACCCTAATTTTACTAACTCACTCACTCAAAACGTTTTTCGCATATTCCTGATCCGTATTTAAAGTCTATGCCACGCAAGAAATGTATCCGCTAAGTTGGGTTTACTACCTGACGTTTATATTTCTTGCCGCGTTCGTGTTCCTGAACATGATGATTGGCGCCATTCTGGAAGTGATGAGCGAAGAGCAGAATACCCGTCAAACCGAGCAAGCTCATAATGAACGGGACGAACTGATGCAAAAGCTGCAAGCCGTGCAAAATCAGATAAGCGAGCTGTCACAGCAGATTGCAGATAAAAGATAGGCAGGGCAAGACCTAGTCGTGCTGCGGGCATAGGGACTGGTCGCGCCGCGGGCATAATGACCAGCCCGCAGCGTGACCGAACAGCGTTAGGAGAAGAGTATCGGTTTTGCAGTCGCCAAGTGGAATATTGCGGCTATCTGAACCAGTGCAAGCACCGCTGCCACGATGC
>Ga0314774_1002071_pt1 | contig 11791 bp, 5 predicted proteins | sample MetaGCBIA2018_FD_204515 | JGI IMG/M metagenome (GOLD analysis project Ga0314774, IMG submission 204515) | Cryopeg brine microbial communities from Beaufort Sea near Barrow, Alaska, United States - CBIA 2018 | ecosystem: Environmental > Aquatic > Marine > Coastal | place: USA: Alaska | collected... | reverse complement strand
CTCTGTAGCTAATTGCGTATCAATAAAGAATTTTTCAGCTCCAGGGAATGCCCACGGAGAATCCCGAGACGCACGAGGCCTGAATCCTGGGGTGTCACCCGGGTCGCTCATATTCCGGATAAAGAGTGAATCATCAGGATACCGAAGGTGCATTTCTGTCTCAAAATGACCATAGTTCATCATCCTGGATCCTAGATTGTTACCAATAAGAACCACGTGAGATTGTTTTTTAATCTTTAAAGGGGGGTCTGTTTGAATGAATTTTGACACGCCAAATCCTATTATGATTACACCAAGGATTATAAGGATTGTTTTTATATTCATTTTTATTAAATTAGAATGTTAATGAAGATATGTTAAAGTTCTGTGATTAAATAACGAAAACTATCCTGAACTGTGCTGTTTGTATGTAAAATAATCTATAATGATAACAAGGAATTGCCATTTCTATTATCATAATCGATTAATTCACCCTTCCATAAACCGTCAACATCGATTGTTATCGCCAGTACCTACAGGTCTTAATGAGCTATTTAACATTTTTTTTTTGGTGGAAATAAAAAATTTGCAATTCATTGAAGAAATAGACTAACTTCTTATATCACCTCATACGTGTCAATTACATGAATCTTATCGATCAATTATGTATTAAAAAAAAGACACTATCCTACCATGGATAATGGAAAATAGTGTCTCTGCTTCATATTTTTAGTCTAACGGAATAACCACTATAGATTATCGGTTATTTAAAAATTTTCGACTTAGTATCCCGGATTTTGGGTAAGCTTGTCATTATTCTGAATTTCAGCCGTTGGAATCGGAAACAAAAGTTCTCTAGCTGTTAGAGCCTTGCTCGGCAAATATGAGAAGTTGTGCCCAACGAAATCCTCTAATTCATCCGTTTCGAGGTTATATGCCTTTCTCCAACGCACCATATCATACCAAGTCTTGTTTTCAAAACTCAATTCGCGAATTCTTTCGATTCGTACTTCATTTCTAAAGGCATCTTGCGAAAGCCCTGCCAAATCAGGTAGTTCGGCACGACGTCTTATTTGGTTTATTGCATCATATGCCTCAGAAGTGGGCCCTCCTTGAGCTTCATTCAAAGCTTCCGCATAGATTAAAAGTACATCAGCATACCGGTAAATAGTCCAATTTAAGTCTGATTGAGCACTCTCTAAGTTGGCCTGAATGTCAAAAAGTTTGTATAGGTAGGGTGCTTCTAAATTGATAGAGTCAGTACGATCGGCATTCAACGAATAGCTCGTAAAATAGAATTCTTTTTCTTCGGCCCTTTTGTCTCCCTCTTCATAGGAATTAACAAATTCATTGGTAGAAAAAATACCGTCCGTCTGGGCAGAATAGGCCGAAATACCCAAATTATAAGGTAAAATACCAGGTTGCCAATTTCCGGGTTGAATATTGGCCGCGAATTGGGTCGTAAAAATAAATTCACCTGTATTTTTGGTTGCTGGATTATGTAGGTCATCATACGAATCGAATAGTCTGAAATCCCCCGAATCAATAACCTCTTTCGCTTTATCGGCTGCCAGCTGGTGGTATCCCGTTTTTTGAAGCGGATAGCCCGCCATGGTCAAATAAACATCGGCTAAAAGCGTTTTTACGGCACCCTTAGAAACCCGGCCTGAAATATATCTCCAAGACAGCCCTGCATTTTCGGCATCCGTTAAATCGCTGACGATTAAATCATATACTGCTTCAGGAGAAGCTTGTTCCGGATATAATTGTTCTGAACCCAGATCGACCGGTGAAGTTATAAGCGGGATGTGACCAAACATTCTAACTAAGCCAAAATAGTAATATGCCCTTAAAAACTTTGCCTCACCCAAATATTTTTGTTTTTCCGTCTCACTCATGTCTATTTCAGGGATTTTTTCAATGGCTAAGTTGGCCCTTGAAATACCTAAATAATATTGGATCCAGAAGCTCCGTCCATATCCATTGTCTGAATTATTAATCAAATCCTTGACCAAGTAAATATCTATAGCCTGTCCCAACGAGGTGTTTGCAAAACCCGTGGCAAACTCAAGCATCATCCATGGGCCTCCTCCAAATCCGCTATTTGGGATAGCTTTTAATTTCAATACGCCAACCTTGATCATCGGTCAAGTGCCAATGAAAACGGTTTAGTTTTGATTCGGCCATGAAATCAATCGTTTTTTTTACTTCTTATTTGTCAAAAAAATGACGGGAAACATCCAGCATATAACCTCTCCAATCAAAAGCCGGTGCATCTTTAATTCTTACCGCGGGCACTCCCCATGCAATATTGGTTTGGTTTTCGCTAGCATAAAAAGATATTGGAAGTAGTTGTTTTAAACTTTCCATAGCATAAAAAAACCCAGAGCCCGTTGCTGCTTTTACTTGAATAATGGTAGTGGTCACGTTTAATGTATAGCCTTCTGCCTCCAATGTGCTATCGGTGGTAAATGTTATATCGCCTTCTTTTCCAATGCTTACTGATGGCTTCCATCCGGATACTACTTCAAATTGTCTAAAAAATCGATTAGCAATATTCGCTTGTTCCTCATTTTCAACGGAAATTGTAGTATTGTCATCAATTACAAAATATCCTTCTCCAGCTGTTTGTTCTAAAGGTTTAGGAATGATGGCTATTTCTCCTATTTGCAATTCTTTTTAGGTAGTGCATGCGCTCAATATTATAAGGGCAATAACACTGATCAGGATTATTTTATTCATAATTAAATTGAATTTCATTTTCATAGTTATTCAAATAGTCTCAAAAGAATATACATCACCCAAGAATTTTTGATTTAGAATTAATATCCTAAAAGTTATCTCTAAACTATTCCCATATATAACCTCAATTATTTTTTTTCACCATTAGCTGCAGTCACTTTTATTATTCCTTTCATCGTTCTCCAATGACCGGGGAAAGAACAAATGAAGGGATATTCCCCTGGCACATCTGGGGCTTTGAATTCTAATTTAAAGCTTTTTCCGGAACCAACGAGAGGCGTAGCAAATAATACTTCAGGTATGTCGGGTACGAAGTTTTTCTCATATCCATCTGCCAAACTAGCCATTTTATCTGCCGCATTACCAACCTTCTCGATACTACCCGGTTTAGTAATCACTACATTATGAGGCATTTGATCAGGATTCTCAAAAATAAGAGATATGGATTCTCCCGCAGATATTGCAAAGACATTTTTGTCGAACAACATCTTTCCCGGTAGGGTGGCTAATCGAATTACTTTTTCTTGATTTGATTCAGAATTCTGCGAATTCTCTACATTTTCAGATTCAGTAGTCTTCCTTTCGAGACGTTTTCTGAAATGCTCTACAGCAGTTACATCTGATAAGGCTTTATAATCTTCCTGTGAAAATGCTTTATAGGAGAATGAATTGAATTGGGGATCCCCTTTTAACCACCCAGGTAGATCTAATGCCTCTTGTTCAGCAAAGGGCTGAAGTAAGCGATTCGCCTTTTCGGGCTCGTTTGCAAGAAAATTTTTATTTTTTTGAAACATTTCCATCCAAACGGGCTTCAGATGTTTCAACGATTCCTCCAGAGCATAATCTATGTAATCATCTGTAGGGAGTTCCGTAGTCCCAAGCAAGGCTTCTACTACAGCTTCTGATTCGAAATGACTTAATGCTATTATTGCTTCCACTCGCACCCTGGGACTTTGATCCTGAGACATAGCGATGAGCTTCTTCTCTGCGTCCTCTATTCGTTTTCTCCAATAAAACAAAACTCTCGTAGCAGCTGCCCTTACATGATAATCATCGCTTTTTAATAGGTCTTCTAGTAAACCTTCATTTGGATGATCGAACTGTTGGTAAACCCAAAGCCCCTCTAGTTTATGATGTTCATGCATGGGATCTTCGGGATTTAATGCTGATATCCATTCTTTAATTGCGGGAATAACTTGGTTATCGGGAAACTCTCTTAGCTGAATTCTTGCTCTATATCTTGTTCTATCTTCATAAACCTTTAACTGGTCCAGCAGCTGATCAATTTCAAGTTCAGTAAGATCGACCGCCTTCAAAGCGTCTTTATTTTTGTAGGTGATTCTCCATATTCTGCCGTGGGTATGGTCCCTAAGGGAATCCCGGAAGTTTTGCTCTCCATGTTGTATAATGGGATTATACCAATCGAGCACATATAAGGCTCCGTCAGGCCCGAATTTTAAATCAACAGGTCTGAAATTCGGGTCTTTTGATTGCAGCAAAGGTTCTGTTGCATGAGCTATAACACCACTCCCGTCCTCGGACATCTCATGCTGTGTAATGCCCTGAAACCCTATAAAAGTGTTGAAAAGTACATTTCCTTGTGCACTCTCTGGAAATTGCCTACTTGAGATGATTTCTATACCACAGGTTTTGGGATCTATCGGCAAAGTAAGAAAATCCTTCATTTCCTTATGTTTTTTAGGATAATCGATGGCCACAGTAAGAGGCGGTGCGAAATAATTCTTACCGGTAGATACGTCCGCTATTAAATGCGTACCATCTCGAGTAAATGTATTGCCCCATGGATTCGCATAGGGATAGGAAATGTAGGGCTCCAATTTCATAGTACGGGGCTCGTACCTCCAGGTCGCTCCGCTTACTGCCCTCCTAGGACCATAGGGCGTTTCTACCTGGGAATGTAGAAAAGTGCCTTCGTGAAAATATAAGGCGCCATCCGGACCCCACGTATAATTGCTTATAGCATGATGTGCATCTTCAGTACCAAAACCGCTGAGGATAATTTTCTTGGAATCTGCTCGGTCGTTTCCATCAGTATCTTCTAAAAATACTAAATTCGGTGCTTGTGTTACGTATGCACCGCCATCACCCAATGCAAATCCCAGAGGGAGATACAGACTATCTGCAAATACTTTATGCTTATCGGCTTTTCCATCATTATTTGTATCCTCCAAAACAATGATCTTATCATTAGGAGAGCTACCTGGGTTATAATGTGGGTACGTTGGCATGGTTCCTACCCACAACCTTCCTTGGGGATCAAAGTCAAAGGACACAGGATTAGAAATTGGAAAATCTATTTCAGAAGCGAACAAATTTATTTGATAACCCTCCTGCAGCACAAACTGTGACTTTTCCTTTTCAGGAGATGATATACCAGAATAATTTTTAAGAACATCGTAATCCTTTTCTCTGGGATTATTGATTATGCTCGAGATATATTCCATATCTGGTCCAGAAATGTTAGTACTTCCTTTCCAGATAGCACTATCTAGCCTCGTAACCATTCTATCAATTTTCGACAATTCAGAGGGAAGAGATTCCCCTCCAGCCCAATCTCTCCGCCTGCCATAGATATATTCCCCGTTCTCCGCCCTAAATTTATAAAAGAAATGTTGATTCTTGATGTCTATCGCTTCTCTTAGGGCAACCAATTGGGAATCTGGATTCCAGGAAGAAACAGGAAATCCCAAAGCCTTTGCTATTATTTCACTTACTTTTTCATATCCTTTTCGGTTCAAATGAATACCATTGCTAGTTAATGAATCTGAATTACTTTTCATTAATTCACGAGTGGGTTCATATAAGTCTATAAAAGGAACCTCCAAACTTTCTGCCACTTCCTCCATAGTCTCAGTGTACAGCTTAAGATTTTTATTATGAACAGTCGGATCCGGCAGAAACCCTCCCAAATCTTCGTGAGCTATAGGTGAAATCAATACTATTTCTGGTGATCTCCTCCCGTTGAATTTTTGCTGCTGAAGGTGAGAAAGGAATTCAGTTAGATCTTGTTTAAAAACTTCGAGACTATCTGGACCATCAAAAGCTTCATTTAATCCAAAAGCAGCAAAAATAACATCTGCCTTCTGTTGCTGCAGATGTTCATCAAGTGTACCAAAATTTACTGGTCTCGGTCTTAGATTTACTTCATCAGCGCTCCACCCAAGATTCCTTACCGTAAGCTCACGTTCGGGAAAGCTTTTATATAAAAGCGTCTCCAAGTAATTATGATCCTGAAGCTTTACAGCAAAAGTATTGCCCAAGAAAATTATATTGCTTTTTTGTTCTGGATCTAATTGGTGTACCACATCTTTTTCCCCGCAAGAAAGAAATAATGAAAATAACACCGGAATTAAAAGCTTTGGATATTTTATGTTCATGATTATAAGTTTTAATAATTTCATATTTTGCCAATGCAAGTTTAGACGGACTATCTTTTTAAATATTAAGTTTTTCCCCATATTTTAGATTCTATTTTACCCAATCTTCCATTTTCATCCAATAAAGACATCTCCCGAACCACTCATCAAATGGTGGAGCAGTAAGAAATCCATGCTCCCCCTTTCCATACAAGTGTAATTCAACAGGTACACCATTTCTTTGTAAGGCTTTAAAAAAAAACAAGCTATTCTTTGGAGACACAACACTATCTGTCGTTGTATGCACTAAAAATGTAGAAGGGGTTCTATTGTTTACTTGAAGCTCATTTGAATAAAATTTAATCTTGATTTCCGAGGGTGAGAGGCCGAGAAGGTTATTTCTAGAGCCCAAATGTCCAATGCTATCCGTAAAACTGATTACAGGATTAATCAATAGCATAAAATCAGGACGCAGACTGATATTTTTCTTGTTCTCAATAAAGGCATGATCAAAATGTGTTCCAACAGTTGCCGCTAGATGACCTCCAGCGGAGAATCCCATAATTCCAATACTATGAGTATTAATATTCCATTCTGATGCCCTCTGCCGCACTATTTTAATGGCTTCTTGGGCATCCTGTAAAGGACCAATGGATTTATCAAGCATAATCCTGTCATTGGGTAGCCGGTATTTTAGAACAAATGCTGCAACTCCTACTCTATTAAAGGCTTCAGCTATCCTGCGACCCTCCCTATAAATCAACAGCGCATGATATCCTCCGCCAGGGACTATAATAACAGCTGTACCCGTGGATCGCTCCTCTGGTGGGAGGAAAACAATTAGTTTAGGTATAGAAATATTAGTGACAACAGTATCAACTAATTTATTAAATATTTTTTCCTCCTTGTCCGGAACTGATTTTGAATTCGGAATATTATCACCATATAGCGATATCACCTGTTGAGAAAAACCAGTTCCGGTACAAAAGAGAAAAATATAAAAAAAGAAACTAAATCTTATTTTGTTCATGTGTTCATGAGTTCATGCAATTTATTCCTTGATTTCGAATTTTCTAATATTACCACCCTGGATTTTGTTCCAGATTAGGGTTTTTCTCAATTTCCCGTTGAGGAATAGGCATAAAATACATCTTTTCCTGAAATACATATGGCCCCTGCGTCAACGGCTTCGTTTCATAGGTATAGGAATCATCGGCTTGTGGCGTAATATACATGGCATGGAAAAATTTTCCGTCAAGTTTCTCAATAGCTGTTTTCCACCTTCTTAAGTCCCAGTATCTTTTCTGTTCAAAAGCCAGCTCAATATACCTTTCATGTCTTATTGTCTCCCTCATTTCTTCCTTACTAAGTCCTGGAGACAACTGGTAGGGTTCAAGTCCTGCTCTCTGACGAATTCTTTGAACTGCATTATAAATACTTGGATCAGGACCGGCGGCCTCGTTCTGGGCTTCGGCATAATTCAGTAACACTTCAGCAAAACGGAGTTCGATCCAATTTTGGTCACTTCCGGTATTACCAAAATACTCTTGGTTAGTCTCATCGGTTCCCTTTCTCATAAGATATCCGGTTATGGTCGCATAGGGAGTATTGATACCATCTATGGGAGCCTCCACGTGCATATATACCGGTAAACCTTGGAAGCCAAACGTAGAACCGTTGACGATTAATGTCTCATAAAATCTTGGTTCTCGATTCAGGTATGGATTGGCAGGGTCATATCCTGAATCAGGTTCAGTTATGGCTTTTCCGTTCTTCATTTCAAAAGCGTCCACAAATTCTTGTACGGGACTTCGAGCAACGGCAGAATTTTTGGACCTTGAATCTGGTTGATGCCAAGAATCCCAACCATGTTGCCTAAAAGGCTTCTGAAATTGTACACTAAAAATTTCTTCTTCATTATTTTTATCCAACATAATTCTCCTGAAGTTATCATGTAGGTTATAAACATTTTCATCAATGACCTCCTTATTGATGGCCGCAGCTTTCTCCCATCGGGTTATATCATTGTCCTCATTATACAATGGACTTGCATAGTATAACCAAACCCTACCTAAATATGCCTTCGCCGAATATTTGTTAGGTCTTCCTACATCAATGGCGCGACTACCATAAGTTACCGGCAATAATTCGATTGCCTCTTCAAGTTCCCTAATAACAAATTGAAAAGATTCATCCAATGTCTGTCGCTCCACAAATAAATCATCGGTTAGTTCCTGCGGCTCAGTTATTATTGGCACTCCTCCATATCTTTTTATCATTTTAAAGTACTGCAAGGCACGGAGAAATTTCACCTGTCCTTTATACGCAGCCTTTTGATCATCATCTATCAGAGTTCCATCAATTTTATCTAAGAACGTATTAGTCCTCCGTATGGCATCATACGGCCAATATTCCATAGGATTTGAATCAGCCATCCATTGTCCCTCTACCACATTTCGAGGAGCTCCTCCCCAGAAACTTCTAGATTCATCAGTGATATTATCATATAAATGAAAGTCGAACGACGGCACATCAAGATACATATTGTTTAAGAACAACTCCATTAAAGCTGGATCTTCAAAAATCTTCTCTTCGGCAATCGCATCTGTAGCTTCACGCTCTAAAAACTCCTGTTCACAAGATGCTGTTGTACATAGTACAATAACGGATAGAATGATGGTATATATTTTTTTCATAATTATAATTGTTTAAATTAGAAGCTAAGGTTAACCCCTAGATTGAATGTGCGTTGCTGGGGATAATATGCGCCATTAGAACCCTGCATCTCAGGATCAAACATTTTCATTTTACTCATAGTAAAAAGATTAGAGCCAGCGAGATAAAATCTCAAATGATCCAGACTTAGTGCATTTATAATACCACTAGGCATAGTATAACCAATGTTTACTGATTTTAAACGGATGTAGCTGGCATCACGTAAATATAAGCTGGAAGTCAACGAATTATTTGGATGGTAACCTTCCCATGGCCTTGGATACGCAGCATCTCGATTTTCAGGTGTCCAATAGTCTAGCAGGGCAGAATACATATTATTTGAACCACCATTTAAAAAATCTCTCGCCGCTCCATTCAGCATACGATTAACTTTTGCTGCCCCTTGAAATAGCACCGCTAAATCAAAACCTTTAAAAGAACCCCCGAAGGATAACCCTCCCAGTACCTTTGGTATACTGTTATTCATGGAGATAATCTCTTGATCATTGGCATCCACAGTTCCATCACCATTAATATCTGCATATTTCACATCTCCAGCAGTTTGTCCACCATTAAACTGAGGCAAATAAGCATCGACTTCCTCTTCTGATTGAAAATAGCCAATCGTTTTGTACCCTGTTCTAAAACCAAGGGTACGACCTGTCTGGAGTAGGTAATCGGGTATATTAGCAGGTTCATCCAAAATAATTACTTCATTTTTAGAAAAACTGGCATTGGCTCTCACATAATAATATAACTCTCCAATAGTATTTTTATGTGAAAGAGATAGCTCTATCCCTTTATTATCTACTATAGCATAATTTTCGGCAGGCAATGTAGCTCCCAATGTAGAGGGGATAGAACGGATACGCTGTAATAGTATGTTGGAGGTCCTTTTATAAAAGACATCTCCTTCAAATCTCAATTTTCCATTCCACATTGAAGTCTCCAATCCTAAATCAGTTATATTAGCGGTCTCCCAAGTGACATTAGGATTGGGTAATACTCCCGGAGTGATGGTCGAAAGACCTTCACTACCGCTAACTACGACTCCCGCGGGAGTATATGTCTGACTATATTGAAATGTTGGAGTTCTTCCATTGTATACATTACGGTCATTTCCAACCTCCCCATAAGACACTCTAAACTTTAAATTGTCTATAAAATCAAGCTTAGAATTATTTTGTATAAAAGCCTCTTCGTCTATTCTCCATCCAGCTGAAATAGCCGGAAAGTTCCCGTATTTATTTGAATATGGGAACGCGACCGAACCATCTCTACGAAAGGATGCGCCAAATAAATATCGTTTTTTATACGCATAATTAATTCTTGCTACAAAACCACGTCTGGCATCAACAAAAGAGCCTCCATTGGCATCTTTCTCACTCTCACCACCCCAAAAGAGCTCATCTAGACCCTCTGCCGGAAAATTAGTTCTGAAACCATTGAAATTATTCGCTTTGGCTTCAAACTGCTCAAAAAGGACTAATGCATCTACATCGTGATTCTTAAAACTATGTTTATAATTTGCAGATGCATTTAAAGTAGTAGTAACATATTCCGAAAACGCTTGATTGAGTCCTATTTTACCATTATATCCACCATTAGGGTAAATTTCCAAAGTATTTCCCGCTTCATCCTGTCTGTTCATGAAAATTGGGACGTTATAATGCTTATTGTTGTTGTCTTCTCTTCCAAAAGACGCTCTCCCTGATAAGGATAACCCTTTGACTGTTGGAATCTCTTGTGTAATGGAAAGAGTAGTTTGAAGCTCGTTTGCTTTATTGTGGCTATATCCAGTTTTTGTCATTTCAACTGGATGATTTTCAACTGTATAGTAAACAGTCCCATCAGGATTATAAGGGAGGTCGAGCGGATAGCTAGCCACAGCCTCTCTAAATATCTGACCAGAAGAATATGCACTTCCGTTTTGGAGCCGTCTATTGGCATCAATAGACGCAGAAATAGTAAGATTATCATTAATATTTGCATCTACATTTGATCGGATAGAATATTTTTTGAAATTGATATTATCGTACATTCCATCCTGGTCCATATGACCTAACGAAAGGTAATATTTGATAGCATCAGAGCCTCCTCTTACACTTATATTCTGCTGAATTTGTAGAGGATTGTCCTTAAAAGTCAGATTGTACCAATCTGTTCCAGGTATTCTCCCCAACCTTATATCTTCCATAATTTCTTCAGAATATGGTATGGTAGGGTTACCTAAGTTTTCAGAAGCCTGATTTTTAGTAATTGCATATTCATATGCATTCATCACATCTGGGTATTGAGTTGGTTGCTGTACACCAACAAAACTGTTATAACTAAAAACAGGTTTACCACTTATGCCTCTTTTAGTAGTTATTAATATTACTCCATTAGCTGCTCTTGAACCATACACAGCTGTTGCCGATGCGTCTTTTAAAATAGAAATACTTTCTATTTCATTGGGATTTATAAATTCAAACCCTCTTTCTATTCCATCTACAAGAACCAATGTACTATTGTCGCCCATTGTACTTACACCCCTAATTGAAATTTGTGAACCTGAACCAGGTTCGCCGGTCATGTTTACAGCAGTTAATCCGGGAAGTAACCCAACTAAAGAATTACTGATATTCGTCATTGGTGCTTCTGCTACTCGTTCTCCGGTTATTGAAGAAACCGCGCTAGTCATATCCAATTTCTTCTGTGTACCATATCCTATCACTACTACTTCGTCGAGCGCTGATGCAGAAGGTTCCATAATAACTTCCAAATTTGTCCGTCCATCAACTTCAATTTTAGTTACGACATAGCCTACATAGCTAAATTGGAGAACTGCATCTGGTGGCGCATCAATTACAAACTCACCATCAAAATTGGTGACCACCCCATTGGATGTGCCCACTTGGATGATGTTGACCCCTGGCATAGGAATTCCTGTATCATCGATTACCTTACCCTCGACAACGATATCGTTCTCTTGGGCA
>Ga0314774_1002070_pt1 | contig 11795 bp, 10 predicted proteins | sample MetaGCBIA2018_FD_204515 | JGI IMG/M metagenome (GOLD analysis project Ga0314774, IMG submission 204515) | Cryopeg brine microbial communities from Beaufort Sea near Barrow, Alaska, United States - CBIA 2018 | ecosystem: Environmental > Aquatic > Marine > Coastal | place: USA: Alaska | collected... | reverse complement strand
AGTTGCCATTTCGCGCCAAAGGTGATATTGTAATTTTTTTGCTGAAGTTTATTAAAATAGTCAAAAAGATAACCGCCACTAAAATTCTTCCTTTCCAAATCCGCTTCATTGACAATTGTAAAAAAAGCATCTGCAACATCAGCGATTTCCTTTTCTCTCAATTGCATTTGAGATCTTAATTTTATCGAAAAATCTTTAAAATCCTCAAGGGTCTTTCCTTTTAATAAGCGGATATATTTCTGGTGATTTTCATTGGTTAGCAAGCCGGCGAATTTGAACAGGTCCCTGGCAATGTCCCAATTTTTATCATCATCGGCTTTAGAAAGTGTGTAATCCAGCAAAACCTTTGTGAGTATTTTATCCTCCCCCGCCCTGTCAATTAAGCGGTCCACTGCTTCCTGTAAGACCAAACTGATGTTTAATTCTACCTCAAAATTTACCGGAATGCCGAGATCTTTTGCAAATGTCCGGATTATTTTATGCGTAAACCGGTCTATGGTAGAAATGTCAAAGGCCGCGTAATTATGAAGTATGCTTTTAAGGATTTCCCGGGATTTTTTTTGGATTACCACTTGAGTAAAACCTGTTTCCAAAACAAGAGTATCCATTAAAGATTGATAATCGGCCGGACATTCTTCGGTAGCTAAAGCATTTAAATTCGCAATCACCCGCGATTTCATTTCTGCTACCGCTTTATTTGTAAAAGTGATCGCCAGGATATTTTTATAGGCATCTTTTGTTTTCGATCTCAAAAGCAGGAGCAAATACTCTTTAACAAGGGTAAAGGTTTTTCCGGAACCGGCGGAGGCGTTGTAAACTTTAAAGGTATTTGGGTTTGTCAATTCGTTTTTTTTAAGCGTTCTAATATTTCTGTCCTTCTTTTTCATTTCTGCTAAAAAACAGGGTTATAAAAAAGTAAACTAATGAGGGTTATATTTTTTTAAATTTGGCTGTAAAGTGTCTCATTATAGGAGCTTCCTCCGTAATTATGTAACCGGATTTTGCTTCTTCCCTGGTATCATAAATATTTTTTAATGCCGCAGCAATAAAATCCATGTGATTGTTTGTATAGGTTCTTCGGGGAATTGCAAGGCGTACCAATTCCAGTTCCGGAAACCTGTTTTCACGCGTAATAGGATCCCGATCTGCTAAAACTGTTCCTATTTCAACACCCCGAATTCCACCAATTATGTAAATTTCAATTGCTAAAGCCTGTGCCCTGTATTCTCCCCTTGGAATTTTAGGAACGAATTTATTGGCGTCCAAAAATATGGCATGACCACCAAACGGCTGCTGAACTGGAACCCCATGTTCAGCCAGTTTCTGACCCAAATATGCTACCTGTTCTACCCTGCTTTCCAAATAATCAAATTCGGTTGCTTCATCCAAACCTACAGACAATGCGCCCATATCACGACCATTCATGCCGCCATAAGTAATAAAACCTTCAAACATAATATTGAAAACTGTTGCCTGTTTAAAAACGTCATGATTATTTAAGGCTATAAATCCACCCATATTTACCAAACCATCTTTTTTGGCACTCATTGTCATTCCATCGCCATAGGAAAATACTTCTTTGGCAATTTCTTTTATGGTTTTATTTTCATAACCGGGCTCTCGCTTTTTTATGAAATAGGCATTTTCAGCAAAACGGGCCGCATCAAAATATAATGGAATATGATATTTTTTGCATAAAGCGGAAACCTCTTTTGTGTTTTGCATAGAAACAGGTTGGCCGCCGGCACTGTTGCAGGTAATTGTGAGAACAACAAATGGGATTTTTTCTATTGGATGGCTATTAAAAACGGTTTCCAATTTTTTTAAATCGATATTCCCTTTAAAAGGATGGATAACGGATGTATCAAAGGCTTCGTCAATTGTACAATCCACAGCCTTTGCTTTTCTGAATTCTATATGACCTTTCGTGGTATCAAAATGTGAATTTCCCGGAACAAAGTCCCCTTCTTTTACCAAAACAGAGAACAAAACGTTTTCTGCTGCCCTTCCCTGGTGTGTTGGCAAAAAATATTCAAATCCGGTAATTTTTTTAACGGTATCCTTTAATTTTAAAAAAGAGGAAGAGCCGGCATAACTTTCATCTCCTATCATTATTTCAGCCCATTGTTGATCGCTCATTGCTCCGGTTCCCGAGTCGGTTAGCAGGTCGATAAAAACTTTGTCAGAGTTCAGGTTAAACAAATTATAATCTGCTTTTTCAATCCATTTTAATCGTTGTGCTTGTGTTGAACGTTTAATATGTTCAACCATTTTTATCCTATAAGGTTCTGCATATGGTAATTCCATAATAATGTCTAAAAGTTTAAATTAAGTACTAAAAATTGATTGTAAATCACGACGCTAATTTAAGGTTTGTCAAGGTGGTTTTTTGGCCAATTGATCAAGAATTTCCTTTTTTTGTCGGATTTTTTATTTAAAAAAAGTTTTGGCAATTTAATCTTTAAGTATTTTATAACATAAAAATATTTTTAATGGAAACCTTTATGGCTAAATTTGATCTTATTATAAACTAAAAACACAAGATTATGGCTTTCGAGTTACCAAAACTAAAATACGCCTTTGATGCATTAGAACCACATATAGATGCAAGAACGATGGAAATTCATCACGATAAGCATCATGCGGGATATACCAGTAAATTAAATGATGCTATTGCCGGAACAGATAACGAAGGCAAGACCATTGAAAATATTCTTGAGAATTTAGACAAATCAAATGCCGCTTTAAGAAACAATGGTGGTGGATACTATAACCACGATTTGTATTGGGAAATTATGTCCCCAAATGGAGGAGGAAAACCTGAAGGTGAATTGGCGAAGGCTATAGATGCCGCTTATGGTTCTTTTGACTCATTCAAGGATGAGTTTTCTAAAGCAGGTGCAGGACAATTTGGTTCCGGATGGGCCTGGCTTTGTGCACAAAAAAATGGAAAAGTAGAAATTTGTTCTACACCAAATCAGGATAATCCATTGATGCCCGGTGTAGGTTGTGGCGGAACTCCGGTTTTGGGAATGGATGTTTGGGAGCATGCGTATTACCTAAATTACCAAAATAGACGACCAGATTATATCAATGCTTTTTTTAAAGTTATAGATTGGAAAGAAGTAGCTGCTAAATATGCCAATGCAAAAGGATAACAGCTAAATATATCAGATTAAAAAAAGCTTGCCCGGGAGACCGGGCAAGCTTTTTTTATTTGATTTTTGATCATAAAAAAAGGCGGATAAGAATCCACCTTTTTTTGCCCCAAATCTACCATTAACTTAACCTACTTATGCTATGGCTTTGCTAATGTAAACAAAAACTAAGATCACACAAATACTTTTAGATGAAGTGCACAGAAATTAGTTGAACTACACAATTTTGTAATTTTTTAGTGTTTAAATGTAAAAGGTGCTTAATAAGCCCTGTCTTTATTTCCTTCATAAAAATTGATGAAAGCCTTGTTAACCACCCGATTTCCTCCAAAAGTAGGATAATCTCCTGTAAAATACCAATCACCTAAGTTTTTTGGGCAGGCTATATGCAGATTTTCAACAGTTTGATAAACAATTTTCACCTTGGTTTTTACATCCGGTTCACTCAATAATTCGGCTATTTTATCTGAAATTTCCTGATCCTTAAAAGGTTCGTAGATCTCTTTTACAAAATTTTGAACCACATTATCCTCCATATCAACCTGTTGTTTACATTTTAAGTAAACAGATTCTACAATATGATATTGATTGGTTTCTTTTAGCAATTCCAGAGTAGCCGAAAACGCGATCAAATTTTCCAAACGAGCCATATCAATTCCGTAACAATCAGGATATCGTATTTGAGGTGCTGAGGAAACCACTAACAATTGTTTCGGATTTAGCCTGTCCATCATTTTGATGATACTCTTTTTAAGGGTAGTGCCCCTAACAATGCTGTCATCTATAATTACAAGGTTATCTTCAGGTTTTACAACTCCGTAGGTAATATCGTAAACGTGGGCCACCAAATCGTCACGGCTGCTGTCTTCGGTAATAAATGTTCTTAATTTAACATCTTTTATGGCAATTTTCTCCGTTCTTAAACGTGGGTCTAAAATTTCCTTTAACCTGGCATCGGTCAGGGTTTCTTTTTCAGCCAAAATGGCCCTATTCTTCTGGGCATTCAATTCATCCTGGGCAGCTTCCACCATTCCGTAGAATGAAGTTTCTGCGGTATTTGGGATAAAAGAAAATACGGTGTTCAGAGTGTCGTGGCCAATAGATTTTAATACTTCGGGCATCAATAATCTGCCCAACATTTTTCGCTCTTTGTATATTTCGGCATCACTTCCGCGGGAAAAATAGATGCGTTCAAAAGAACAGGCTTTGCGCTCTAATGGTTCTAAAATTTCATCAATGGAAACCTTTCCATCTTTCTTTGTGATAATGGCGTGTCCCGGCGGTAATTCCATCACCTTCTCAAAAGGAACATTAAAAACGGTTTGAATAACAGGCCGCTCTGAAGCGACAACCACCACTTCATCATCCTGGTAATAATATGCCGGACGAATTCCGGAGGGATCTCTTAGCACGAAGGAATCTCCGTGTCCAAACAAACCTACCATCGCATAGCCGCCATCCCAGTTTTTTGCCGATTTTCGCAAAATTTTTGCCACTTTTAACCTTTCGCCAATTTCAGGAGAAGCGGTCACTTTTGAGAAACCTTCTTTTTTGAGTTTTTTATAGAGTTTCCGGACTTCATCATCCAGGAAATGCCCTATTTTTTCCATTACTGTAACCGTGTCTGTATTTTCCTTTGGATGTTGTCCCAATTCCACTAAATTGTCAAATAACTGAACCGAATTGGTCATATTGAAATTCCCGGCTATAATAAGATTTCGATGCATCCAGTTATTTTGCCGTAAAAACGGATGCACACTTTCAATACTGTTTTTTCCAAAGGTTCCGTAACGCACATGGCCCAGTAACAATTCTCCCACATAGGGAATGTGCTTTTTTTGAAGTGCCACATTCTGGGCATATTCTGGATTCTCAGCGAATTCGGTATTGATGCGCTCATTTATCTGTTGGAAAATATCCTGAATAGGTTGAGCAGCATTGGAACGTAACCGGCTAATATATCTGTCTCCAGGCGCCGTGTCTAACTTAATACTGGCAAACCCGGCACCATCCTGACCACGGTTGTGCTGTTTCTCCATTAGCAGATACATTTTATTTACGCCATAAAATGCAGTACCATATTTTTCTTTGTAGAATTCCAATGGTTTTAAAAGTCGGATATGTGCAATTCCACACTCATGTTTTAAAGCATCACTCATAATAGTTACCTTTCGGCTTCAATAGGGTTAAAAAAATCTTTGAATCAACTACTAAATTCCTGAAATTACTGGGCTTTAGTAGGCCTTAGTTCTAAGTCAAATTGTGTTAAGCTCTTAAATTCCTGCAATCGGGAATCAATTTCATCTTTCCTCAGGTTTTCCATTCTTTCCGTTCCAAATTTTTCAACACAAAAGGAGGCTAAATTGGAACCATAGATTACCGCATTTTTCATATTTTCAAAAGAAATATCCTGGTTTTGGGTTAAATAACCGGTAAATCCTCCTGCAAAGGTGTCTCCTGCTCCGGTAGGGTCAAAAACTTCTTCCAGCGGAAGCGCGGGAGCAAAGAAAATTTGATCTTTGTGGAACAGTAGCGCCCCATGTTCTCCTTTTTTGATCACTACATATTTAGGTCCCATCTTCTCTATTTTTCTCGCAGATTTTAATAAAGAGTGTTCCCCGGTGAGTTGGCGGGCTTCTTCATCATTAATGGTAATAACATCTACTTTTGCGATCACCTTTAGAAGATCATCCAGTGCATTGTCCATCCAAAAATTCATAGTATCAAGAACTGTCAATTTTGGCTTTTTTATTTGTTCAAGGACACTTAATTGTACTAAAGGATGAAGGTTACCTAACATCACGATATCCGCATCCAGATAATCTTTAGGGACTACTGGATTAAAATCTGCCAAAACATTCAATTGGGTTTCAAGTGTATCCCGTGAATTTAGATCGTTGTGATACTTCCCTCTCCAAAAGAAGGTTTTTCCTCCTTTTACAATTTCTATTCCGTCAATATTAATGCCTTTTTTGGTCAGTAAAGAAAGGTGTTCTTCCGGAAAATCATCTCCAACAACCGAAACTATGGCATTGTCAATATTGAATTGAGAAGAAGATAAGCCTATATAAGTGGCGGCACCTCCAAGGATTTTATCGGTTTTACCAAAAGGGGTTTCAATTGCATCGAAGGCTACAGTACCTACTATCAATAATTTGCTCATAATTTTATTTAAAAAATTTGGTGCAAAGATACGTTTTGTTTTAAAAGCGATTGGGTAATTTTGGATTTTTAGCTGGACAGAAATTAGGGGCTTTTACTCCTGTTCAAAACCCTGATCTATCAATAATCGGGGTTGTTTTGAAGCTTCTACGGCAAGAAAATCGCATCGCTCGTTTTGAATATGGTTGTTGTGACCTCTTATCCATTTAAAATCAACCTTATGTTTGCGATATTCAATTAGGAAATCCTTCCACAAATCGGCATTCTTCCTATCTTTAAACCTTTTCTTTTCCCAACCGAAGATCCAACCTTTTTTTACCGAGTCGACCACATATTTAGAATCCGTAAACACCAGAACCTGGGTACCGGGATTTTTAAGTTTTTTCAATGCTTCTATAACCGCAAGCAATTCCATGCGGTTGTTGGTGGTGTGCTTAAAGCCTTTAGAAAATTCTTTTTTATAAGGTTTGCCAACCCATTCCATCACAACACCGTAACCTCCGGGTCCCGGATTTCCTCTTGCTGCACCATCTGTGTAAATGTGAACCTGGGGATTATTCAAGAGGAAGGGTTTTTTAGGATGTTTTCAATAACTTTCGGGAAATGCGTGTATTCCAATTCGTGAATTTTCTCTGCCAGTCCCGAAGGAGTTTCGTTTGGGCTTACAGGAATTGAAGTTTGAAAAATTATTTTCCCATCATCATAGTTTTCATTGACGTAATGAATAGTAATTCCGGTATTTTCTTCTTTATTTTCAATTACCGATTTATGGACCTGTTCCCCAAACATCCCTTTTCCTCCATATTTTGGAAGTAAGGCCGGATGAAGGTTAATTACCCTGTTTGGAAATTTTTTTAATATTTTTGAAGGGAATAGCCATAAAAATCCGGCCAGAACAATTACATCCGGATTTATGTCCTCCAATATGTGGAGTATATCATTTGTTTTATAGAATGCTTCCCGGTCAAAACAGAGGGCTTTTACATTCAAATCATGGGCTCGCTTTAGCGCCTTGGCGTTAGTCTTGTTGGAGAGTACCGCGATTACCTCGGCTAAATCGGAGTTCTTAAAATACCTAATAATATTTTCTGCATTGGTTCCGGAACCCGATGCGAAAAGGACAATTTTTTTTGGGGATGAATGCTTTTTTAAATTCAAAACTGGAGTTTTTAAATTAATAAAGGATGTAAAAATAAAGGGTTTAAATGAAATTTCCGTAAATTACCGACACATTTTTAAACTAAATTTCGATTTTAAAATAAAGTTGTTTAATTTTGCCGTCTAATTAAAATTAAAAATAGAATATTATGTCAGACATTGCATCAAGAGTAAAAGCAATTATCGTGGACAAATTAGGTGTTGACGAGAATGAAGTTGTAACTGAAGCTAGCTTCACCAATGATTTGGGCGCTGATTCATTAGATACTGTGGAATTAATTATGGAATTCGAAAAAGAATTTGATATACAGATTCCAGATGACCAAGCAGAAAACATTGCTACAGTTGGTCAAGCAATTTCATATATTGAAAACGCAAAATAAAAAGTAAAGTACAATATGGAGTTAAAGCGAGTTGTAATTACAGGCGTAGGAGCCTTGACACCAATTGGGAACAATATTGAAGAATACTGGAATGCTTTGGTGTCGGGTAAAAACGGTTGTGCTCCTATAACCTATTTTGATACCGAAAAATTCAAAACTAAATTCGCATGTGAACTCAAACATTTCGATCCTCTTGATTTCTTTGATCGCAAGGAAGCCAGGAAACTCGATAGATTTGCACAGTATGCCATTGTTGCTTCCGATGAGGCTATAAAAGACTCAGGAATTGACTTGGATACGGTCGATAAATATCGGGTAGGCGTGATTTGGGGTGCAGGAATTGGAGGTTTGGAGACATTTCAAAACGAAATGATAAATTTTGCTGAAGGCGATGGAACACCGCGTTTTAACCCCTTTTTTATTCCCAAGATGATTGCAGATATTGCCCCGGGCAATATCTCGATACGTCATGGTTTTATGGGACCCAATTACACCACGGTTTCAGCGTGTGCATCGGCGGCCAATGCCATGTTCGATGCCTTAAACAACATTCGCCTTGGATATAGTGATGTCATTATTTCAGGCGGATCAGAAGCTGCCATTACCCTAGCGGGGATGGGAGGGTTTAATGCAATGCACGCTCTTTCTACAAGGAATGAAAGCCCGGAAACTGCCTCAAGGCCTTTTGATGCAAACCGAGATGGATTTGTGCTGGGAGAAGGAGCCGGGGCTTTGGTTTTGGAAGAATACGAGCATGCTAAAGCACGTGGGGCACAAATTTATGCCGAATTTATAGGTGGAGGACTTTCCTCTGATGCCTACCACATGACAGCTCCACATCCGGATGGAATTGGAGTTGTTGCAGTAATGAAAAATTGTTTGCAAAATGCCGGACTAAAACCGGAAGATGTAGATGTTATTAATACACACGGTACTTCAACCCCTCTTGGAGATGTTGCTGAACTTAAAGCCATAAGTAAGGTTTTTGGGGAACATGCCAAGAATATTAATATCAATTCTACAAAATCCATGACTGGTCATTTGTTGGGGGCTGCAGGTGCTATTGAAGCAATTTCTGTAATCTTGTCCATGAAAAACGGCATAGTTCCTCCAACCATTAATCATGAAACATTTGATGACAATATAGATCCGGAGTTGAATCTAACGCTTAACAAAGCACAAAAACGCGATGTAAAAGTGGCTATGAGCAACACCTTTGGATTTGGAGGTCATAATGCCTGCGTATTGTTTAAAAAGTTAGACGAATAGTCTGTTATGAGCCTTATTCGAAAAATATTAAATTCCCGTTCTTCAAAAGACGGGAATTTTTTTGTTGCTATTCAAAAAATATTGGGTTTTAGGCCAAAAGACATATTGCACTACCAAAAAGCCTTTACCCACAGGTCTTTGAATCAAAAAGACCAGCTTGGAAATGCGGTTAATTTTGAACGGCTGGAATTTTTGGGTGATGCAATGTTAGGCGCTGTTATAGCTGCATATTTATTTAAAACCACTCCCGGAGGTGATGAAGGTTATCTCACAAAAATGCGTTCCAAAGTGGTGAGCCGAAAACATTTAAATGAACTGGGAGAAGACTTGAAACTAATTGATCTTGTGCAAACAAATATTGGCAAGGATCAATTTGGCGCCAATATTCATGGGAATTTATTTGAAGCCCTTATTGGGGCTATCTATTTGGACAGGGGATATAAATATTGTAAAAAGTTTATTTTTGCCCGGGTGATAAGCCCATATGTTGATATCGAGCAACTGGAGGGGGAGGTGATCAGCTATAAGAGCCTGCTAATTGAGTGGTGTCAAAAAACAAAGAAAAACTTCAATTTTGAAATTTACGAAGATACAGGAATTGATGAGATGAAGCACTTTGCCGTAAAGCTTAGAATTGATGAAAGAGTGGTGGCAAAAGCACGTGCAACTTCCAAAAAGAAAGCTGAAGAAAAAGCCTCAAAACGAGCCTTTTTCGCACTTCAAAATAAGATAGAAATCTAATAATATTACTACTAAAACGTTTTCGTAAAAATATCCTAAAATTTCATCTGAAATCTTCGTAATTTGGCATTCTTGCAGTATCTTTATCCATTAAGTTTATGAGTATGCTATCCCATAAATTGCTGCTGGATGATGATGAGGATTATCATTTACTGGCTATTCACAGTTCTTTAGAAGACTATAAAATTGCTTTTTTTTTAAATAAGCTGCTACATCTTAATTTAAAAAGGGCCCGCTGTGATGTTGACTTTAACCACGGCGATGTTCAGGCTTTATATCCACTTTATGTTTTTAAAGAACCGGCAAAATACCTTTCCGTTTATTTGATAAAAAACAGATATAAAGGAGCTAATAAGAAAGTTGTAAGCACGGGTTCACTCTTTACTGAAGAGGAAATTAGCCCAAAAACCACCTTTGTTATCCCGGAATTTAAAGAAGTGGATTATTTTTTAAAAATTGAAGGTAATCTGGAAAATAGGGAAGTAGAGAAATGGCTTAACAAAATAGCCCTCATACCTAATGTAATAACAACATTTAAAGTTGATCCCAATCAACTGAAATCAAAAAATAATTTAATTTTAGACTAGATGCCGACAAACAAAAGAACCAAGATCGTAGCCACTTTAGGGCCAGCAACAAGTAAAAAATCTGTTTTAAAAGAGATGTTGGATGAAGGAGTAAACGTTTTTAGAATCAATTTCTCACATGCCAATTATGATGATGTAAAGGAAAAAATTCAAATGATTCGTGAATTAAACGAAGAATTTGGATTCAATGCAGCTATTCTTGGCGATTTGCAAGGTCCTAAATTAAGGGTTGGAGTAATGAAGGAGGAAGTAGTTGTAAATCCAGGCGATCAAATAACTTTTGTCACCGGAAAAGAATTCGAGGGCAATGCTTCCAGGGTTTATATGAATTATGAACAATTTCCCCGGGATGTTCAAAAAGGAGAACGCATTCTGTTAGATGACGGAAAGTTGATGTTTGAAATTGTAAGCACCAACAGGGTAGATGAGGTTGTTACAAAAGTGATCCAGGGAGGCCCGTTGAGGTCAAAAAAAGGTGTGAACCTTCCCAACACAAATATCTCTCTGCCGGCACTTACCGAAAAGGATATTGAAGACGCTATTTTTGCCTGCGGACAAAATGTAGATTGGATGGCACTTTCATTTGTCAGGAATGCAGAAGACCTGATCCTTTTGCAAAATTTGATCAAGGAACACAGCGATCATAAGATTCCGATAATCGCCAAAATTGAGAAACCTGAAGGTGTCAAAAACATAGAAAAAATCGTTGCTTATTGCGATGGATTGATGGTTGCCCGGGGTGATTTAGGAGTGGAAATTCCTGCCGAGGAAGTTCCTCTTATTCAAAAGCAACTGGTTTTGGTAGCCAAAAAAGCCCGAATTCCGGTTATTATAGCTACCCAGATGATGGAAACCATGATCACCAGCCTTACCCCAACCAGGGCAGAAGTCAATGATGTAGCCAATTCGGTTATGGATGGAGCAGATGCCGTGATGCTTAGCGGAGAAACCTCTGTTGGAAATTATCCTGTTCAGGTAATAAGGAAAATGTCGCAAATCATTAAATGTGTTGAAGATTCATCACTTATTAATGTGCCACACAATCCACCTCACATACGCACCAAAAGATATATTACAAAATCTGTGTGTTATCACGCGGCTTTTATGGCCAATGAAATCAAGGCAAAAGCTATTTGTACCTTGACCAATAGTGGTTATACAGCATTCCAGATCTCTGCCTGGAGACCGGTTTCCAATATTTTGGTATTTACATCAAACAGAAGGATCCTCTCTCAGTTGAGCTTGCTTTGGGGGGTAAAAGCATTTTTCTACGATAAATTTGAAAGTACAGATGAAACCATTGATGATATCAACAATATCGCCAAAGAAAAAGGTTA
>Ga0314774_1002068_pt1 | contig 11798 bp, 7 predicted proteins | sample MetaGCBIA2018_FD_204515 | JGI IMG/M metagenome (GOLD analysis project Ga0314774, IMG submission 204515) | Cryopeg brine microbial communities from Beaufort Sea near Barrow, Alaska, United States - CBIA 2018 | ecosystem: Environmental > Aquatic > Marine > Coastal | place: USA: Alaska | collected... | reverse complement strand
TGGTCGGAGATTTAATCGATTACAAAGAGAAAGCCAATATTGAAGGGCTTTATAAAAGCATGTTTGATATAGAGTGAATGAACAGCATACTAGACCTGTTGCGCTTCGAGCTGATCAGGCCTACTGCTGAGTATTGAATCGTTTAGCTGTGATGACCCTGTGTGGCAAAACTCGCAAATTCGTCCGCAGGAAGCGCTTTACTAAAATAAAAACCTTGTATTTCATTGCAATCGTGCAAACGGAGAAATTCCAACTGTTCGACAGTCTCTACACCCTCTGCTATGGTTTGCATTCCTAGGTTTTTAGCCATATCAATGATCGCGTGTACAATCGCTCTATCATCAGAATCATACGCAAGGTTTCGAATAAACGATTGGTCAATTTTAAGTTTGTAAACCTTAAACTGCTTGAGATAGCTTAGGGAGGAGTAACCTGTACCAAAGTCATCAATCGACATTCGAATGCCTTTTAAGTGAAACTGATTCATGATGCTAATGGCCATTTGTGGATCATCCATGGTGATGGCTTCGGTGAGTTCCAACTCTAGGTGCTCATGTGCGAGCTGAGCTTCATTTAAAATGCCAGTAATCATCTCGATTAGGTTGGCTTGTTTAAATTGAATGGCAGACAAATTGACTGCAACGACCATGGGCGCGAGCCCGTCATTTTGCCATGCCTTCATTTGATGAATCGCAGTCCGTAATACCCACTCTCCTATTGCAACAATCTGCCCGCTGCTTTCAGCAATGGGAATGAATTCAGCAGGAGAGATCGTTCCCAGCTCAGGATGGTTCCAACGCAGTAGCGCCTCAGCACCGAGGGTATGACCATCTGCCGCTGAAACCTGGGGTTGATAGTATACTTGCATTTCATTACGTTCCAGAGCATGTCTCATTGCATTGACTATTTTTAAGTTGCGTTTTAAATGAACCTGCATCTCTGGAGTGAAAAAGTGGAAAGTATTTCGACTGTATTTTTTGGCTGAGGACATCGCTGTATCGGCATTTTTGAGCAATGTTTCAAAGTTTTTACCATCATTCGGATAAATGGCAATACCGATGGTGGGTGTCACCACCAGTTCATGCTGTGCCAAAAGACAAGGTAGAGAAACGGCTTCCATCAGTTTTTTAGCGATAGACATGGCACGGTCAGCATTGGTGTTATTGAAAAGTAAAATAAACTCATCGCTGTCAAGCCGCATAACAGCATCTTCATCTCGGATGGATGATTTAAGGCGTTTTGCTATTTTGATGAGGAGCTGATCGCCGATAGCGTGTCCTAAGGTATCATTGATATTTTTAAAATGGTCAAGATCTAGAAACACCACCGCTATTGGAGTCTTATTACGTTCTGCAAGGTTAAACAGACATTTGATTTTATCCTTAAGCATGAAACGGTTCGGTAGCCCTGTCAGCTGATCAAAATTAACCAATGTTTCCAAATGCTCTTCAGCCTGTTTTCGCTCCGTAATGTCCTGGATGGTGCCTTTCAATAGGGTGGGATTCCCTTGATCGTCAAACTCGAATTCACCCAAGCCGTGTAACCATCGTTCAGCTTGATCATTTTGACGATTAATTCGATAGGCTTGATTAAAGGATTTGTTTTGAGCAATGATATGTGTGTCCCAATAATCGCACATTCGAAAACGATCTTCAGGATGGAGTAACCGTTCCCATCCTTTGATGGTCCGTTGGTAATCAGCATCGATACCGAACAGTTCGTCCAATATCTTAGAACTCAGCCACTCTCCACTGCGAAAATCAAAAACATAGCTTCCTAAACCTGCAATTCTCTGAGATTCTCTAAGAGAGTGCTCACTTTCTTCGAGCGCCTTTTTAGCGGCGTTGCTCTCAGTAATATCTTCTGAAATACCCAGTAGATATTTGGGCTCATTGAACTCATCAGTGATGATTAATTTTGTGGTGGAGACCGTGCGTCTTCCAGACGGGGTATCGATGATTTCTTCAGGAATCTTCAGCAGGGCACCTTGTTGGATTGTTTCGCGATCTTTAGAGATAAAAAAGTCTGCTTGTTCTTTTGGAAAAATATCATAATCATTTTTCCCCAAAAGAGTATCGCGATGCGCGCCTACTAATTTTTCTGCGGATTTATTGATAAGCACATACCGTAAGTCTTTAACATCTTTCATAAAAATAACATTGGATATGTTCTCAATAATGTTATCAAGTAGCTGATTTTTTTCACGAAGTTGAGTTTTTGCTAACGCTAGATTGTGGTAGGGCTTTTCAATGACCGTGACAAAAATTGCTCGATAAATAAAGAGGTAGGCAATGACCTTATAGACATGACCTAATATGTTATAGATATCTGTGACACTGGTGTACAGCGTGAAGAAAAACTCACTCATTGCCATAATACATAACGCGGCTAACAGAGCGGATGCGTGATAGGGTTGCGGTCGGCGCATACTGTGCAATAGCAGCAGCGCCGTGATTAAGTTTAAACCGATAATAGCGTATTCGGTATTGATTTTAACGGCTGTGAGCCCTTCACCTTCGATAAAGAAGATATGGGGAAGAAGATCATAATTAATGAGGACTAACCAGTGCACAAAGCCCGTCACGATCAATACCAATCCCAGAATAAGGTAGCGGGGCAGGTTAAACGTTAACGGCCGAATCGACAGTATCACGAATATAAAGATCCCTACAGAAGAGAGTATTCTTGCTGCAAGCCAAAAGTCTATCGATTTATTAATGCTGCTCGGAGTGACATAATCTGGCATGCCTTCGAAGGAGAGTATATGGGAAAAATCGAGTAGGCTGACGCCCAAAAACACAGAGGCAAGCAGGAGAATATTACCTGGTAAGTGACGATCCTTGGCTGTCCAGCCAACCGCAAATATTAACATCGCGATAATGATGGCAATCGTTTCAAGCGCCATGTGCAGTGGTAGGTAATTTTGCCAGCCGCTTACTTTCATAAAAGGTTGCAAGAAAATGGCCGTAATTAGTCCGATCGCCATTAATGCTGTCAGGAAAATGGCCTTCCCTATTGATGGTGAGTGACTGGAGTGAATAAAGATAAAGTCTTTGTCTATTGATGACAGTTTGTTGCTAAGCAATGTTTAAGTCCTCGTAACTCGTAATCTAAGCTTTTAATCAATTTATTTTAAAGTGCTATATTCAGTAGGGTTTTGTATTGTACAAAACATTCTAACCCATGAAAATGGGTAGAATTATCAGTTATAAACAGGGTGCTCCTGCCTATTAAGTAAACGTTGAGAATGCTGAACGATTAAACGTATTTCAACTGACTAAATCGGTCTACTGTGCTTAAACTAAAATGCCTCTCTTGAGACAATATTAGTCGTTATTCCACTCTTCTGAAAACTCGCAAAATTGACCTTTTCCAGCACGTTTTGCTTGGTACATAGCGAGATCGGAGGCTTTAAGAAGAGATTGACGATCAAATGACTGTTGAGGGTAGTGTGCAATCCCAATGCTAGAACCAATTTTGACTTGGTGACCTTTAATGTCAAAAGGCTGTTTGAGTTTGTCGGTAATCTTTTGCGCAATTTCGGTGGAAGACAAAGGACTTAATTCTTTCTCATAATAGAAGACAAACTCATCTCCCCCTACGCGCGCCAAGACTGAATTATTAGGAATAAGTTGACTAATTTCGTTACCAACGGCTTTTAATAGTAAATCGCCAATGTCATGACCGAGGGTATCATTGACGTTTTTGAAGTTATCTAAATCTAGAAACATCAGAGTCACTTCGTTTTTAGACTTTAAAGCCATTTCTAAGATGTTATAGAGTTTGTGACGATTTGCGAGACCGGTCACACTGTCAATATTTGCAAGCGTATCCAGTGCGGATTGAGTTTTCTTTAGGTCGGTAATGTCAGAGTGAATAAAACTGTAATGTGTACTTTGCGTGGTATCGTGAAAGATTTTTTGAATGCTGATACGGCTGGCCAAGCAAATTTCATTTTGTTCATCAAACAGGTTTAATTCGCCTTGCCAAGAACCTTCTGTTTCCACTTTATCTAAGATGGAGTCATCAATTTTGGTCTGTAAACCATTCAGGATTGTTTGTAAATCGGAGCTTTCAATCTCTAATCTATCTTTTTTTAATGATCTGCAAAGAGCCTGGTTGCAGCGTTTTATCTGCATATCGGCATCAATGACGGCAATGCCTTCTGCCGCGTGTTCTATTATGATTGAGTCGACCTCTAGTTCGTCTTCAATCCACTTCTGTTCGCTGACATCCAATCGAATGGCTAACACTTTTTCCATTCGGCCATCTTCACTCATAAATACTTGGCCTTTATCATGTACCCAGATGTAATGGCCATCGACATGTTGAATCCGATGTGTACACTCAAATAATTTCTGTGCACCGCTTAAAATTTTTAAAAATTTTTGTTGGACGCTTTCTTGATCTCTAGGGTGAATACGTTTTTGAAGATCGTTTAAGCTGGTAAGCGATTCATCCTCGGCAAGACCAATCATTTTTTTCCACTGGGGAGAGTACTTCGCTTTTTTAGTTTGGATATTCCATTCCCAAAAAGCAAATTGTTCATTTTGCATTAAAGCTAGGATTTGACTGTTTTCAACTTGGTGCTGTTGCTTGAGTGCTTTAAGCTTTTCTTTATGCTCTAAATCTTGCTGGTCCAATGCTTCCTTAAGTTTACGATTCATGCGGGGGCTGATGATGGATAAAAGCCAGAGTAAGATAAACAGCACGATCACCACTTGCCCAGAAGACCATGGGATTGATTGTGTTTGTTTTTCGATGAAAGGAATAGGTGTCACTGTATATAAAATTGCAATAATCAAACTTATCCATACTAAAGAGATCACTAAAGGTCGCGTTATAAAGAGTAAGGCTTGTTTCATTGTTTTACACATATTCAATTTGGGTATGAAGATTATAGCGTGCTGATGGTGAAAGGTGATGGATTAAAGATGGGTAAGCATAAAAGAAATTTGGGTTGGACGGTTCGACAGTCCCTTCATTGAATTTCATGAAAGGAGATCGAAGCGATTTTAATGATCCTTTTGTTCAATCGCTGTCTGCTGTATTCACTCCATAGATCGATTACAAAGTAAGCTTTATCGCATAAAAGGAGGACTGTTCGATTCATTTAGACCGTTTCAGATGCCAGGACTTAGTTCGAGTTTTTTACCATCGGTAGGTCAAAGTAAAAGGTTGCTCCTTGTCCTGGTATACTTTCAAACCCTATATGACCGCCATGTTTTTCAATGAGTGTTTTAGTAATGGCCATACCCAGGCCTGTTCCCCCAACACGACGTGTGTCTGAAGAGTCCGCCTGTGTAAATTTATCAAAGACTTTATTTTGAAAATCGAGTGGTATACCTGACCCTGTATCGGTGATTGATACCCGAACCTTATGGTTGTGATGGTGGGTTGATATTTCTACTTGCGCGCCTTTAGTCGAATATTTCACGGCATTTGATAGCAAATTAGATAAGACTTGCATTAATTTATTTTCATCACCATGGATGTAACTTTTTTCTTCGGAAGGCTTCCATAGGTAGGAGACGCCATACTTATCTGCGTACCCTTGATTGTAAAGAACCGCTTTATCTAACAGAGTGTTGATCTCAATAAGCGATGTTTGAAGGGGTGTGTCCAAAGACTGATTTTTATTGAAGTCAAGTAAACCATTGATGAGTTGTTCAAGACGTCCACAGTTTTCATAAGAGATGGCCAACATCTCTTTCAACTTTTCAGGGCTTTTATCGAGTATACCTCCCAAGATAAGTCCCAATGACCCTTTAATAGACGTGAGTGGGGTGCGAAGTTCATGACTGACCGTAGAGATAAATTCATCCTTCATACGGTCTACTTTTGTACGCTCGGTCAAGTCATGAATGATGACGGTATAAAGGGTTTTATCGTTAACGTCTAAGGTACTGATGGCGAGCTCAACAGGGAGTCTAGTGCTGTCTTTTCGGACGGCATATGAATCACGTCGACTGCCTGAAAGAGTGAATAACCTTGAAACATCGCTTTCGCTCTCCGATTGAGGCAGAAGTTCAGGCACAATCATACTGATTGACTGTCCAGAAATTTCAACAGATGAGTAGCCAAAAAGGGCTTCACCCGCAGGGTTAATCGATTCAATATGACCGTTTTCATTGATGGTCATAATGGCCTCAATCGCACTGTTTAGAATGCCGCTGAGCTCAGCGGTTCGGCGAGTTACTAAGTTTTCAATTTGAAAAGACCGCCCACTCATTGCAAGCAAAAATGCACCAAATATGCTTGTAAATACTAGACCGCTAGCCAGTGCCGCCCATGCTTGCCAACCACGATGAGTCGTTAAAAAAGAGGGGGAGGCCCAATAATTAACTCTCCATTGTCGGCCGCCAACGTCAAGCGTATTGGTTATTTTAAAGACCGCTTTTTCAAATTGCTGTGACGTATCAGGTCCATAAAGATGCGTGGACGTTTTAGTATTCACGTCATTGATGCTGACAATAAACTGATCATCTGAGTGATCCTGTAACACGGCATTTACAATATCATCAACTCGAAAGACACCCACCACAAACCCGATCAGGTTTTTTTTACGCTCTTCGAGTGTGGCGTGCCTGCCTCCTTTATATACCGGTTGCGAAAGTAAAAATCCTGCTTGATTACCATTTTCTTGAACTAATGTAATGCGTTCTGTAGCGATAATTTTTCCGCTCAGTTGTGCCTGTAATAACGCCGCACGGCGTGCAGAATTAGACGCTACATCAAATCCAAATGCCTTTTCATTGCCAGACATCGGCTCGATATACTTAACGGGGATATATTTATCTCGGTTGTTCGCCGTGATTAATTGACCTTGATTGTTGCGCTGGGTAATTTTAAAGTCTGCAAAACCTTCTTCTCGAATATTTTTCTCAAACTGTTCACGTTGAGTCTCGGAAACAATGGGGTTCCAACTAAAGCCATTAATACCGGGTTTAGTATTTAAGGTATGGTCAACAAAGTTACGAAAATCGACTCTTGAAACATTTGAAGAGCTCGAAAAAAAGCGTTCTATATAAATAACGGAATCTTGGTAATTTTCAAAGCTAGAACGTAATTTTTCGTGGGTGTCATTTGATACTTCCTTAAAATCCGCTTTCGCTTTCCCCGACTCTAATTCACTCACCCAAAAAAAGAGGACAATAATAATCGTCAACATAAATAACAATGGCAGTGCGACTGAGTATATACGTCCTCGCCAAAGGGGTTTTGGTTGAGCAAAAGCGATGAGAATGAGTGGCACAGTGATCAGTACCCCAATGGTGTCACCGATCCACCAGGTAAGCCAGCTGTAGGTATAATCGGACAGCGAAATAATACCCGTTGCATATAAGCCCGTGACGCCAAAAATCGCACTGATGATCGAGGCCACAGGGCCGGTCAATATCATAAACGATACAATATCTTTTCCTTTTGATAAGGTCGTTGGGAAGCCGACGAAGCGACGAACCAACCAGGCGCCAGCCAGCGCTTGCAGGGTGGCACCTATTGAGGCGCTCGTAATAAATTCTAAGTTGGTCAGTGTTAGAGGTGAGTGTTCTAGCGTAACCCAGAGGTTTAACAAGAGGGAGCCGAGAAAGACTCCTGGTAACAGACGATAGCCCCAAAGTAACAAGGCGGCCAGCGCAATACCTGCAGAGGGGAAAATAGCGGTAGCGTAACCCGGAGGAATCGCCAATAGCAAGGATATATAGCCTACTAGCGCATAGCTAAGCCCTAGTGCTAGAATGCCAACCACTCCAAGCGGTATTGTTTTTATAAGACTTATTTTGTATTTAATTCTAATGCCCTCGTAGCTAATTTAATGTCTTTGGTCTGAACAAGACTGTGTCAGTCAAGCTTTACAGGGTCGCTCTCATGCTCAATTTGCATGGTATCAAGTTCAAAATAGAAGCTTGCACCTTCTCCAGGTGTACTGGTAAAGCCAATGCGGCCACCTAAGCGTTCAATAATTTCTTTAGAGATGGCTAAACCAAGACCCGTACCACCTTTTTCACGCGTGTCGGAAGAATCTGCTTGCGAAAAATGTGAAAAAATATGTTTCTGAAAGTCGGCTGGAACGCCTTTTCCTTGATCGGTTACCGAGACACGTACCTTCTGGTTTTTACAGATGAGGTCGATGTGGACAGAATCACCTTTAGGTGAATACTTAATCGCATTTGAGAGCAGGTTCGCAAAAACCTGCATTAAACGGTTTTCATCGGTGAAAACCATTGCCGACTCACAGTCATTCATTGCGACATCAAATGATACGCCAAACTGATCGGCATAATCTTGATTAGAGCTGATTGCGTATCGGACAAGATCGCCAATGATGACGTTTTCATTGTGAAAATCCATTTTGCCAGCAAGCAATTTTTCAATGTCCAAAATGTCATTAATAAGTATGATCAATCGATCACTATTTCGGTTAGCGATGTTAAGCATCCCCAAGACGTTTTCAGGCAGGTCTGCAACTCGACCACTCACCAATAACCCCAGTGCACCCTTAATTGAGGTGAGTGGGGTACGTAATTCGTGGCTCATGACAGAGAGAAATTCTGATTTGGCCTGATTGGCTCTATCGGCTTCATTTCGAGCTGTTATAGCCGATTTTTCGGCTCGTTTTCTCTGGTTGACTTCTCGCGCTAGTTTGCGGATGTAGAAATAGAATAAACCTATAATGAGTGCAAAAATGGCGAGACTTTTCAAAAATAAATCGTAATTCAAGCTATGCTCATACCTAACTCCGATCCATTTATTATGGATTTCCTTACGTTGTTTACTGGTAATGGAATCAAGTGCTTTTTGTAAAATGGGAATGAATTCTGGCCAGTCCTTGCGCACCGCCATGCCGAGTTCATATCGTATTGGCATCTCACCGGAAATTTTAAGATTGGTCAGGCCTTTGGTCTGCATGAGACTGGTTGCCGTCGCGATATTGTCTACAAAAACTTGAATTTTTCCTTGTGAAACCGCTTTTAAGCCTTCTTCAGCATTATCGAAAAGCGTTAATGGGATGGTGGGTCGGTTTGTCTTAAAATATTCGTGGGTGGCATAGTCTTTAACGACACCCACTTGCAAGTCAAGCAAACCTTTGATGCCATCAATATGACTAATTTCAGTAGTTGTCACCATGACCATTGGAAAAGAAAGGTAGGGACGAGTAAAATTAACGTATTCTAGCCGGTCTGAATTCTTTGCCACACATGAGAACATATCCAATTGATGGGTTTTAACCGCGGCAACGACTTCTGACCAGGGTTTTTCTCTCTCAACGACAAACTCAATGCCCAACTTTTTTTCTACCAAGTGTATATAGTCTGCAGCAATCCCTTGATATTGTTGGTCACCGTCGACCCATTCAAAGGGTGGCCAGGCGATATCTGGTGCAAGTCGAATGATGGAATGATTCTCTAACCAGAGTTGTTCGGTCTCACTCAGACCTAACTCAGGGCTGGGTTTTGCAAACACGATACTTGAAAACAGCGTGATAATGAAAAATGTTGTCAACAGGCTGTTTAGAGTACGTAAGTGCAAATGAATAACGTCCTTATAAATTGATTTATAAACATACTTGAACAAAATCCATTTTGCTTGAAGATAAGTTGTACTTTTAACGGTGTTTACCAGCACCTACATACAAAATATCATACATATTTTTTATTGGGTACTATAATCATTATTAAACATGTTTATTAGGGAGTCAATGTTTCTTAAATTAGAGCTGTATGCTTCTGTATATGAGGCTTTTCGTATGCAGCCATAAAAATAAATAATGGTTTATTCACATAATATTTGAGACCTCTTATTAGCGTTAGAGCAGACCTGATTATTCTGAAAATAACTATTATAGTATGATGCTGATAGGCGATTAAATTTCGAATGTGCACTTAATTTAACGAAGATGTTATTTAAAGGAATGATATGGCAACCGGTTTTTTTGTAATTTTAGATGACATAACGGCGATTTTTGATGATGTTGCAACCATGGCAAAAGTGGCGACCAAGAAGACGGCCGGTGTATTAGGGGATGATCTGGCAGTCAATGCCGAAAAAGCTTCAGGATTTAATGCCACCAGAGAGCTGCCCGTTTTATGGAAGATCACCAAAGGCTCTTTGCTAAATAAACTCATTATCCTGCCGTTTGCCTTTATCCTTTCCGCGTTTGCACCGTGGTTAATCGTGCCTATTTTGATGATCGGTGGCATTTACCTGAGTTATGAAGGTGCAGAGAAAATTTACGAAGTATTGTTCCATAAGGGTTCCAAAAGCCCTGACAATATGAATGATTCGATCGATGATGACGTGAAACAGGCATTAGAAACCAAAAAAATTAAATCGGCAATCATGACCGATTTTATTCTCTCGATTGAAATCATTATGATTGCACTGGGTGCGGTGGCACAAGAGCCTATTTTAGTGCAAATTGCGGCGGTCACCTTCGTCGCGATTTTAGCGACCATCGGTGTTTACGGCATAGTCGCCTTACTGGTGCGCCTAGATGATGCTGGCTTTAGCCTGATTGAAAGTGCTCATAAACTCAGCGGTTTTAAAAAAACCATGATGGAAAAAACAGGTTTATTACTGGTGGCATCACTACCCAAAATCATTAAAACGCTTTCTGTGGTGGGTACCATCGCCATGCTGTTAGTGGGGGGCGGTATTTTTGTCCATAATGTCGAGGCCATTCATCATGCCATTGAATTTATGCCTCCACTACTCGGAGAGTTAATCATTGGTTTTGTGGTGGGTCTGCTTGCCTTGGGCGCTGAGACATTAGCGCATCCGCTGGTTCAGAAAATCAGGAATCGTTAAGCATTTTGAACGCATGGTTTGTCGAGCCGTTTAAATCAATCGGTGTTTTGATTGGTTGTTGGGCATTAGGTCCAATAAAATAAAGGCTATGGTCATGGATAAAGGGCTGACGCTTATTTTTTACTGCAAATTAGGCACTTGATTCAGGAGGGATCAAAAGACGTTTTTTAATCCACAGCAGGTGATAGCCATGTACTGTTTTAATTGGGCCAATTAACGTTTCGAGTGGTTCATTAAAAATAGCCTGTTCCAATTCCTCAACCACAACACCGGGTTTAGTGAGCCCTAAGTCGCCACCGATTTTGGCAGAAGGACAGGTAGAATGGGTTTTGGCCTTCTGCTGAAAATCGTCAAGACTATTGATTTCAGACATGAGTTTTAAGCACTCGGCTTCGCTTGCCAACAAAATGTGATGTGCCTTGGCACGTGAGTCAGGGTGGAGCATATTTTTCTCAATCAAAGGACTTGGTTAGTCATTTCAACTATTCGGTAAACGTTTACCATTCGGATTAGGGCGCATCGTTAACAAGTTTTCAACTTCATGTTCAGCATACCCACGAGTCAGGGCATAACGCGCTAAATCATTGGCTCGAGTCTGTAAGTCTTGAACGTCCATGCCGTTCTCAATCGCTTCTTCCAAACAGCTAGACAACATCTCTAACGTATCAGTTTCAATTTCATCGGCATATAAACCGCTCTCATTTAAGCGCGTAAGATTCAGGTCAAAGCGTTCCAGTAACTGGCGTGCTTTTAAAGTTTGTTTGATATCAATGACCGTTTCGTTGTGCTGCATAAAAACCTCGATAAACAAATGTGAACGTTAAGTTTTTTGTAAAAGTGTGAACCAATTTATAGTTTAACTTAATTGGCGAAGTTTTTTTAGCGCGGACTTTAAAGTGACCAGGCCTGGTTGGTTTTAAAATTGGCTTAGGGAAAAGTTGAGAAGCCTTTCTAAATCCCGTATTTCACACTCTTTTCAATTATTTGGC
>Ga0314774_1002065_pt1 | contig 11807 bp, 10 predicted proteins | sample MetaGCBIA2018_FD_204515 | JGI IMG/M metagenome (GOLD analysis project Ga0314774, IMG submission 204515) | Cryopeg brine microbial communities from Beaufort Sea near Barrow, Alaska, United States - CBIA 2018 | ecosystem: Environmental > Aquatic > Marine > Coastal | place: USA: Alaska | collected... | reverse complement strand
GCGCTCCCGGGAGCGCTGGCGGGCGCGGGTTCGTCCCTATGAAAGAATGAGACCCGATGCCCACCATGCTACCGGCCCGCCAATTCAGTGCCCTGCGCCTTGCCGATGTTCTCACTAGTTCCCTCGACGCTGTCGGTGCCCGGCCCAATCCGTTGGGACTGCCTGCCGTGCGCAAGGCGGTCGTGATTCTGGCCGATGGACTCGGCGTGAGCTCGATCCGAGCCCGCGCCGGCCATGCCCGATATTTGTCCGCTCGCCTCAACAAGTCGAGCATCATTGACGGGGTTTTCCCCGCGACGACGGCCGCGGGAATCGCCACCCTGGCCACCGGGGTCGAACCGGGCCAGCATGGCCTGGTCGGCTACCAGGTGCTCGACGAGGCGCGCGACCGCGTGGTGAACCAGCTCACCGGCTGGGACGAGGGCATGCAACCGGCCACCTGGCAGCGAGCCCGCACCGTCTTCGACCGGGCCGCCGAGGAGAACGTGCCGAGTTTTGCCATCGGGCCCAAACGATTCCTCGGCTCCGGATTCACGCAGGCGGTGCTGCGCGGCGCCCGTTACGTGCCCGCTGAGAAGGTGGCCGATCGATTCGCGGCCGCGCAAAGCATCCTCACCGAGAACCCGACCGCGCTGGTCTACCTCTACGTAGCCGAGCTCGACGTCGCCGCGCACGCGCACGGCTGGGAATCGGACCGGTGGCTGGCCCAGCTGGAAACCCTCGACTCTGAAGTCGCCCGTTTCGCTTCAACGTTGCGTTCCGACGAGGGCATGCTGCTCACCGCCGATCACGGCGTGATCGACGTGCCGAACACCAAGCACGTCTTGTTCGACACTGAGGCAGCGCTGGTTGACGGCGTGCGCCACGTGGCGGGGGACCCGCGGTGCGTGGCCCTCTACCTCGAGCCGCATCAGTCCGCGGTGACCGCAGACACGCTGGCGGATGCCTGGCGAGCGTCCCAGGGGGACCGCGCCTGGGTCTATACCCGCGCCGAGGCTGTGGCGGCCGGCCTGTACGGACGGGTGGCCGACGAGGTACTCCCGCGCATCGGCGATGTGATCGTTGCCGCCCGCAAGGGGATCGCCTACTACGATTCCCGACCGGCGAACCAGAAAGCTCGCGGCATGATCGGACAGCACGGCTCCCTCACCGATGATGAAGTGCGTGTGCCGCTGATCCGCGCGGGTGCCTTCGCAAAATAGACGGCCGACCTGAGCCGGAGCGCCCGTGGGGGCGCCCGAGGGCGCCCTGTAGATCCCGAAGTTTAGACGGGGTACTGGCGGCGTTTGACCTGCGGCTTGGGCAGACGCATCGGGCGCAATTGCAGCGCACGCATAGCCGCATACCAGCGGATGCGTTCGGCCTTGTCAGCGCCGAACTTGGCCTCGATCTTCTTGGTGAGAACAAAGCCGAGCACGACGCAGTCGATGACCGCGAGAATGAAGAAGCCCCAGAGCGCAAAGATCGCGTACACGTCCACACTGGGAATAGTCGTGAGCAGGATGACCAGGAACATGATCGGAATCATCAACTCGCCGACATTGAACCGTGCGTCAACGTAGTCGCGGGCGTACCTTTTCTGCGGACCACGTTCACGGAGCGGCAGATACTTGTCGACTCCGGCGGCCATGCCGGCGCGGGCCACATCGCGCGCCGCCGTTGATTTGGCGCGCGCCTGCTTCGCGGCGAGCTTGCGATCGTCAGGCACCAGCGGTCGTTTGTTGGCCGCTTCCTGCTTCTTGCGGGTGGGGGTCGCCTGACCCTTGCCCGCGCTGTGATTGAGTCCGAGGCGTGCCGCGGTCTCGTCGGAACTTTCAGTCGACGACTGTGCGTCGGGGTTTACGGGAGGCTTGGCCACATCAAATCCTTGCAATCGGGTGCCTTAAGATTACCCGTATGACTGGTAACCCACAGACAAATTCCCACGCTACCGTCTCGATTCCCGATTCCGCGAAACAGGGCGCCCTGCGTGCGGCGGTCGAACGGGGCCTCCCTGCCACGATTGCCGACCTGTGCGCCCTGGTGCGCATCCCGTCAGTGTCCTGGGCGGCCTTCGACCGGGAGCAGGTCGCCGCCAGCGCCGAAGCCGTTGCAACGCTCGTGCGCACACTTGACGTTTTTGATTCCGTCGACGTCGTGCAGGCCGGCATTCCCGGCGGCAGCGAGCTGGGACAGCCGGCGATTCTGGCGTCACGCCCGGCGCGCAACGGCCGCCCAACCGTTTTGCTCTACGCCCACCACGATGTGCAGCCTCCGGGCAAGGACGAAGATTGGGATTCTCACCCGTTCACGCCGACAGTGCGCGGCGACCGCCTCTACGGGCGTGGTGCCGCCGATGACAAGGCCGGGGTCATGGCGCACATTGCGTCCATTCGCGCCCTCGTCGCCGCCGTCGGCCCGGACTTCGATCTCGGGCTTGCCCTGTTCATTGAAGGCGAGGAGGAATTCGGCAGTCGTTCCTTCGCAACCTTCCTCCACGAAAACCGGGAGGCCCTGCGCGGCGATGTGATCGTCGTGGCCGATTCGACGAACTGGGACATCAACACCCCGGCCATCACCACGGCTCTGCGCGGCAACGTCACCTTGCGGCTCACGGTGCGTACGCTCGAGCATGCGTCTCACTCCGGAATGTTCGGGGGAGCGGTCCCCGACGCCATGCTGGCCACGATCAAGCTTCTGGCGTCCTTGTATGACGAAGACGGCTCCGTCGCCGTGGCCGGCCTCACGAGCAACGATGTCCCCACTCCGGACTACTCCGAGGACCAGCTGCGGGCGGAAACCGGTCTCCTGCCGGGTGTCACCCCGATCGGCACAGGCTCCATCCTGAGTCGGATCTGGTCCCAGCCGGCCTTGACGGTGACCGGCATCGATGCGCCGAGCGTCGACAATGCCTCGAACACCCTCACCCCGGCTGTGACCGTTCGAATCAGCACCCGCATCGCCCCCGGCCAGTCTGCCGTCGACGCTGCCGCGGCTATCGAGGCCCACCTGCGCGGGAACGCCCCATTCGGCGCGAAACTCGACATCGACGAGGTGGATACCGGGGAGCCATTTCTGGTGGATACCGGCGGTTGGGCCGTGACCGAGGCCCGGTCGGCCATGACCGAGGCGTGGGGCGTGCCGCCAGTCGATATCGGTGTCGGTGGGTCCATTCCCTTTATCGCCGATCTGGTAAGGACCTTTCCGGCCGCTCAAATTCTGGTCACTGGAGTCGAAGACCCGGACTCCCGGGCTCACAGCCCCAATGAATCCCTGCATCTCGGAGTCTTCAAACGCGCCGTCTTGAGCGAGACATTTTTGCTCGGCAGCTTGAACGATCGCACCGGACACTGAACCATGAGAGGTCCGGCGACCTCGAGTCAACAAATATGAGAGCGTGGGAATACCCCCGTCGACTTTCTGGTTGCCGTAGGTAGACTTAAACGATCGCAAGAATTATGAGATCGCAACATTTATGAGATCGCAATTGTGCGTAACTGCGTGAACCGAGGAGAAGCATGACCGACACCATGACCGAAACCGTCAGCGCGGCTAGTGCCACTGACACCGCATCCGCCCCGGCCGCTGCCCATGGCGTCGGACTCACGGAGGCTGCCGCGCTGAAGGTCCGCAGCCTGTTGGCTCAGGAAGGCCGCGAGGACCTGCGCTTGCGCGTCGCAGTACAGCCCGGCGGCTGCTCCGGCCTGATCTATCAGTTGTACTTTGACGAGCGTGTCCTGGAGGGCGATGCCCTCGTTGATTTCGATGGCGTTGAAGTCGTCGTCGACAAAATGAGTGTCCCGTACCTTGACGGCGCCGCAATCAACTTCGAGGACACGATCGAAAAGCAGGGGTTCACCATTGACAACCCCAACGCCGGCGGCAGCTGCGCCTGCGGGGATTCCTTCCACTAGGGCGCACGTTCATCCCAGCGCTGTCGTTTGTCTGGCAGCATGAGCGGGGACATCATCTTCCGATGATGTCCCCGCTTTTTTTCTGCCCGCATCGCGCTCGATTCGAACGGATTTACCCCGTCAACAGGCCCGGAGACGCATAAAATATGTGCAAGCCACCCCGGAGTGCACTTCGTTGGCGCTCTTGCGCAGTAGGCTAGGAAGCGATCAAAACGCTTCCTGAGAAGTGTCCTCGAATCTCCCGAAAGGTCCCCGGTGCGCAATAACCACCGCCTTCGTTGGGCTGCCATTCCGCTCGCCGCGACGCTAACCGTTGTACTTGCCGGATGCACGCAAGCCCAGCTCCATGGTTTCCTGCCCGGTTTTGAAGAAGAGGGCGAAACGGCGGTGACCAACCAGACCGACCGCATTGCCGGCCTCTGGACCACCTCCTGGATCGTTCTCCTCGTAGTCGGCCTCATCACCTGGGGTCTCATTATCTGGACGATCGTCGTGTACCGGCGCCGCAAGGGCCAGACCGGACTCCCGGTTCAACTTCGGTACAACATGCCGATCGAGATCTTCTACACGGTCGTACCGCTGATCCTCGTCATCGGCTTCTTCGCCTTCACCGTGCGTGACCAGGTCGCCATCGAAACGCGCTACGACAACCCCGACGTGACGATTGAAGTCGAGGCCAAGCAGTGGGCCTGGGACTTCAACTACGTCAACGAGGACGTGTACTCGCCCGGCGTTCAGGGCCAGCCCGACCCCGATGGCGCCGCAGGTTCGCTGGTCGAATCTGAGCTTCCGGTGCTCGTGCTCCCGGTCGACAAGACCATTGAGATCAAGCTGGAATCTCGCGACGTCATCCACTCTTTCTGGGTCATTGATTTCCTCTACAAGAAGGACGTCATCCCGGGCAAGACCAACTACATGTCGGTCACTCCTCAGCGCATCGGAACCTATGCGGGAAAGTGCGCCGAGCTCTGCGGTGAATACCACTCGCTCATGCTCTTCAACGTCGAAGTCGTCTCTCAGGCTGACTACGACACGTATATCCAGTCCCTGCGTGCCCTGGGCAACGTCGGCCAGCTCGACAATGAGTTCGACCGCAATCAAAACCAACCGGGCACGAGTGCCCCGACGGCTCCGGAGGACAACTAAGCCATGACTACGACCATCGCACCTGTTGACCCGCGCCCGGACGCTGCGGTCTCCACCTCGGCCGAAAGCAAGGGCAACCTGCTCGTCCGGTGGATCACCTCCACTGACCACAAGATCATCGGGTACATGTACCTGATCACCTCGTTCATCTACTTCTGCCTCGGCGGGGTTATGGCGCTCATCATTCGCGCCCAGTTGTTCGCCCCGGGCCTCGATGTGGTACAGACCAAGGAGCAGTACAACCAGCTCTTCACAATGCATGGCACGATCATGCTCCTGATGTTCGCCACGCCGCTCTTCTTCGGCTTCGCCAACTTTCTGGTCCCGCTGCAGATCGGCGCTCCCGACGTTGCCTTCCCTCGGCTGAACGCCCTCGCGTACTGGTTCTTCAACTTCGGCAGCCTCATCGCCGTTTCCGGGTTCCTCACCCCGCAGGGCGCCGCATCCTTCGGCTGGTTCGCCTACCAGCCGCTTGCGAGCACGACGTTCTCGCCCGGGCTCGGCGGTAACCTCTGGATGGTCGGACTCGGACTCTCCGGCTTCGGAACCATTCTCGGTTCGGTGAACTTCATCACCACGATCATCACGATGCGCGCTCCCGGCATGACGATGTGGCGCATGCCGATCTTCACCTGGAACTCCCTCATCACGTCCCTGCTCGCGCTCATGGTCTTCCCGGTGCTCGCCGCCGCCATGCTCGCCGCCGCATCGGACCGCATCTTCGGTTCCCACATCTACGATCCGGCCAACGGTGGTGCGATCCTCTGGCAACACTTGTTCTGGTTCTTCGGCCACCCCGAGGTGTACATCATTGCCCTACCGTTCTTCGGCATTGTCTCCGAGGTGTTCCCGGTTTTCAGCCGCAAACCGATGTTCGGCTACAAGACTCTGGTCTATGCGACCATCTCGATTGCCGCTCTGTCAGTCTCGGTGTGGGCTCACCACATGTACGTCACCGGCTCTGTGCTGCTGCCGTTCTTCTCCCTGATGACCATGCTGATCGCGGTGCCCACCGGGGTGAAGATCTTCAACTGGATCGGCACCATGTGGCGAGGGTCAATCACCTTCGAAACTCCCATGATCTGGGCCATCGGCTTCCTCGTCACGTTCACCTTCGGCGGTCTGACCGGTGTCATCCTGGCTTCGCCGCCGCTCGACTTCCACGTCTCCGACACGTACTTCGTCGTCGCCCACTTCCACTACGTGGTCTTCGGAACTGTTGTATTCGCGATGTTCAGCGGATTCTATTTCTGGTGGCCCAAGTGGACCGGCAAGATGCTCAACGAGAGCCTCGGCAAGTGGCACTTCTGGCTCCTGTTCATCGGTTTCCACACGACGTTCCTGATCCAGCACTGGCTCGGAGTCATGGGCATGCCGCGTCGGTACGCCACGTATTCTCCGGAAGACGGGTTTGCCTGGATGAACCAGGTATCGACCATCGGGGCCATGATCCTCGCCGTATCGATGATTCCGTTCTTCCTGAACGTCTACATCACGGCCCGCAAGGCACCGCAGGTCACGGTGAACGACCCGTGGGGTTACGGCTCCTCGCTGGAATGGGCGACGTCCTGCCCGCCGCCGCGCCACAACTTCACCTCCATTCCGCGAATCCGCTCCGAACGTCCGGCCTTCGATCTGAACCACCCCGAAGCGGGCCTGCCCGTCGGTATCGGCCCGGGCAAGGATGCTCCCGACGTGCCGGTTTACGACATCGATTCGAATCAGGTTAAATAAATGAAGACCAACGTCAACCTGCTCTGGGTCCTCACCGTCTTTTTCGCACTCGTGACGGTCGTCTACGTCGTGTGGAGCCTGCTCGATGCGGACCACGGCAGGGTGGAATGGGCCGGCACCTTCATGCTCGCCCTTTCGACCCTTCTGACAGCATTCGTCGCGTTCTACCTGGACAAGGTGCACGCCGCACAGGGCGGTGAGCTGCCCGAGGATCGTCTCGATGGAAATATCGATGACGGCGATCCCGAGATGGGCTTCTTCAGCCCGTGGAGCTGGTGGCCGATCTTTCTCGCGGCGGCAACGGCGCTGCTGTTCCTCGGCCTGGCCGTCGGCTTCTGGATCTCCTTCATCGGGTTGGGCTTGGGCGTCGTCGCCCTCACCGGCTGGGTCTACGAGTACTACCGGGGCTTGTTCGCCCGCTAATCACGACACCATCGATATCGATCTCCTTCACGGGGGGTCGATATCGGTCGTTAAGGGCGACGGGCCGTGAAACAACGGGGTCAGCGGCGGCGGAATCCGAAGATATCGAAGGCCATCGTGACGTCACGAAGGAAACCCGACGGGCTGTCGTCAGCCGCGGACGAGGAATGGTGCGCCGACGGCCCCATGCCAATCAGGGCGGCCACCTCGGGCGCTGACAACGCCACGGTGCGCTCGAGCTGAACGTGCGACTCGGGACTGAACCCGGCCGCGAGGCTGGACGTGAGATGAGCGGCCTTATCGGCCTGCATTTCCACGGCCAGGCCGGACTCGCGCAGCTGGCGCAGGTGCGCCGGTCGCGGCACGACAACCAACAACATGCCGTGCGGTCGGAGCACACGATGAAATTCGTCCGGGTTCCGGGGGGCGAAAACGTTCAGAACAACGTCCGTGGCGCCATCCCGCAGGGCTAGTGGCGACCAGACATCCGCTACAAGCCCGTCAGCGCGATCGTGAGCGCGAACGGTGCGGCTCACGGCTGCGGGGGAGATGTCCATTGCCAGGGCGCGCACGTTGTCGCCTGGGGGCAACGCAGCGCCCAGGTAGTAACCGGTACCGCAGCCGGCGTCCACGATACGCCGGGGGGACTCGCCGGCGACGATGCCGCGAATGGCGTCCCGTAACGGGTCGTACCACCCGGCACTGAGGAATCGGTCCCGGGCCTCGAGCATGGCCGCACTGTCGCCAATGAACTTGCGCGGTCCGGTGAGCAGGTTGACGAATCCCCGCTTGTTGACGTCGAAAGAGTGCCCACGCTCACAGCCCAGCAGGAGGTCGCCGCCGGGATGGAGGGGCAGAAAACAGTTCGGGCACCGAAGCCACTCCGATAGCGTCTGGAGTGACATCGATGCCCGATCTGTTTGGTTGCTACTTTTCGGTGATCTCCACAGGGTGATCGCCATGAGCTCGGCTCAGTTCCGTCTGCGTGACCGGGGTGATCCGGTCCTCGAAGAACCAGCGGGACAAACCGGCACGGAGCTTCTCCGCCGGACCGATCTTGCCCTGGGCGTTGGGACGCAGCATGAGCGGCTTGAAGTCGCTGTAGCTGACGAGCTTCCAACGCTCGTACTCGTCAACGGGCTGGTGCACCTCGACGAATTCACCGCCGGGAAGCCGCACGATACGGCCGGACTCGTAGCCGTGCAGCACGATCTCGCGGTCCTTCTTCTGCAGGGCGAGGCACACTCGCTTGGTGATGAAGAAGGCGACGAACGGGCCGAGCAACGTGGTCGCCTGGAGCGTGTGAATGACACCCTCCATGGTGAGGTGAAAATGCGTTGCCATGATGTCAGACGATGCTGCCGCCCAGAGGGAAGCGTAGAACGTGACTCCCGCCGCACCGATGGCCGTACGGGTCGGTGCGTTGCGCGGACGGTCGAGCACGTGGTGCTCACGCTTGTCGCCGGTGATCCAGGCTTCGATGAACGGGTAGATCATGACCGTCACGATGAACAGCCCCACCACGATCAGCACTACAAGGATATTGAGCGAATAGGTGTGATTGAGCCAGACAAACTCCCAACCGGTCGGAATGAGCCGCATGGCACCGTCGGCGAAGCCGATATACCAGTCCGGCTGGGTTCCTGCCGACACCGGCGAGGGATCGTACGGTCCGTAATTCCAGATCGGGTTGATCGTAAACAACGATGCAATAAGCATGACAACGCCGAACACGATGAAGAAGAACCCACCGGCTTTGGCGGCGTAAACCGGAAGCACCGGATATCCGACCACGTTCTGATTCGTGTGCCCGGCAGCCGGGTACTGCGTGTGCTTGTGCACGACGACGAACAGGAGGTGCATGGCAATCAACGCGACGATAATGGCCGGCAGCAACAGAATATGCAGCGAGTACAGCCGTCCCACGATGTCCGTACCGGGGAATTCGCCGCCGAAGAGGAGGAAGGAGATCCAGGTGCCGACAACCGGTATGCCCTTGATCAGACCGTCGATGATGCGCAGGCCGTTGCCGGAGAGCAGGTCATCGGGGAGCGAGTAGCCGGTGAAGCCTTCGGCCATGGCGAGGATGAACAGCACGAAGCCGATGACCCAGTTCAGCTCACGCGGCTTGCGGAAGGCACCAGTGAAGTAGATGCGCAGCATGTGCAGGCCGATGGCCGCCACAAACAGCAGTGCAGCCCAGTGGTGGACCTGGCGCATGAGCAGCCCACCGCGAATGTCGAACGAGATGTCCATCGTCGACGACATAGCCGCTGACATCGGAATGCCCTTGAGCGGGGCATAGGAGCCGTCGTAGACGACTTCAGCCATCGAGGCCTGGAAGAAGAAGGTCAGGAAAGAGCCCGACAGCAAAATGATGACGAAGCTGTATAGCGCCACCTCGCCGAGTAGGAACGACCAGTGGTCGGGGAAGATCTTGCGACCAAGCTCTTTGACCGCGCCCGAGATGCTCGTGCGTTCGTCAATGTAGTTGGCTGCGGAGGCGGTGAAGCCGCCGCTCTTCTTCACACCGGCCGTCGGGTCCTCAGCGGATTCGCGGGTGGTTATCGTTGTCATGCTCGCTCCCAGAAACTCGGGCCGACGGGTTCAGTGAAATCGCTCTGCGCGATCAGGTAGCCCTCAGCGTCCACGGCGATCGGGAGCTGGGGTAGTGCGCGCTTGGCCGGTCCGAAGATGACCTTGCAGTGGTTCTCCACGTCGAACTGCGACTGGTGGCACGGGCAGAGCAAGTGGTGCGTGTGCTGTTCATACAGAGCCACCGGGCAGCCCACATGGGTGCAGATCTTGGAATAGGCCACGATGCCGTCGTACGACCAGGTTTTGCGGTCCTCGTCTTCGATCAGGTCGTCCGGATCCATACGGATAAGCAAAACAGCGGCTTTCGCCTTCTCTTCCAGCCGACCGTGCTCCATTTCGGACAGGCCCTCCGGAATAACGTGGAAGGACGATCCGAGTGTGACGTCCGCTGCCTTGATCGGGGTTCCACTCGGGTCCATGGTCAGGCGAACGCCCTTTTTCCACATGGTCTCGTTGAGTAGCGCAACCGGGTCCTGGTCCATCGGACCGAGGCCGCGAAACAGAACAACGGCCGGCAACGGGAAAACGACAAGGGCGCCGATGAGGCTGTTGCGAATGAGGGTGCGTCGGCCGAAACCGGACTCCTCATTGGCCTGCTGAAAGATCTCCACAGCGCGGGCTCGAACGGGTTCGGTTCCTCGCACGGGGTGGCGCTCGTCGACACCTTCGTGGTCGCTCATAAGCGCCTTGCCCCAGTGCACGGCACCAATACCGATGGCGAACAATGCGAGGCTGAGCCCAAGGCCGATGAACAGGTTGTTCAGACGAACGGAACCTGGATCTTCGGCAACGATCGGGAAGGCCATGTACGCGGCAATTGCGAAAACGCTACCCACGATGGACACGTAGAACAACGTGTACACGGTGCGCTCAGCCTTGCGCTCTTCCTTGTGATCAAGGTCGGTGATGCGCGGACGGTGCGGCGGGAAGCCTGGGTTGACCAGGGTATCCCGTGTAACGACGGCTGTGCTTGCGGCGGATGTCGCGAGCTGCGCGCCAGGCGAGTCGGCGGCGGTTACGTCCTCCGCGCCGTTGTCGTCCTTGGCCATTGTTCTCCTTTGTGGGCTGTGTAAATAATCTGCACTGTGTTGCTACTCGACCAGCGATCGGTGCCGAACGGCGAGTCAAGACTGCATACGGGTACTTAGTTGGATTTGGCGGTGATCCACACGGTGAGGGCCACGATTGCGCCCAGTCCGAAGATCCAGATGAAGAGTCCTTCAGCGACCGGCCCCAGAGATCCGAGAGCCAGTCCGCCCGGAGACGGGTTGTCCTCGACGTACTTGAGGTAGGTGATGATGTCGCGCTTGTCCTCGGGCGTGATGTTCATGTCGTTGAATACCGGCATGTTCTGCGGGCCGGTGATCATGGCCTCGTAGATGTGCTGGGCCGACACGTTTTCGATCGCAGGAGCGAACTTGCCTTCGGTCAACGCGCCACCGGCTCCGGCGACGTTGTGGCACATGGCGCAGTTGATGCGGAACAGTTCAGCACCGGTTGCGGCATTGCCGGCAGCGTCCAGCAGCTCGGCGGCCGGGACAGCCGGGCCGGGAGCGAGCGAGGCGACATAGGCAGCCAGGGCCGCCGTTTGCTCGGCAGTGAACTGCACTGGCTTCTTCTGCGCTTGCGGACCGGTCATCTGCATCGGCATGCGACCGGTGCCAACCTGGAAGTCGACAGAGGCTGCGCCGACTCCAATCAGGCTGGGACCCTCGGACGAGCCCTGGGCGCTCAAACCGTGGCAGGTTGCGCAGTTAGCTGCAAACAGCTTCTCGCCCTGCTCGATGGTCTGTTGAGATGAAACATCCGTTGTCGCAATGGCGGTACTCGTACTGAAGGCCGCATAGGCGCCTCCGGTGAAGAGCAGACCGATGGCGATGAGCGCAACGCTGGCAAGGGGATGGCGACGACCGGTTTTGCGTGCCCGGCGTGCTCGAGGGTTTTTGATCGTGCTCATGCTGAAGTAGTCCGCTCCCGTTTCTAAGTATGAACGTCTATTTAAGAACGTAGATG
>Ga0314774_1002063_pt1 | contig 11808 bp, 9 predicted proteins | sample MetaGCBIA2018_FD_204515 | JGI IMG/M metagenome (GOLD analysis project Ga0314774, IMG submission 204515) | Cryopeg brine microbial communities from Beaufort Sea near Barrow, Alaska, United States - CBIA 2018 | ecosystem: Environmental > Aquatic > Marine > Coastal | place: USA: Alaska | collected... | reverse complement strand
CTCTCCATGATGCGACTAGTTTCGCACGACCACCGATAGCAATTTGCCCGACGCATCCGCAACGCACCCACCATTCAGTCAAGGAAGAATAAACTCACACCATGCTGGCCGAGCGAGAGTACGGGGTAGACCTGTGCCTATAAGAGTCTTCAGCGCCGCTGTCGCGCTCGGCCTCGGCCTCATTCTCGCCGCGAGCGGAGCTAGTGCCACACCGGGCACAGTCACTCTTCCGGCGGCGACTACGGCGTCAGTTGCCACAGATGTGTCTGTCATTGCGCCACTCACGGTGCCCACAGGCAGCGGCGGCCTTATTGATGCCGAGACCCTCGCCGAATACACGGATCCCCTAGGCCTGCTTACTCGCCAGCTGGATGCCGTGGCCGGCAAGCCGGTTGTTGTGGCCATAGATCCGATGATTTTGGCCTCCATTCGCGTTTTAGGCACAAGCGCGCCGGAGTCGGCCCGCAGCTGGCTTGAACGCCTCTCGCTCATTAGCAATGAGACGGTTCCCCTGCCTTACGCGAATTCTGATCCAACTTTGGCCACCCAGTCGGGCGAACTAGGCCCTCTGGCGCCCATTAGTTTCGATTTCGCACTCGATGAAGCCAACTTCGCAGCCGATCCTGAGCCAACAAATACACCGGAACCGACGGACGTTGGTACCAGCGAATTCCCGACATATCCGTCGACCGAGCAGCTTCTGGCCTGGGACTATTCCATCGATGGCTTTCTGCAGCCGCGAGCGAACAGTGTTGTTTCGAGCGATCTGGGCGCATTCGCGGAGAGCGGTTTCAGCACCGTAGCGATGTCGTCGACGAACGTGACTCAGGGTTCTAGTGCCGGCTCGGTAGCCACGGTCGACGGCGTAACTGCTCTCATCTTCGACTCTGCTGCTTCTGCGGCCATGGATGAGGCGCTCGGATCTACTCTCGATCGGGATGTGACCGCGGCTGCGGCGGCGCTGTCGTCGACGGTCCTTTCTGCGGGTGCTGCACAATCAGCGCCGACCGCGTCGGTGCTCATCATGATCGATCACTCGCTTGAGTTGAGCGCTGCGCGCTTGGATGCTGCGCTTGCGAGTCTCACTGCGAGTCCATCAGTTTCGGTCGTACCGCTCACGACACTCGCTGCGACCGAACCGTCGACAGCGACCGTCAACGACATGCCGCACAGTGCCGATCGTCTGGCTGACTTCGCGCGACTCACCTCAGCAGCCGAACAGGAACGCAGCTATTTCTCAATCGCGGACAACCCAGAGGCTCTCATCGCCCAGCGTCGGCTTGCTCTGCTCGATGTGCTTGGCGCCATCCCTACGGCTGATTCGGACGGTTGGGTCACCGCAGTCAACGGTTTCCTCGCTGACTCAATCGACTACCGCACCGCAGTAACCGTCGTGGAGTCGAGCAACTTCCTCTTTCTCGCCAATAACAGCTTCTTACCCGTTTCCGTCAATAACGATCTCAATCAGGCCGTAACGGTATTCATCACCGTCGATCCGCGAACCGCGCTTCTTGCCGTGGACGATGGCCGAGTGAAGGTGCACATTGAGGCGAACTCGCAAGCCAAAGGCGATGTTCCAGTGCAGGCACTCTCCAACGGTCTTGTGAATGTTGAGATCAGCTTGACGAGCAGTACCGGGCAAGCCATCGGCACGAGTACGGTCAGTGAAATCAACGTGCAGGCCGGCTGGGAGACACCGATTGTTCTTGCGTCTGCAGCTCTCATTGTTGTGATCTTCGCCGCTGGCTTTGTCCGCAGCATCGTGCGTCGTAGAAAGCCTGCTGATGACTAATCAACCCGGCCCTGACGCCGAACCCGAGCCCGGTATCCCGAGCGCCTCATTAGGGTTGCCGACCCAGAAGTCATCGACGATTGGTCGTGCGAGTGCACTGCTGGCGTCTGGCACCTTTGTTTCGCGCATCCTGGGCTTTCTGAGTGCACTTCTGCTTGCTCGCACCCTCGGTATCACCGGCACTGGGGCCGACGCCTACGGCATCGCCAATCAATTGCCTAAGAGTGTGTACGCGATCGTGGCGGGTGGCATGTTGAGCGCGGTTATCGTGCCTCAGATTGTTCGCGCTGCCCTGCACAAGGATGGCGGCCAGAAGTTCATCAACCGTCTCGTCACTCTCGGCATTGTCATTTTCGTCCTGGTGACAATCGCGGCAACCCTGAGCGCTCCGCTGCTCGTTGATCTCTATACCCAGACCAGTGAGACGTTCGGCGCCGAAGAAATGGCTCTCGCCACAGCCTTCGCCTATTGGTGCCTGCCTCAAATTCTCTTCTATGCGCTCTATTCACTCTTCGGTGAGGTGTTGAACGCTCGCGGCAAATTTGGCCCCTTCACATGGGCTCCCGTCGCCAATAACGTCGTCATGGTCGCTGGCCTCATCGTTTTCCAGTTCATATTTGGCAGCGCCGATGGCCTGCCGTCTACGGCGTGGACTCCCGACATGATTGCGGTTCTCGCCGGCAGTGCAACGCTCGGCATCATCGTGCAAGCAACACTTCTCGGCTATTTCTGGCACCGTGCGGGCCTGCGCTACCGTCCCGAGTTCCAATGGCGAGGCGTCGGCCTTGGCACTGCGGGCAAGGCCGCCGCGTGGACCTTCGGCATGATCTTGGTCACCCAGATCGGCGCCGTCGTGGAAACCAACGTCGCATCGCTCGCATCGGGCAGCGCCTCCGTGTTTGCCATGAGCACCGCTTGGCTCATCTTCATGCTCCCGCACTCGGTGATCGCTGTCTCGATCGGAATGGCCTACTTCACTCGGATGAGTGGGCATGCGAGAGACAAAGACCTCGTCTCAATGCGCACCGATGTCTCCGGCGCGCTGCGCTCCATCCTGATGCTGCTGGTATTCGCAGCAATCGGCCTCATTGTCGTCGCCTATCCGTTTAGCGCGCTCTTCGGCAACGACCACAAGCAAGTTGTCTCGTTGGCGGGCGTGCTCATGATTTATCTCGTCGGTCTCGTGCCGTTCAGCATGATGTACGTCCTGCAGCGCGTGTTCTATTCGTTCGAAGACACCCGCACACCGTTCTTCTTGCAAAGCTTCCAGGTCGTTCTCTACATTTCCGCGGCACTCTTTGTCTCCACGTTGCCCGTGGAACGTATCGCGATGGGGCTCGCAACCGCGATTACGATCTCCGGCACAATTCAAACCACGGTGGCACTGTTTGTGATCCGCAGACGCGTTCCCGGCTTCGAGCTGCTTCCGCTGCTGCGCCGCATGCTCTGGTTCGTCGCGGCCATGGTTCCTACCGCAGGGGCTGGCCTCGGCATCCTGCTGCTGCTGGGCGGATTCGATGAAGGCTCGTTCGTAGTCTCCGGCTTCGCAGGTGGTTTCGCGTCAATCGCGCTTGCCGGCACCGGCATGCTCGCGGTCTATGCCACCGTGCTTGCCCTCACGAAGAACGACGAGTTCTTTGCCTTCGTCAGGCCGATTGCTGCTCGCCTCACTCGTCGCTAGTCGAACGAAGAGTGAGCGGTCTACGAACTGTTGAGTGTTAACCTGCAGGCCACCGTCGGTTGGAATACTCCGTAGCTAGGATGTGTTGGACCGGGTAATCACAATCACAAGGAGACTCGAAAAGTGCGCCAAATTATCATCATCGGTTCCGGTCCTGCCGGATACACCGCTGCGATCTATGCAGCACGCGCAAACCTCGCGCCGCTGGTGATTGCCAGCTCCGTCGAGGCGGGCGGCGAGCTCATGAAGACCACCGACGTCGAGAACTACCCTGGGTTCGCTGACGGGATTCAGGGCCCAGAGCTCATGGTCGAGATGCAAAAGCAGGCTGAGCGTTTTGGCACTGAGATCGTGCTTGACGATGTCACTGACTTGCAGCTAGACGGCGAGATCAAGAAGGTTACCCTCGGCAATGGCGACGTGCATGAAGCTCTCACCGTTGTATTTGCGACTGGTTCCGCCTACCGCAAGCTTGGCGTTCCGCATGAGGACCGATTGAGTGGATACGGCGTTTCTTGGTGCGCGACTTGCGACGGATTCTTCTTCCGCAAGAAGACGATCGCTGTCGTCGGTGGGGGAGACTCCGCGATGGAAGAGGCAACGTTCCTCACTAAGTTTGCCGACAAGGTTTATGTCATTCACCGCAAGGATGAACTGCGTGCCTCGAAGGCAATGCAGGACCGCGCGATTAGTGATCCCAAGATTGAATTCCTGTGGAACAAGGCTGTAACCGGCATAAGTGGTTCCGAGCTCGTGGACGGCGTCGAACTAATCGACACCGTCGATGGCACAGAGTCCCACCTCGAGGTGAGCGGCCTGTTCATTGCGATTGGTGCCGACCCCCGTACCCACCTGGTGCACGGTCAGCTCGACATCAACCCTGACGGAACCGTTGCCGTGGATGGTCGTTCCTCCCGCACCAACATCACCGGCGTTTTTGCTGCTGGCGATGTCATCGACCCCACCTACCGCCAGGCAGTTACGGCCGCCGGCTCTGGCACCGTCGCCGCGCTCGACGCGGAGCACTACCTCGCTTCGCTGCCTCGCGAGCTTGTCGCCGGAGCAATCCAGCACACAGAACCGACAGCTCCCGTAGCTGCCACCGTCTAACGAAATCATCGAACAAAGGAACACAAATTGTCTTCAGCAACAGAAGTAACCGATGCCAACTTTGAAGAGCTCGTCATCAACTCGAAGGACACCATCATGGTGGACTTCTGGGCCGAGTGGTGTGGCCCGTGTCGCGCGGTCAGCCCGATCCTCGACCAGATCGCCAGCGAGCACGCTGACAAGATCAAGATCGTCAAGCTCAACGTTGACGACAACCCTCAGATGGCGATGAAGTACCAGATCACGTCGATCCCCGCGATGAAGGTCTTCCGCGGCGGCGAGGTCGTCAAGACCGTTATCGGTGCCAAGCCGAAGCCTGCGATTGAATCAGACCTCGCTGAGTTCCTCGCGTAAAGACGAGTCCTCAGCCGAAAGCCTCCGGCATCCACTATTCGGTGGGTGTGCGGAGGCTTTCGTAGTTAACCCCGGTGAGACGTTCGGATTCGCTCCACAGTTTCAGCGCGTCGCTCTCCGAATGCGATGCCGCACTTGATTCAACCCGTACAGGAGCGCCCCGGTGCTCGTTACGGCCACCTGGTCCGAAATAGTCTCCCCCGGATGCACTCACATCAGTCGCCGCTCGCAGCGTAGAGCGAGCGCCTTGCCGTGACGTTTGGAGAACCAGAAACAGAAGAGGTTTCAAGGGGCGCAGAAACCAGCGACTCAAGAGGTGGTCCGCTAGCCCCGTGCCTGCTGCGCCCGGATGAGCGGCCACAGAGAGAGCATGGACTCCTGCGGCCTCGAAACGGCGTTGGAGTTCGTAGGCGAAGAGAAGGTTCGCCAGCTTAGAGCGACCATATGCCGCTCGGGGACTATAAGAGCCATTCTGGAACATCAGGTTGCCGAACTCCATGAAGTTCCAGCGATGCGCCAGACTCGACAACGTCACGACGCGGGCCCCCGAAGTTGACTTTATGAGGTCGATGAGGCGGCCAGTAAGCGCGAAATGGCCTAGATGGTTGGTCCCCAACTGCGATTCGAAGCCATCGATCGTCAATTGTGCATCCGTCATCATGATTCCGGCGTTGTTGACTAATATGTCGAGGCGCGCATGTGTCCCGTGAAACTCGTCACTGAATCTCCGGATTGACTCCAGGTCAGCGAGATCGAGGAGCATTGTTTCAACGGGTACGTCACCAAGTTCGTCGAGGATGGTGCTTTTCGCTGCTGCAGCCTTCTCCATGCTGCGAGCCGTCATTACGACGTGGGCACCAGCCTTGAGTAATGCACGGCTGGTTTCGAATCCAAGCCCCGAGTTCGCACCGGTGACAATGGCGACGGTGCCCGAGAGGTCGCCGAGATCCGATTCGGTCCATTCGGTGCGAGCGTTCACTGTGTTCCTCAATTTCCTGATTGCGTGGTGCTGGGGAAGTGGTTCGGAGCGAACTATGGGACTGATTGCTTGTCAGACTCATCGAGCCTCGCGGGTTAATCGTCGCTCAGTTTCAGCTCGCCACCCGCAAACGCCTATTGTTTAAAGTCAACCGAACGGGATTAAGCATGACGACACAGCCAAATAACCTCGATCAGTGGTTTGACCACTATGCGGACCGGGCCTCTGGGCTCGCGGCCTCCGAAGTGCGAGCGTTGTTTGCCGTGGCCTCACGCCCCGAAGTTGTGTCGCTCGCTGGTGGCATGCCCTATGTCTCTGCGCTGCCTCAGGACCTGATCACTGAGTCCATTGATCGCGTGATGAGAGATCGGGGCCCCGCGGCCCTTCAGTACGGCTCCGGGCAGGGTTTACCTGCTCTTCGGGAGCAAATCCTTGAGGTGATGGCGCTTGAGGGAATTCGGGCAAGCGTGGACGACGTCGTGGTCACGACGGGCTCTCAACACGCACTCGAGCTCGTGACGAAGCTATTTATCAATCCGGGCGACGTGGTGATCGCCGAGGGCCCTAGCTATGTCACCGCCATGGTGGTATTTAAATCGTTCCAGGCGGAGATCACCCACGTCGAAATGGATGATTTCGGCCTCGTTCCCGACTCGCTTCGCGCGCACATCGCTTCTGTGCGCGCCGCCGGTAAGACAATCAAGTTCTTGTACACCGTTCCGACGTTCAGCAACCCCGCCGGAGTAACTCTGAGCTGGCAGCGCCGCCTGGAAGTACTAGAAATTGCGCGCGAGAACGGCATTCTGGTGCTCGAAGATAACCCGTACGGTTTGTTGTACTTTGATGGCCCGCCACCGCACGCGATGCGCTCGGTCGAAGAAGAGGGTGTGGTCTACCTCGGCACTTTCTCAAAGACACTTGCGCCGGGTTTTCGCGTTGGATGGGTGCTCGCACCGCACGCCATAAGAGAAAAACTCATTTTAGCCAATGAGGCTGCGGTGCTCTCGCCCAGCTCGTTTACCCAGAACATCATTAGCGAGTACATGAATGTCGCCGACTGGAAGGGTCAGATCGACACCTTCCGTGGTGTTTATCGCGAACGCCGCGATGCCATGCTTGACGCCCTAGACGACTACCTCCCCGACTTGGGGTGGACCGTACCCAACGGCGGCTTCTATATCTGGGTGACGTTGCCCAACAACCTCGACTCCAAGGCGATGTTGCCTCGCGCCGTCAAGGAACTTGTCGCGTATACGCCCGGAACGGCCTTCTTCGCCGACGGAAATGGTCGAAGCAACATGCGGCTGTCATTCTGCTACCCGACCCCTGATTTCATCAGGGAGGGCATCCGCCGACTCTCTACGGTTATTAACGGAGAACTCGAACTCCTCAACACCTTCTCTCAGACGGCACCGCTCACTGTGGCACCGCCAGCACCGACAATGATCAACCCGCCTGCCAACCTCAGCTAGGACACCATGAATGCTTCACCCACCCGCGTACTCGTTCTGGCCGGGGGAATTTCACATGAACGCGATGTGTCATTGCGCTCAGGCCGACGAGTAGCTGACGGTCTACTTGCTCAGGGCAAGGACGTCGAACTTCGCGACCCTGACGCGAGCCTCTTGCCCTACCTCCGAGACAGTAAGCCTGATGTTGTCTGGCCGGCACTTCACGGAGCCAGTGGAGAAGATGGAGCCCTACGGGGATTGCTTGACCTCATCGGAATTCCGTACGTCGGCTCACGCGCGGACGCCGCGCGTTTAGCGTGGGACAAGCCCACGGCTAAGGCTCTTGTTTCGCGGGTCGGAGTGCGCACTCCTCTTTCGATCGCGCTTTCTCGGGATTCGTTCCGTGAGTTGGGCGCACACAGCATCCTGGATGAGCTTGCCGACGAGCTATCCGGCGAATTGGTAGTGAAACCAGCCCAGGGGGGATCGGCTCAGGGCGTCTCGATTGTCTCTGACCGATCTGATCTTCCGAGCGCCATGGTCAACGCCTACAACTATTGCGACGTCGCGCTCATTGAACAGCGGATCACGGGAGTAGAAATCTCGATCGGCATACTCGACAGCGGAATGGGACCTGTCGCTCTTCCGGCGGTGGAAATCGATCCTGTCGCCGGTGGCTACACTTTCGAGGCTCGTTATAATGCTGGTCAAACCCGTTTTTATGCACCCGCGCGAGTTTCCGCAGCTGACGCTGACCGTGCCGCAGAATCTGCGTTAGCCGCACATTCTGCGTTGGGCCTTCGGCACCTTTCCCGGGTCGACATGATTGTCGATGGCGCGGGGACTCCTTGGTTCCTAGAGGCAAACGTGCTGCCCGGGCTCACGGAAACCTCAATCTATCCGCAGGCTCTCGTCGCCGCTGGTCATGATCTTGGCTGGGTGTACGCGGCTCTCGCAGACGCCGCGATCGAAGACTAGCCACCCACGAGCTCGGCTGAGGTCGGGTCGGACGAGTAGCCCCGGGTCACGTCGACTCACGTCATGTCAGTGGGCACCCACGCTGTCGGCTCTACGGATGTCTCGATTGGTTTCAGCCTCATTCAATTTCAGCACTCCAACGGTTTTCCTTTTGGCCGTTAGAGGTGTTCGTCGCCCGCCTTGCTCACCGTCTGCCTCGCTCGATTCGTATCAACGATTCTGGCGACGTCGGAATGCTCGCACTTCGGCTCGGCACGAGCGCACCACCTTTTCTCCGCACCAGAAAACTCGGATTCGGCCTTGGTCAATAGCGCCCGTGGTCACTTGTTGAGAAAGTTCGCCAACACTGAAGGCATGTAGTGAATGAGTGACAAACGCTTGCTCCTTCAATGTTTCACGTGGAACGCTGAAGTTCGAGGACTCTCGAGTGCTTCCGCAGCAATCCACGTAAGCAATGTTTCACGTGGAACATTGAAGTTCTGGAACCCTCAAGGACTCCCGCGGCATGTCGCGTCAGCAATGTTTCACGTGGAACAATCTCCGGTAGGTGTTGAGCATGCCGCACTGAGTGGCCGCTCGCCGGGGAGCCGAACAGTGAGCTACGGAGAAGCGCTGCGGATTAGGGCACAACGCAGCCTTCGAAGGTGACTCGCAACAGAACCGAGCACAAATCTCCGATTCCCAAGCCTCCAGGCCCGCTATCTGCGATCGCCCTTGACGGGGGAGAGTGTCGAGAGCGGATTGCCCTCTTCCTGTGCGCGCCTTCAACTTGGTCAGTTGCGAGCGGTCGCATCCGCAGAGGTCGACGAAACCGAGACTAAAACCAAATACAGAACCAGAATCTCGGCTCGAGCACGGGTTGGGGTTCGGGAGTCGTCCACCGGCTCCGGCCACCGACTCCCGCTCGGACTCGGACTCGGACTCGGACTCGGACTACCTTCTCAGCATGCCAGTCGTGCGTGGGCATCAGTCACAGGTCTCGCACATACACACACGTTTGCGCGGTGAATTGTCCTCGCGAAGTTTTTGCGCACCCATATTAGGACGATCATCCGACATCGCTCTGGGACGGCGCCCCAAAAACTATCGTGGAGCTGACCCGCACTAGGGGAGTGTGGTGCTCTCAGGGTGATGCTCCCGGCGTGGGAACAACACGGTCTAGCGGCTGAAGCCGGTGTCGCCAAGCTCCTCGAGAATTCGGTTCAAATCGCCGACCGTCGCGAAGTCGATTACGACCTGGCCCTTTTTCGTCCCCAGTGTCACCTTGACGCGAGTGTTGAGGCGATCTGCGAGGCGCTCGGCGATTTCATCGAGGTGGCCTTGTTTCTTGCCGCGCGATGGGTTCACTCGCGCTGGCTTTGTGGAGATCGATCCCGCTGCGGCCTCAGCTGCACGGACCGAAAGCTCCTCATTCACGATTTTCTCCGCCAAACGCTCCATTCCCGCGTCGTCAGGAAGCGATAGGAGCGCACGAGCGTGTCCCGCAGTGAGAACACCAGCAGCTACGCGGCGCTGAATGCTTTCTGGAAGGCGCAAAAGGCGCAAAGTGTTGGTGATTTGAGGGCGGGAGCGGCCAATTCGCTCTGCCAACTGCTCCTGCGTGATGCCGAAGTCGGCAAGAAGCTGCTGATAAGCGGATGCTTCTTCCAGCGGATTAAGATCAGCGCGATGAAGGTTCTCCAGGAGAGCATCCCGAAGCATGTCTTCGTCGGCGGTGCTCTTGATTACCGCTGGGATCGTCGCGAGCCCCAATTGCTTGCTTGCGCGCAGCCGGCGCTCGCCCATGATCAGTTCGTACTGAGGCTCACCCTCGGCAGCACCAGCAAGCGGGCGCACGACGATGGGTTGGAGAACACCGACCTCTCGGATGGAACTAACCAGCTCAGAGAGTTCCTCCTGGCGGAACTCAGTGCGTGGCTGCCGAGCATTAGGAACAATGTCCGAGGGGGAGAGGCTCGCAAGCCGAGCGCCAGGCACAGATCGGAGTTTCTCAGTAGAGAAGTCCCCGCCGGGGAAGAACACATCGACAGGACGCTGTTCGTTGTCGTCGTTTGCCGGGATTAGAGCGCCGATACCCCGGCCAAGGCCGGTGCGTTTTGGTGCTGCCATTATTTGGGTGCTCCTCGGTGTGCAATCTCCGCCGCAGCTTCCAAGTAGGAGAGTGATCCGGGAGAGTTCTGATCATAACTAATAACACTCTGCCCGTAGCTAGGCGCCTCGGAGATCCTCACCGAGCGAGGAATCACGGTGGTCAACACTTGCTTGGGGAAATGTTCGCGCACGTCGTCTACTACCTGATTGGCAAGATTTGTGCGGGAATCGTACATCGTCATCAAAATCGTGGAGACCCGAAGGGTCGGATTCAGGTGACGCTCAATGAGTTTGATGTTGTTGAGGAGCTGACTAAGACCCTCAAGGGCGTAGTACTCACACTGAATCGGAATGAGAACTTCTTGCGCAGCAACGAATGCGTTGATTGTGAGTAAACCCAAAGAGGGTGGGCAATCAATAAACACATAGTGGTATGCGTCAGGCGAATCCTGGAAGAACTGTTCAAGAGCTGACCGCAGTCGCTGCTCTCGAGCAACAAGGGACACGAGTTCGATCTCCGCGCCAGCCAGATGGATCGTCGCAGGAACACAGTAGAGAGCCTCGAACTCAGGGCTCTTCTGGATGACGTCTCCCATGGGCACATCATTGATAATCACATCGTAAACACTGGCGGTCTCTGAACGGTGTTCTACCCCCAACGCCGTAGAAGCGTTCCCCTGCGGATCGAGGTCAATAACAAGCACCCGCGCGCCAGTGCGTGCGAGTGCAGCAGCAAGATTCACTGTCGAGGTTGTTTTGCCCACTCCACCCTTTTGATTCGCCACCGTGAAAACACGGGGTTTATCAGGCAGAGGGAGCGATGCCGAGGCGACCGCCTGCCGCCGACGTGTCAGATCCGCAATCTCCCGCGCGAGCGGCGTGGTTTCATCGAACGACTTCTTTTTATCGTTGACTTCGCTTTCCGGATGTTTCACGTGAAACTTTCTTTCTGGGGGCACATAACGGGGGGAGATGTGTGGCGGTCGAGCGTGTCGCCGAATTAGTCCACTCTAGCCCGAAAGACTCTCGTGATCTCCGGGGTGATTCCTTCGCCAAGGACGAGAGATTCAACGTCGCGTAAACGCGCCTTGCGGATCACCTTGGAAGCCGCTTCGATCTCTTCGTCGATTCGCGCGCCCTTCATGAAGACCATCTCGCCGCCGGGGGAGAGCAAATGCTCTGTGGCCGGAATCAACTTAGACAGCGCCGTAACGGCCCGCGCTGTCAATTGAGTCAGAGCTTCGGCGTAGGGGGCATCCTGGGAGCGAGAACGGTCAACGACCACATTCTCAAGCCCAAGTCGGTCGGATTCTGCCGTGAGCCAATCCACTCGACGCTCCATCGGCTCGATGAGCACAAACTGAACATCCGG